>Ga0123357_10005230_pt1 | contig 15480 bp, 7 predicted proteins | sample TergutEmb28metaG_FD_89873 | JGI IMG/M metagenome (GOLD analysis project Ga0123357, IMG submission 89873) | Embiratermes neotenicus P4 segment gut microbial communities from Petit-Saut dam, French Guiana - Emb289 P4 | ecosystem: Host-associated > Arthropoda: Insects > Digestive system > Gut ... | reverse complement strand
TCACACATTTAGAATGGGTAGAGGTCTCTCACACATTTAGAATGGGTAGAGGTCTCTCACACATTTAGAATGGGTAGAGGTCTCTCACACATTTAGAATGGGTAGAGGTCTCTCACACATTTAAAGGCCTAAATTCTGTTTCTTGTTACAGTGGCAGGTAGCTGTACGGAGATGTTCGTTCCATTGTTCGACAAAAATGTTTTCGAACGGGCTTGCTTGCGGGCTAAACGTTTTTTTGACAAAGAAAGAGAAAAGTCCAGAATCGGGGCTCTAATCTTGGACTTCAGGAAGGAGAGAAGTATTGAAACAATATTGTCTTAGTCAATTTAAGTCTTCTTTCATGATAGTGATACAAAAGTTAACGCGAAGAATGTGATCGTATACATTTACGACGACGACTAACCAAAGTGGCTCCTATCCCTCCCTGTATTCCTTGGGATGGATTCATGCTCACCGACAAGCACATGAAGTATTGTAACCAACAGTCTGGAAGTTTATGGCTGACGGTTAGATTGTGCATGGTACTACCACTTCGGAAAGAAGAAATATTTTTCATCTATTGATTACCACATAAAATATAATAAAATGTAGCAAATGGCTTTAATATAAATAAACTTAACTTTATAGGGTAAATGCACATCGACTTCACAACTACAGTACTTCAACCAAACCAAGTTAACGTACATTACAGAAATTTGTCAAAAAAAAAAAAAACTTCTTATAATAAAACCAACGAGGAGCACTAATTTCTCAAATGTATTTTTGGACTAGGACTCTACATACAAGGTGGTTCAAATATGACCGGGACTGATGTCGCCAGATTTACACACAAACAGTCCCGGTCATATTTGAACCACCTTGTATTTCGGACAGTATCTCTGTCTATTATCAGGAATTTTTCACCTTACACACAGCAATGGTATATGCCATACAGGTTACGCTGACTGCTTGGTAGGTCATACAGTTTATGCTGACTGCTTGCTAACAAGCAGTCAACATAACGTGTATGACATATACCTATTGCTGTGTGTACAGTGCTAAAGTCCTAATGATGGACAGAGATACTGTCCGAAACATGTACAGTCCTATTCCAAAAATAAATTTGAGAAATTAGTGCTTCTCGTTGGTTCTATTATAAGAATATATCACGATGCACGGTCCTCAGAACGTAAAAAAAACCTTGTTGCATTAAATTTAGCGTTTAGAATTTGGTTTAATTTTGTAACGCGTGAACATGACTTGTATGCAATAAATATTTGCATAATTGCAACAAAACTTACTCTCTATAGCTTAAAGCAATCACCTGCTCTTCTTTCATGTCTGTGCTGCTGCTTCTGAAAAGCATGCGTTATTCTGTGTAGAATGATAAAACATTATGATTCTATCACGATTAACTTCTCATACGTTTGCCTTTCAATCTCCTACTCAAAAACCAGAAGATCTGACACATCAATATTTGGGGGCCTATCTACTTTTCCAGAGGTGTGAGAGGGATAAGGAACGACGTTTTACACCCTAAAGGTGAGAATATGTCATAAGGATGAATGGAATAAGATAGGAATTACAAAAAGGTGGAGAAAATTGCACAGATAGGAGAAAAAGTTTTTGTATTTAGTTCGTCACCAAATGTAGGTCTATATGAACAAATCATGGAAGATAAAGTGGACAAGATATGGACACACATTTCTGGTTGGAAACTGAAGGGAACATATCACTATGGAGACATAAGATTTCATGGCGCAATAATATTAAAAACTGATCTTAAAGAAACATAATGCAAGAGTGTATTAGGATTGTTTAGGATAAGTTCCACTGGCCGGATTTTGTGAGTAGGTACGAATCCGATGGGCTTCGTGAAAGTAGAGTGCTTTCTTGAAGTGATCGCTACTGGTTACTGAAGAGGGATCCTGTTTCAAGGAAATAGTAAACTGTCATACCATAGTATCCTTAAGGGCGGCAAGGAACACAGAATAAGTACTACAAGTACACAGTTCATCTTTTCCGGGGTTCAAACCAGGTATCCTTAGTACGACTTTCACGTCACCTGCATTCTAGTATGCCTCATTCTTGTGCTTCAAGTGTTTCCTGTAAGAAAGCAGTTCACTTTCGTGTCTGATCAAGCGACACATCGCTCTTACCCCACTGATCGCCACGAATAGGGAGCTTTGTATTGTCGTAACTGTGCAAGTGACACTTAAGCACTTTAATTGATGACAGAGAGCAGTACGCTTTAAGCCTCAACCTTTGTCGAATATTAAAGCCCATATTTACAACGTTGGTTCTCCTTTCAAGGATGTATATGCTAAAAGCCTATTTTATGCTTCTGAATCTTCTTATATACTTTACCAAATACCCTTCAATATGCACTACTATACTTTAGAGGAGCGAGTTCTCTCTTGACGAATAAGTAGTACGATTTTATACGCTCTGAAAGAATTTATAAAGAAAATTGAAAGTTGAAAGCTGAAAGAAAAGAGGGTAGGTAAAATGGAAGATTAAGAAAGGTAGGTAAAGTTATTATATACGAATGAAATGTAACGTCTATCACCAATAAGTATAACATTAAAAGCTCCATGGAAATGGAAGTGAAAGTTATGGCTGAGAGAGCGCGCAAATGTGTTTGGTGTAACTTGACTCATTTCGTCACAGGTAAATTTTAGATCATGTACCTTCGTCCTTTACTCAAAAAATTAGTTCGAATTTTGAAGTTTTGCTGTTTTATTTTGTTTAAATTTTATTATACAGCATCTGGTATAATCACACCTGCAGGTGGCCGTCCCGTGCACCGGACGGCCCCTACAGAGTGTGACGATACCAGATGCTGTAAAATACAATTTTGATCTCCTGATGATGAGCACATAGTGCTCGAAACATGTAGAGGCATATAAGAAACTTATTATAAAACAAGAATTTGTGAATTAAGTTGGTTAATTACTAAAATTAGTTCGAATGTTAACAGGAACTTTACATACGACCTGCATGTAGAAGATCTGACTCTTGTTTGCGTCTGGGTTTTTTCTGAATGGTATCAGCTCGTCCATATTTATGCCAACTAGTCGTGTTGAAAAAGACTGTACTGCTTATGTACATAAACGTATTATTTGAATTCGTGTAAAATAAATTTGACAATAGCGCGAATAGGAACGAACATAAGAAGAAAGGAGGAGGCAATTGTAGAACAAAGAATGACATCACCGTGAAAAAAGATACATGAATAAGACACATAAATTCAGTAATAAAAATAACGATGAAACAAAGTGCTTCGAACAAGAAAAGTGTGCCTGAAAATGGAGTCCTGCAACTTCTCTGTCATCGCAAACCGAACAGTAGAAGCTGCATGGGCGTCCAACAAGCCATTAAATGTTGTAAATTTAACAACCCAGGAAGTTCATCCTGATGGAAAATACGACCGTTATATTCCTGTACGTCCTCTTCACATATATTTCCTGATTCACCGCGTACACTCAATTTTTTTAATCAACATAAACACTATAGGCTTACAGAAAGCTCACGAAGTACTTGTCACGCAACTTTCCTGAATATTAAGTGTTTCGATGCTTTAGCATCGCAGTCCTTGACTACAGGCTGGCTGCCGTACCTCGCGAGAGCGAGAAATATTTGTTCGTTACGATGAACGTCACCAGGGTAATACACATCTCGGTTGTTATCCTTCAGGAACAAAAAATAGGGGATTAAAAAAAAAATATTCTGCTCGTAGCTGAAAGGAGAAAATAAACTTTCTATTTGTACCTTCGTAACAGTGGAGTGTTCACTCACACCTGATTTCCTTTTTGAGCGAATTTATGCCTCATAACAAATTGGACCTCTAAGAAACATTACTTTTAAGTACTGATTTTGTGTTATGCGTACAATGCAGACGGCATTTATTAACGGACGAGACAAATCAATTTAACATTCATAGTTCAGTGCATTGCCAATATATTCGCAGAATTTAACCAAAAAGATGCAACTTTTCACAATTTCTTTATTTCTATAAGGCGCTCTACATGTTTCAGGCGGTTTTTTCCGTCCATCATCAGGAGCTCAAAACTGCACATACAGCGTCACGTCAGGTATTTGTCAGACCAATACTGCTACCTGCTGCTAGCCTGCAGGCTAGCAGCAGGTAGCAGTATTGGTATGACAAATACCTGACGTGACGCTGTATGTGCAGTTTTGAGCTCCTGATGATGGACGGAAAAAACCGCCTGAAACATGTAGAGCGCCTTATAGAAATAAAGAAATTGTGAAAAGTTGCATCTTGTTGGTTGTACTCTGCCAAACAAATCAAATTTTGATGGTACGTGTATTTGTCATTGAATTCATTACAACTGTTTACCCATGTTCATTACAACTGAACGTAGCGAAGGGTACGTGAAAATGGCTGGGTTTCAGAAGTTGTGGCGGAAGGGAATAGCTAACGTCATTATTGCTACTCTCATGCATAAACAAACAAGCAAACAAACTGGCAAACAAATCTAAACTTTCAGGTTTATGTTAGTCAAGTACCTGTATCCTGAGCGTGTTTCCTTATGCTTATTGAAAGAAAGCACATAAATAAGAAATAGCAACACACAAACGCGCAAATACGTACATATTCAGGCGTTCATTCAATAACCCATTCATTCGCGCCTTACATACATATATTCACATACTACGTTACATACATAACCGTATATTATATACATGCATACGTATAAATACGTAAATATACCTATATACATACATACATACATACACACACTTGACATGTCTCTGTTTTTACTAACACACCCCCTCCCCCCCTTCTGTTCCCTCTCTCTCTTTCCCAAACCCCCCCCCCCCCTGCACCGAATTTAATACCTTTTTTATTTGAAGTCAGATCCGGTTATCTGCTGCAGTACACGCCGGGTTTAATCCCAGATTATTTGATAGCCCTAGCTTTATAGCTGATGGTGTATGGTGGACCTTATTCTCTCTCTATATATAACGAATTTTACGTGTGTCATAAAAGAGAGCCGAGGGCAAAAGAAGAGGATACTATAGCTTCAAACGGGTTGGAACACAGAACCTTTAGTATTACGTTTTTTGCCAAAAAATATTCCCCTCATGCTCCTATCGTTTCGTAAAAATGATTGTTGTAGTGCCCATGTTGTTCTAGGCGAATTTAAACTACATGATCCTTTCTGCACAGCTGTTTAATCTCCAACCAAACAAAACATTTAGTTAAACACATTTGTTTCCTCTTATGCAAATAATGTACGGAGTTTTATATTAATCTGCAGTTATGTCATTAAAGCTGAGGTAACCGGATTACATATTTGTGTCAACATATCGCATGTTTCGCCGTTGCTATCAGCACCTTCTCATGTGTTTCTTCCTAACTTATCTTGAAGTCATCGTTGGAGAGACATCTGGCGCCGTCGTCGATTAAGGTGTCGATGTATAATTTGTGTTGTGGCCTTTTTCGTTGCTAAATTCCATTTTTAAGTATTAAAACCCAGTGATAAGTGTGTACAGTACCACCTACAGGAACCTTAAAAGATTCTGCATTTTTTACATTGTTACACTGTTTCGTTAAGCTGTGTGTTTAATATGAAATGTGTTAAATGTGGGATAGAAACTGAATTTTATGTATAACGTACATGAATGTCGGTCTTACTTGATTTAGGAGCCTCTACTTTCTTAAACGAGTCATAGCCTGGTGATGGTTTCTTCTATCCCTTCTGCGCATGACTGTGCTACTTTTTATTCTGAAGTAGTCTGGTTTTGAAATACGGGTTTGGCGAGGCTATGTGAGTTATCATACGGTTAGATTAGGTTAGATAGTGTTGTTATATTAGGCACATGAGTTTTTCGGGCCAATATCACTGGGGTAATCGAAAATTGCATTATTTTTCTAGCTTTTATAGGTCTTAGGTACGTCCACGTGCTGGAATACTGTACCAATAGTTATAGCAAGAAGTGGATACCTGGAGGGTAAACCGAAGCCGAATTGTTTTAACACTCTAGATACCAGAGTTTACTGTAGGAACCAAAACAAAAGATTTAACATTAAAAAAAATCCTAATTCTTCTCACAGAACGTTTTCACGTATATAGTAGGATGTTCACATCAAAAAGAAATTATCCCCCCCCCCAAAAGAATCGATCAGTTGGCTTTTACTACGCAGTTGGAGTTTATTTATGCGCTGTACGAATTTAATTTTTAAAAGTAATTCACAGGGGCTTCAGCCTGAAAGTGGTCAAAAGTTGGCGGCGAAGTCTGTACGGTAAAGGCGTCGCTTGCCGAATGTCACAAGCATTCAAGTCCTCTGCGCATGCGCTTCTACATGACGTTCTTACGATTCTTAATAACGCAGCGCAGACGTGATTTATGATACTTTGTACTGGATTAATTTCCACATACTTGGTATAGTGTGCGTGAGGTTAAGATTCTCTTTTGGGCATCGTTTAAGAAGGAACACCTAAATTTTAAGCTTGTGGTTCCGTGCATCGTAATTCAACGTGAATAAAAATCCAACAGATGCAACAGTATGCAGATATTTATTCACTGCAAAACGACTCTACATGTTTCGGGTGTCACAGCACCCATCATCAGGAGTATTAAAAATTGTAACCGCAGCCTCCGGTACAGGTAATACTACTTGTACCGCCACTCCCCTCCAACGTGGTCTGATCGAGTAGTTTTGCAGTGAATAAATATCTGCATACTGTTGCATCTGTTGGATTTTTATTCACAAGGAACACCTACTGTGGAGATCACATTCGACCTTCCGTCGCACCATCTGTCCTCCTGTCTGTGACCTACTATCCGCGACTAAACCGTTTGATGAGGTGTCACGGAAATAGGCACTGGAGCTGTCGAGTAGGCAGGAATTCGTGAGTGAGATTCCTACCTTACTTAATGGTTTATATCAATTTATTCCCTGACATAATACTCCACCGATTCGAGTGAAATTCGGTATAGGAGACCTCACGTAATGCTGTAAGGAAAGAGGATTACATAATATCATGAATATCGGTATAGCGGAAGTCATACTGAAGACTGTAAACGAAATAACAACCGGTTAGGAAATACCTACTCGCGTATCAGGCGGTGTTAAAAAACAGTTAATACTGTACAGACTGTTAGTTCTATGTTCAGAAATTAGAGCAATATATGTAGGGAGAGGCAATTAGCGTAGCTTCAAAAGACAGTCAAGGCCACCGATTTATGATTAGGCCACAGTGTAACACGGCCAGTGTGCGAAGTTTTGTGTGTGTATAATTCAGTGGGCAGCTACGTATAAGTAAGGATACGTGGACATTTAGAAGTGAGGGACGTTTATTGCTGAAAGCCAAAAATTTTTAAAGCTCTGACAGTTTAATCTGACCTAACTTTTGCAAGGGATACCAGGCCGACTCCTTTTACGCAGATTATTAAACTTTTGTGAATTACACATATATAGAGAGACATAGCGTGTGTACACAAGTGCTATTCGCCGAAGCACTGAATTTTATAGATTTTTTTAATAACAGAGACTTCCCAAAAACCCTTCCCCGATCTGAATGCTGTGTCAGCAGTCATGCACTCTATTTTATAAATTTCCTTGTCATTACATACGAAACGCCCCGTAATGGTCACTGTAATAGTACACGTACTGTGTGCATATGTGTGAATATATGCGTGTTTTATGGCGATGACTGCTGCGCCTCAGAAAAATACGTATTTAAAATTCATCACATGTTACTGAGTGCTGGGACATAAGAGAGAGGAAGTATAAAAAATGTTAGAAATTTATAACAAAAAATCGAATAATTTGCAGTCGGCATGAATTATTAGTAACTAACACTACGCAGCAGGAGGCAGAAGTAACGACATGTGTGGGATAATTGCCGTTCGAAGAAAAGGGCTGCTTCGGGCCGGGGCGTGGGTAATGATTAGAAAGAGACAAGAGGTAAATTGGTGGGATGATGACTGAGACTGTATAGCAAGGATCATGATGGGACAACGATAGGCAGGAGATAACACAAGTATCCAAACGGAAACCTTTCTCAGTATCATGCAGCAAGTTTATTGCTCTGGATTTGAATAAGTCTGATTATACTTCATCACTAATTTTTTTTAACGAGTTTTGAATTTAAAATCCTACTTTATTGGAAATATTCAATAGCATTTTGAGGAAAAATTTCAAAGCAATAAGAAGTAATTTGTATAATAATGATAATCTTTTTTAAGATAAGTTCTACCAGAAAGTAAAATCATTTTTGGGGCCTCTTACACGTCCAGGAAAAAAATGGGATAACGTCCAGCAGTACCCACTGGGATGACGAGTAATACCCACGGAGTACCGCTTTATTCAATGTCATATCTAACCAAACACACGAGGCAAGATACTTTTGTCACGCTAACAGACTCCTATTTTGGTAAAGGAAATTAATACTTTGTACAGAAGCTTAAGGTTGACAGGCATTACCTTGTGTAAGAGGACGCACCAAGGGCCCATCTCTTGAACAGATGAATGCAGCATACACTCTCGCTAGCTCTTTATATATTTATTATAATCCTGTATTCTGAAAATTATAGACGCATGTCTTTAAGACTGTGTACAGAAATGTTTCAAATAAGTCGAACTGAATGCAGTCTGATTTATGTCTACAATTTATAGTGTAGAGTGACTCTACTCACATGTTCACAATCACTTTGCTATATTAAGTACAATGGACACGTAGAAACGCGCGCATCTTTAGTCTGACACGGCGTGTAAAAAGCTATACTGAGAACATAATAAAATATAAACTGAGTCAAACTGAATTATTTTAAACAGAAATTCACTTGTACCTGAAAATCGCAAAACACAAAACATTATTTTTAAAACACACCGTGTCTGTCCGCATTGCTAAATGACCTGCAAATAATTACAACACGGATAAATATGGGGTGAAATGCACGAAAACAGTGCCTAACGTGAATATAATGGAAGCACATAGTACTAATGTTTAGGGCGTTTTAAAACATGGCTTCACACAAAATACGTGCTACAAAATAATAAAAACCTGACACATAACAAAGGATTATAATTTGTTACACAAAGGGTTTAATCAAAACGACAGCCGTCGTACGCAATCCGGTCTTTAGCTGTGGAACATGAACAGATTCGTGTGTCAGTCCGGCCTAAAATAAAATTTGTACCATTTGTTTACCGATGACAGAGTAAACAATATTCCTGCTATTCAAAGCTGTCACATTATGTTGTAAGTTATTTATTTCATACGCAAAAATTTATTGTTAAAGACAAATATTATACCGCCGAATTGCTCGCCTTAGTTCGCCGACTTCCGCCTAGCACATATTTTAGCTCATTTAATTGATTTGTGAAGGACTGAATGTCACATAACCTAAATGTCTAAGTTTCCACACATACAGCTGCAGATCAGAAGGATGGGAGAAGTAACAAGTGTGAGGAAGGAATATATACAAAAGTTTAGTTGAAATATAAATCACGCGTAAGACCTAGGCGTAATGTATTTCTTTAGCATTCCTTGTACAGGCCTCTTACAGGCCCAGAGGGTTCCAGGAGGTTGAGGCTCCCAATGTTCGAGACAGTCCGCATATGAAGGAGGTAATGATGTCAACCCTAAGCACCGGCCGGCTTTACCCCCTAAGAATATTCCTGTTATTCATTTCTGTTAGAGGCTGAGTCGACTTCAAGATTATATCAAAGAAAAATTCCCATGACAATATCGAGAATCGGACCCGAGACCTTCCGGCTTGTAGCACAGTTCCTCAATCAACTGCGCCATCGCATGCTTCGAGGGGTAATTAGGAGAATATATTATAGTGTATCTTAAGTAAATGGAGATTCGTGATTTGGACTGGATTCCATCTGACTCAGGATATGATTCACTATTGGACTCTCTGGATACAGCAATGAATCTTCTTCATTAACTGTGTGCTTGTATTCTTAATACCATTTCTGTACCAGGAAGTTACATGCAGTCGGAACATATTTTCATGATACAGAAAGCTTAGGCCTAAATTAAAAATGAACAAGCGTACCTTCGAAAATAGTACTAATAATATTTGAAAAAAATTTCACAGAATATAATTTTGCCACACAACGCAAGAATGAAAAGTTTACAACTGAATGTCGTAGACATTCAGAGAAATGTGAAATATCGCACAAATACTGAACCTTGTGGAAGAAGGTGTTTGTCATAAACTAGAAATTATGATCATGGAATGCACAATGTATTTTTCCACATTATTTGGAAATAACTAGAGAACAATCCAAAATATATAAGGTGGTTCAAATATGACCGGGACTATTTGTGTGTAAATCTGGCGACATCAGTCCCGGTCATATTTGAACCACCTTGTATGTCTTAGTGAAATTAATTCACTTTGCCCATCAGAGCACAGGCCTCACTGTTATATACGGCTATACTTAAAACTCTGTATTTTGGTCACGGAAAGTAGCACATTAGTGTGATGGGTACAATTTTCATGTACAGCAGTGATTACTTCCCTAAAGATCTCGTCTATGTAACAGAGAAACCCGTGTTCGTGTAAGTTATGAGCTTTTCTTCAGCGTTACCTAGGTGAGATATACTTGTAACGGTTCGCAGATTTTAGTAATGGAATTCTGTAACCGAATTCACGAAGCTGCCTACTGTCGCGATTATTTTGCTGGAGGCGCAGTTGGAGGTTTCGCTTTGTCTCCGAATTGCTAGAGTGATATTTAATTTCTCGGATATTCTTGACTGAATGTAAAAAGCACAGCAAATTATTTTATAAACTACATGATTTGTACGAACGCTGTCATTCATAAGCAATAAAAAGCATTTTTGCTAAAATAACAAAAATGTTGAATAAAGAGAGACCAACTTGATGTCACTTGCTTTATTATTTCATTATTTAATGCTCAACATGTTTCGGATGTTAATACATCCATCCTCAGTAGCTTGCGACTTATTTGTTGAGTTATGCAGGCTGAGGCACTAGTGCCTCAGCCTGCATACAGATACCACACTACCACAGCCAAACCACAACGTAACACCAACACACGTCGAACCAGAGCAATACAACCCATAAAATAAGTCAACAAATAAGTCGCAAGCTCCTGAGGATGGATGTATTAACATCCGAAATATGTTGAGCATTAAATAATGAAATAATAAAGCAAGTGACATCAAGATGGTCTCTCTTTATTCAACTATCAAGATGATGCACGGTCCAATAAGCATAACAAAAATGTTCATTTTAGGAATATCTGCCGTACTTCTTGATGCTGTGAATATTTTAGCCTTTCTCTACTTTCGTGTATGTTTGTGGTCGGTGGCAAAACGTACAGGCGTCCAAACGGTCGTCGCCGTCGTCGTCCAATTTTTTTTATCGCTGTAATCATTAACGAAAAAGATGACAAGGAAATATAACAGCAAAGAAGGCAAAATGTTGTCTTGAGCTCGCTGATTGTATCGATTGCTAGGTATAAGATGCTTTCCTTTTATTTCTACCGAATTTTATACTCACAGCAACCTTTCCCCTAGATCTATAAAGGTTTTGATATAATGTATGTTTTTAGACATCCTTTCAAAATGTTCCAACCATTACTGGTTTCATGTTTGTTAATCATGTTAGTTTTCTAATACGTTCATCATGTTTACGTAGTTTTTTAGACGTCTTTGAGAAAACAGAGTTCTGCCGTCCCCATTCTTCTAATGTGCACTTCCTTTAACGTCCAGCATTCAGAGTTGTACAAAAGCATACGCACAGTTATTACTTTGTGAAATTTTAGCCAAGGAGCCTGAGAAAGAGGGATTTCCATTGCAACTTTGTTATACCGAACAGCTTTGAACTTCACAGAAGGAAAGTTTTTATCTAACCGCATATGGGCAATTGGATTCGAAAAATTCTGTGTCCCGTTGTAAGATGAAACTCCTTGCGGCTCAATCTTTCATTCCTTTCTCTCTAATTCATGGCATAAAAGGATCATGGCAGGTAGTGACAGTACCTATCCAAAAGAAACAACACTGAATTACGTATCTGTTGCCTCCCATTCCGTTTCTTTCGCTGTCAAAATAAAATCAAAGAGAGGAAAAGAAACGTCAAGCCCCTTTCTTTCCGCCTTTGCCTTTTTCTTTCTCTATTATTGTATCCTTCTCAGCGCAATTCGGCCCATTCCTTCTTCAAACACACGCTTGAGCCAATGCTCTTTGTGCAATGAAGGATTCAACCCTTTTCCTCTAATTCTACTTTAGAGCTTCAAGCGCTTTCGAGCGGAACAACAGAGACACAGGGAGGAAGAGGAAGAAACGTTTCCATCGAAGAGGAAGGAAATCACCTGCGGTGTCGCACAGAGAATCGAACTAAAGACGAAAGTCCAACGAAGGACACATCAGAACTCTGGGTTGAGTATAAGAAGCTTCCTACACAGCAGTGTTTCTCAAGCTTTGTGTTGCGAAGCTATTCTTAGTGCGTCATGAAAAATTTCATTAACCTAATTTGTACTACGAATAACTCATACTACTTTGATAAGTGTAATAAAAACAATGATTTTTGTAAAGGTAGTCACTTTTAGAGAACCTTTAGCCAAGTCGTCTTAACCGTCATGTTGTTACAAACAACATAGGCTACTGACAATCAGGGTTGACAGCCTTTCAACGGAAAAAAAACCCAATCAGCCAAAATTGACAGTTTCTTTACGCCGAGGTTATTATACAGGTGGCAATATTTTCTCAATTTGAGGAACATCTCGCAAAATACAAAGAATTTAAATTTACAAGATTCTGAACACCAAGTATACGAGCCATAAGAGGAGTCACAGTACTAAGCTCAAACGAATGGACATTACGTGTTTTTCTTCATGTCATTAAATCACTAAATGCCACTTACGTTACACTGAGTCAATTTTTTAAATTACACTGATCTTTGTTTCTGACTCTTGAGGCCGCAATACAAAGTAATGGACCTAATATGGGTCGCGGGTTAAAAATGGTGAGAGACTGCTTTAGGCAATAGGCTACAGATTACTGCATGTTTCTAGGACAGTAGAAACCAAAGTTCGACTGAACTGGTAGGAACCTTCTTCACGCAGTGTGTTTGTAACGATACCAGCAAAGATTTCTTAGGTCGTAGGTTACTTACAGGCGCTGCACCAATGTTAGCGGTCACATAGCGACGACTTAAGGATAATTATCATGAGGTCACTGAAAGACACATAATGGGTGGTGAACATGGCGACTCTCAAATTTTATTTCACTCTGCATATTGCTACATTCCGCTCCAGGCTCCTCTGGCCCATATTAATCTCATCAAGACCTGGTTCAAACTAAATTTCGGGGACGCAAAACGCAAAAAGGGAAGAGTTCGTTTCACGACACTTTTCCTATCCTTCCATCACTACAGTTGCTGCACAGCGATTTTAGTTTTCTAACGACGGTGATATTAATATTACTTAGCAGTGCAAATGTCTGGGAATTCTTCCTCCTTCTATGCCCAAGTGACAGCGTTGTTCTGAAGGACTACACTACAACGAGCCATTGCGAACTCCAGAACAACTCAGAGAATATGCCAATCAGCACACGATAGGTATAAATGTTGTTACGAGCTTGAAAACTAGAGACAGACCGTGGCAAAGTGATGGCTATGCCCCGGCTTTTTGGCAAATATCAATCTCCCTTTTCGACCACAGGTTTTTCTGCATTATTATTGTTCCCATTTTCGGTGACAATGCCTATTGTGAATATTTTTCGTGTTATTATAGTTTTAACATCTCTAATAGCTTGCTTCTTCCCTGTCACCTCCCTTCTGCATCCCGCTAGCACCTCAAATTTCTTACGCGCATATCGCTGCAACTTTATCTGGCTCGAACTCTACCAACAGTAGTGTAAAGAGAATGAACGGACGAATTGATTGAAATATAGGCAATTATGGTGGAGCGTAACATCTTGAGGGACTTCCGTCCATGGCCTCATTGTAGTTTTTAAACTTGACCGACAATGTGGCCGAAGCGATTTACTAGGAATGAAGTTCTTCACACGCAATACAACTTCACAAAGTACGTATACGCTTGTTACACAAAACCATAATTGTTTAGGTTCATAAAGATGACATATCACAACTTACATATCCTATGAAGTTAACATTAACGTTCATAAGGGTGACACATTTTAAAAGTTATAAAAGATTTATACTTTGTAAAATAAACACAAGTAATGTAAAATTTCTCCTATATGCGGTAGCTACAATGCGAAATCATCACCTGGATTGGAAAAAAATTAGAACTCGGAGCTTAATGAAAAAATCGAAGTGCTTATTTAGAAAGACAAATTATATACATGTATTCCTGACGACTTACATCCCAAGATTTTTTTGATATATGCTCATAGTGACCAAAATATTGACCGGAAGGAACCGTCAGGTATCGAAAATATTAAAACGCCTATTTTTATGAAAATCTTACGAATATATAGGAGTTGGAAAAAAACAAAAAATAAATATTATTAAAAATGCTCGTAAATTGTCGAGGTAAAACGAAAAAAATAAACTTGTCCCTGCGTACTTGATAAAGGCACATGAAGGAAAGGAGGTGTAGCTCCACGCATTCTCAATCTTGGTAGTAGATTGCAGTCAGCGCTGACATCCACAGCTCGGTCACTTTAACCCAGACAAAAGTGTGCTCGATATAATTAAAGAGAAGGCTGAGCGGGCTCTAAAGTCGGGCTGGATGCCTTAAAAAACCTTTATTCTCTGCCGGTTATCAAACAGCTATACATCTGACATCCAGTCCTAGCCTAGTTATTGCACCGAACATGCTATACCTGTTTCCTCAATCACTTGACAGTGCACATGTCGTGTTAGTCATCTCATAACCTTAGTTCAGATTATTTTAGCGATGATTTCCGTTGTGCAAAACGGCGAGAATACATTGAACTGTTTTTATTCGTCGGTGCATTGCTTTAAATCACCAGGGTTACGTATTCACAGTGATTTCTGACGTCAATTTCAGACTTGTCACAGACGCACACCTCTGATAATTCAGCGTTTCGAGGGTGTTATTAGCTGACCATCAAAATACGATACTCGAACATTTACCGATAAATTTTGTATTTTTGAACTTACAATCAGTATTCTGAAAAAAAAAACACCCAGAGCCTCACCATACATTCTGGCAAGCGTGCGGCTTGCATCAGTATTTTAGGATTATCTTTACCCGGTTTGCAGCATCCCAGTATGATGGAGCAATGCAGCACGTATTTAAACTTCGTTCGGTACGGCAGACCGTCATGCCCCCTTACACATAATAATCTAGCAAACTTAGGTCTGGAGATCGTTGAAGAATATTAGTTACCACCACGACCAATCCATTGAACACGAAAGCGATAATCGGGATGTCCTCACTACAGAGCTGAAATGAGTGTTCACTGCGTCGTGTTGCACATATGAACAAAAGAACACTGTTTTAACAAAGGTGCTTATGTGGCAGCTCGTTCTGCAGATTTTGAAGTTAAATGCCAC
>Ga0123357_10005229_pt1 | contig 15480 bp, 14 predicted proteins | sample TergutEmb28metaG_FD_89873 | JGI IMG/M metagenome (GOLD analysis project Ga0123357, IMG submission 89873) | Embiratermes neotenicus P4 segment gut microbial communities from Petit-Saut dam, French Guiana - Emb289 P4 | ecosystem: Host-associated > Arthropoda: Insects > Digestive system > Gut ... | reverse complement strand
GTCGTGCGCGACCCGTCACCCCGTCCGTCCAACTGGCGCTCGAAGCGCAGCCTTGACGACGAACTGGTGGCGCAGGGCGTCGTCGGCATCGCCGGCATCGACACCCGCGCGCTGACCCGGCGCCTGCGCGACAAGGGCGCCATGCGGGTGGGCGTCAGCTCGCTGCAGACGACCAAGGACGCCTTGCTGGCAAAGGTTCTGGATAGCCCGCCGATGGCCGGGTCGAACCTGGTGGGCGACGTCACCACCAAGCAGCCGTACGCCGTCGAGGCGAAGAGGGACCGCCGGTTCACGGTGGCGGCGATCGACCTCGGCATCAAGTCAAACACGCCGCGCTTGATGACGGCCCGGGGCATGGAGGTCCACGTCTTGCCTGCCACATCGTCTTTCGATGACATCGCGGCACTGCGCCCGGACGGGGTGTTCTTCAGCAACGGACCCGGCGACCCGGCGGCGGCCGACGACGTCGTCGCGCTGATGAAGCGTCTGCTTGACGCCAAGCTGCCGCTGTTCGGCATCTGCTTCGGCCACCAGGTGCTTGGGCGGGCGCTGGGTTTCGGTACGTACAAGCTGCAATTCGGACACCACGGCATCAACCAGCCAGTCAAGGACGTCGCCACCGGGCGGGTTGCGATCACCGCTCACAACCACGGTTTCGCGGTGGACGCCCCGCGCGACGCGGCGACGTCGACGCCGTACGGCGAGGCCCGCGTCAGCCACGTCTGCCTGAACGACGACGTCGTCGAGGGCCTGGAATTGCGGCGTGACGGCAAGGCGGTGGCGTTTTCGGTGCAATACCACCCGGAGGCGGCGGCCGGGCCGCATGACGCCGAGCACCTTTTCGACCGCTTCGCGGTGCTGATGGAGGGGGCGCGCAATGCCTAGACGCACTGATATCTCGTCGATCCTCGTCATCGGATCGGGCCCGATCGTCATCGGTCAGGCCGCCGAGTTCGACTACTCGGGCACCCAGGCGTGCCGGGTGCTGCGAGCCGAGGGGTTCCGCGTCATCTTGGTGAACTCCAACCCGGCGACGATCATGACGGACCCGGAATTCGCCGACGCCACCTACATCGAGCCGATCACGCCCGAGGTGTTGGAGCGCGTCATCGAGGCCGAACACCCGGACGCGCTGCTTGCCACCCTGGGTGGCCAGACGGCGCTGAACGCGGCCGTTGCGTTGCATGAGCGCGGCATTCTGGAAAAACACCACGTCGAACTGATCGGCGCGTCCGTCGACGCCATCCAGCGCGGCGAGGACCGTGAGGCGTTCAAGGAAATCGTCGAGAACATCCACGGCATCGAGGGCGGCGACCCGGAGGTGGCGCGGTCTTTTCTATGCCACACCGTGGACGAGGCGGTCGCTGCGTCCGACACGCTCGGCCTGCCGGTGGTGCTGCGGCCCAGCTTCACGATGGGCGGGTTGGGCAGCGGCATCGCCTACACCCGCGACGAGCTCGTGCAACTCGTGACCGTCGGGTTGGAGGCGTCGCCCGTCGCGCAGGTGCTGGTCGAGGAATCCGTGATCGGCTGGAAAGAATACGAACTCGAGGTCATGCGCGACCGCGCCGACAACGTCGTAATCGTCTGCAGCATCGAGAACCTCGACCCGATGGGCGTCCACACCGGCGATTCGATCACCGTCGCCCCGGCGCTGACGCTGACCGACCGGGAATATCAGCGGATGCGCGACGTTGCCATCGAGATAATCCGGGCCGTCGGCGTCGACACTGGCGGCTGCAACATCCAGTTCGCCGTCGATCCGGCGGATGGACGCCTGATCGTCATCGAGATGAACCCACGCGTGTCCCGTTCCAGCGCGCTGGCGTCCAAGGCAACGGGCTTCCCGATCGCCAAGATAGCCGCCAAAGTGGCGGTCGGCTACACGCTGGACGAGATCCCCAACGACATCACGGGCGAGACCCCGGCCAGCTTCGAACCGACGCTAGACTACGTCGTCGTCAAGGCGCCACGTTTCGCCTTCGAGAAGTTCGCCGCCGCCGACGATACGTTGACCACCCACATGCAGTCCGTCGGCGAGGCCATGGCCATTGGGCGCAATTTCACCGAGGCCCTAGGCAAGGCGTTGCGCTCGCTGGAGGACCCGGCAGCCCGTTTCGATTTCTCGCAGCCACCGGGCGATGCGGCGGCTCTGTTGGCCGACGCCGCCCGTCCCCAGGCCTATCGGTTGCGCCTCGTCATGGAGGCTTTGTGGGCCGGGGCCAGCGTCGAACAGGCGCACGACGCCACTGGCATCGACCCCTGGTTCCTCGACCAGTTGCGGTTGATCCTGGACGTCGCCGAGCAGGTCAAGACGGCACCGCTGCTGGACGCGGCGATGTTGCGCAAGGCCAAGAGCCATGGCCTGTCGGATCGTCAAGTCGGGCAGCTGCGGGGCATCACCGAGGCGGGGGTGCGTCAATACCGGAACAACTTGAGGGTTCATCCCGTCTTCAAGACCGTCGACACCTGCGCGGCGGAGTTTGCCGCCCGCACGCCATACATGTATTCCACCTACGACGGGGAAACCGAGGTCGCGCCGCGCACCAAACCGGCCATCCTAATCCTGGGTTCCGGCCCGAACCGCATCGGCCAGGGCATCGAGTTCGACTACTCGTGCGTCCACGCCGCCATGGCACTCAGCGAAACCGGGTACGAGTCGGTCATGGTCAACTGCAACCCCGAAACCGTCTCGACCGACTATGACACCTCCGACCGGCTGTATTTCGAGCCGCTGACCCTGGAGGACGTGCTGGAGGTCTACGAGGCCGAGTGCGCTGCCGGGCCGGTGGCGGGCGTCTTCGTCCAACTGGGTGGGCAGACGCCGCTACGCCTGGCCCAAGGCCTGAAGGACGCCGGTGTCAAGATCATCGGCACCAGCCCCGAGGCCATCGACCTGGCCGAGGAGCGCGGCGCCTTCGGTCAGGTGCTGGCCAAGGCCAAGCTGGCGTCGCCCCGGCACGGCATGGCCGAGTCTTACGAGCAGGCCAGGGCGATCGCCGCCGACATCGGCTACCCGGTGCTGGCGCGCCCCAGCTATGTTCTGGGCGGGCGCGGCATGGAAATCGTCGAGGACGACGAATCGCTGCGCAGCTACATCGAGGCGTCGACGCTGATCAGCCATGAGCGTCCTGTGCTCATCGACCGCTTCCTGGACGACGCCGTGGAGCTGGACGTCGACGCGCTGTTCGACGGCGAGGACCTGTACATCGGCGGCGTCATGGAGCACATCGAGGAGGCAGGCGTCCATTCGGGCGACTCGGCCTGCTCGCTGCCGCCGATGACGCTGGGCGCCGAGATCATCGACGAGTTGCGCCGGGCCACGCGCGCGGTCGCCGATGGCGTTGGCGTGCGCGGGCTGATCAACATCCAATACGCCCTGGTGGGCGACCAGGTCTATGTCTTGGAGGCCAACCCGCGGGCGTCCCGGACGGTGCCGTTCGTGTCGAAGGCCACCAACACGCAACTGGCCAAGGCGGCCGCTTTGATCATGGCCGGGCAGTCGATCGCCCAACTGCGCGAGGCCGGCAAGTTGCGCCGCAGCGGCGACGGCGCCGATCTGGTGCCCGGTGTGCCGATCTGCGTGAAGGAAGCCGTGTTGCCATTCAATCGGTTCCGCAACGCCCAGGGGCGCCTGGTGGACGAGGTGCTCGGGCCCGAAATGCGCTCGACTGGCGAGGTCATGGGCATCGACACGGCCTTCGAAGTGGCCTTCGCCAAGACCCAGATCGGTGTGTACGGCAGTTGGCCGACCGGTGGAAACGCCTTTGTGTCGGTGGCCAACCGCGATAAGCGCCACGCCATCTTTGCGCTGAAACGCCTAGCCGAGCTGGGTTTCACGCTGTGGGCGACGCAGGGCACCGCCAACATGCTGTCGCTGCACGGGCTGGACGTTAAGCTCGTCCGCAAGGTGTCGGACGATTCGCACACCAAGGACCAGATACCCGACGCGCCGCAACTGATCGCCTCGGGGCGGCTAGATCTGATCATCAACACCCCGAGCAGTCACACGGCGCAAGGCTCACCACGGGCGGACGGCAACCTGATCCGAGCGACGGCCAATGCCCTGGGCGTGCCGGCCATCACGACGGTGCAGGGCCTGGAGGCGGCTGTGGCGGCCATCGCGGCGCTGCAGGAGCGTCCGCTGGCCGTCAAGCCTCTGCAGGCGTGGGCGGCGCTGATCGATCAGGCCATTCGATGATCACCTGGAACGAAGCCAGCACCAGGCTTCTGCTGCTGGGCTACACACGTCTACTGCGGCCGGCGCTGTACCAGGTGGACGCTGAGACGATTCACAAAGCGACCATCGACGTGCTCGGCCAACTGCCTGGCCCAGCCTTGGCGGTTGTGGGAGCCATTGTCGGGGCGGCCCGGCAGCCTGTCACGGTGGCGGGCATAGATTTCCCTGGGCGGGTCGGCCTGGCGGCTGGCCAGGACAAGGACGGCGTGGCCGCGCAAGCTTGGGCGAGCCTGGGTTTCGGCTTCGCCGAGCTGGGCACAGTGACGGCGCAGGCCCAGCCCGGTAACCCGGCGCCACGGCTTTTCCGGGTGCCTGAATTGAAGGCGTTCGTAAACCGGATGGGCTTCAACAACGCAGGCGCGCCCGCCCTGGCGGCCCGGCTAGAGGCACTCGGCGTCGAGCGCGGCAACGGCCGACTTGGTCTTCCGATCGGTATTTCGCTGGGTAAAACAAAGGTTGTGCCACTGGAAGACGCGATCGGCGACTACCTCGCATCGCTCAGCGCTGTTGCCGGTGTGGCGGATTACATCGCCGTCAACGTGTCCAGCCCGAACACGCCTGGGCTGCGCGATCTGCAGGCCGGCGACGAGTTGGCCCGTCTGACGGAAGCGCTGACCCGCCGGGCGGCGCAGTTGGCTACCGATCCGGTGCCCGTCTTCGTCAAGGTGGCGCCCGACTTGACCGACGAGGCCCTGCTCGACGTGGTCCGGGTCTGCGAGGGCACCGGCGTGGCGGGGCTGATCGCCGTCAACACGACGATTTCGCGCCCCGCAACCGCCGCATCGACGCCCGCCACCGCGTCGGTGTTGGCCGAAACGGGTGGCCTATCCGGGAGTCCGCTGACCGCCCGGGCGCTGGAAGTAGTGCGCGGTCTGCACATCGCAACCAGCCTTCCGCTGATCGCTTCCGGCGGGGTCATGACGCCCGCCGATGCTCAAAACCTGTTCGACGCCGGCGCCGTGCTGGTGCAGGTGCTGTCGGGCTTCATCTACGCCGGCCCCGCTTTGACACGGGGCATCAACCGCCTGACGGTGGCAGATCGGAGACATCATGCTTGACCCATTCGCTGACCGTCTGGACGCCGTCACGGCGGCTCGCGGCAAGCTATGTGTCGGGGTTGATCCGCACGGTGCGTCGGTGACCGCCTGGGGGTTGCCAGACGACATTGCCGGCGTGGAGAAGTTCAGCCGGGGCCTGGTGGCGGCACTGGCCGACGACGTGGCCTGCTTCAAGCCGCAATCGGCCTTCTTCGAAGCGTTCGGTCCGCCCGGGCTGACGGTGCTCGCGGCCGTGCTGCGTGACATTGCCGAGGCCGGGGCGGTCTCGATCCTCGACGTCAAGCGGGGCGATATCGGGTCGACCATGGACGCCTACGCCCGCGCCTACCTGGGCGACGGCGCGGCCCTGGCCGCCGACGCCATCACCGTCAACCCCTTCTTGGGTTTCGGCGCACTGACTCCGGCCGTCGATTTGGCCAGGGCCACCGGCCGTGGCGTATTTGTGCTGGTCAGGACCTCAAACCCCGAAGGTGACGCTGTACAGCTGGCCACGGTCGCCGGGGACCCGCGCGGTGACGCATCACCCAATGTCGGCACTTTGATCGCCGGTCAGGCCGGCGACGCTAACAAGGCCGCTGGCACGCCGCTGGTCGGTTTGGTGATCGGTGCCACGTTGCAGGTCGTCGATATCGGCCTGGACGGCTTCGACGGCTGGATCTTGGCCCCTGGCATCGGCGCCCAGGGGGGCGACATGGGCCACTTGCGCGAGCTGTTCGCGGTGCAAGGCGCTGCCCGGCCACGCGTGTTGCCAACCGTCAGCCGATCGGTGGCCGACGCCGGCCCGGACCCGAACTCTTTAAAAAAAGCGGTTCATTCTCTTCTCCAATGACCAGTCTTCTAGTATATTTAGGTGGTTGCCGGCTGATGCCGAGCATGTCAAGAGAGAGAAAGTGACCAGTCGTGGCGATTCCGAAACTGTCCGAACAAGAATTGCAAGCCGCTCGTAAAGCCGCTACCGAGGCGCGGCGCACTCGCGCGCAATTCAAAGACCGTCTGCGGGCCGGCGAGTTGAGCGTCGGCGATGCGCTCGATCAGGCGTCCAAAGACGATGTCTTGGCCCATGTCAAGGTTGTCGACCTGCTGAAAACACAACGCCGCATCGGCCAGATCCGGGCCGAGGAAATCATGGCTAAGTTGTCGATCGCACCGACCCGCCGTCTGCGCGGCCTGGGCAAGCATCAGATCGACGGCATCGTCGAGGAATTCCGCTGACCGGCAGGCTTGTCGTAATCGCCGGGCCCAGTGGTGTGGGTAAGGGCACGGTGGTGGCCGGGTTGCGTCGCCGGTTTCCGGAGGTGCTTTTTTCGGTTTCCGTAACCACTCGCGCGCCCCGGGTGGGCGAGGTTGACGGTGTGAGCTATCGCTTCGTCACCGGCGAACAGTTCGACTCGCTGGTGGCGTGCGACGGGCTGCTGGAGTGGGCCGAATATGCCGGCACCCGTTACGGCACGCCACGCCAACCGGTGCTCGACGCGCTTGCCGAGGGTCGGACCATGCTGCTGGAGATCGACCTGGCAGGGGCTCGTCAGATTCGCGTCAGCTTCCCAGAGGCGTTTCAGGTGTTCATCGCCCCGCCGTCCTGGGACGAATTGGAACGCCGTCTACGCGGCCGTGGCGCCGACAGCGAAGCCCAGATGGCCACCCGTCTCGCGCGCGCTCGGGACGAACTGGCGGCCGAGGGCGAGTTCGACGCCGTGGTCGTCAACGACGACATCGATCAAGCAGTTGATGAACTGGTAGAATTGCTCGGTCTGGGAGGCCGCGCGTCCGATAAGAAAGGCAACTCGTGAGCACACAAACTGAGGGCATCACCAATCCGCCCATCGACGACCTGCTGGAGCACGTCGATTCCAAGTACCGGCTGGTGCTGTTCGCCGCCAAGCGGGCGCGCCAGATCAACGCGTATTACGCGCAGCTTGGCGAGGGTCTGCTGGAGAACGTCGGCCCGCTGGTCGAGAGCGTCCCGCAGGAAAAGCCTTTGTCAATCGCGCTACGCGAGATCAACGAGGGCCTTCTGGTGTGCGAGAAAGTCGACCCTGATGCGCCTGTGACGACCACCTTGCACGCTGTTGCCGACCCGCAGTTCAGCTTCGGTGACGACGCCTTCGGCGGTCTTGACGAGGATTTGGTGTAGCTTTTGTTCACCTCGGAGTCTGTCACCGAGGGGCATCCGGACAAGGTCGCCGACGCGATCTCCGATGCCGTCCTCGACGCCATGCTGCGCGATGACCCCAGGTCGCATTGCGCGATCGAAACGATGGTGGCCAACGGCGTGGTTCTGGTGGCGGGCGAGGCGACGACGGAATCCTATGTCGATGTGGCCACCCTGGTGCGCCAAACCCTGATGGGCATCGGTTACGACGACCCGCGGCGCGGCCTTGACGGCGGCTCGTGCGGCGTCCTGGTGGCTTTGAACAACCAATCGCCCGACATCGCCATGGGTGTTAGCGCGTCTTGGGAATCTCGGCACAACCAGGTGGTCGACGCGTTCGACCGTCAGGGCGCCGGCGATCAGGGCTTGATGTTCGGTTTCGCTTGCGATGAGACGTCCGCTCTAATGCCCTTGCCGATCGATATGGCTCACCGGCTGTCGGAGCGTCTGGCGGCGGTGCGGCACGACGGAACTTTGCCGTACTTGCGCCCAGACGGCAAGACCCAGGTGACTATTGACTACGACGACAAGATGCGACCGCGGGCGGTCGACACAATCGTCGTGTCGGCCCAGCATGACAACGACGTCACCCTGGAGCAAATCGAGGACGACTTGCGCCGCCAGGTGGTAGCGCCGGTTTTGGCACGCTATGACGTCGATGGTTCGCACGCGAACTTGCTCGTCAACCCAACCGGTCGGTTCGTCATCGGCGGGCCGCTGGCCGATGCCGGCCTGACGGGCCGCAAGATCATCGTCGACACATATGGCGGCATGGCCCGCCACGGCGGGGGAGCGTTCAGCGGCAAAGATCCCTCGAAGGTCGACCGGTCGGCGTCCTATGCGTTGCGTTGGGTGGCCAAGAATGTGGTGGCAGCGAGCCTAGCGACCCGCTGCGAGGTGCAGGCCGCCTATGCGATAGGACGGGCCCACCCGGTCAGCTTGGATGTCAACACCTTCGGGACGGGGAAGGTGCCGGATGCCCGGATCGCAGAGGCCATCAGCGCTGTCTTCGATTTGCGTCCTGCCGCCATCATAGAACGTCTGGATCTGATGCGTCCGGTGTACTCGAAGACCACCAACTACGGCCATTTCGGACGGGAGTTGCCTGACCTGACCTGGGAGTCCCGCGACATGGCGGATGCCTTGGCACAGGCTGTCAAGGGCTAGTTAGCAAAAAAGCTCGTCGGCGCGGCCAATGTCAGGGACGTCTAGTAGCCTGGCATTCATGGACGACATGGCGGACGGGCGCATTGCGCGCGTGGCCGTCGACCTGCCTCTACCGCACCTGGACCGATTTTTCGACTATTCCGTGCCTGAGGACCTGGCAACTGAGGCCGTTCCCGGCGCCCGCGTCCGCGTGCGATTTGCTGGACGCGCTTGTAACGGCTTCATCGTCGAGCGTCCAACGAGTACCGATGTAACAGGGCGGTTGTCACCGCTGACGAAGGTCGTCTCGCCCGAGCCCGTGTTGTTGCCGGACCAAGTGAGGTTGATCCGGGCCGTGGCCGACCACTATGCCGGAACGTTCGCCGATGTTGCGCGTCTGGCAGTGGCACCCCGCCACGCGGCCACAGAGGCGGCAGCTTCGGCTCTTTGGCCCGCACCTATGGGCACCATGCCGCCCGGCGGTCTGAGGGCAACGGCGGTGGGGGAGTCGTGGCTGCGCGGCGTCGAGGCCGGCCGACCGCTGCGCGGCGTGTGGACGGTGGCACCGGGCTGGCGGAGCGACGACGATTGGCGACGCGGCGTTGTGCAGGCGGTTGTGGCGGCGACGTTGGCTGGCAAGGGCGCGATTGTGGTGGTGCCCGACGCGACCGCAATGCAGGCAGTGTTCTTGGCGTTGTCGGCGGTATTGGGTGACGGATGCGTCGCCCGTCTTCACGCCCAAATGGGCCCAGCCCGTCGCTATCATGACTATTTGGCCTTGTCCCGAGGCCAATCGCGGGTCGTCGTCGGCACTCGGTCGGCGGTTTTCGCGCCGGTGCACAATCTTGGTCTGATCGTATTGGTGGACGACGGCAACGACGCCTACGCCGAGCCACGTGCCCCCTACCCGCACACCCGGACGGTGGCGGCGATTAGGGTGTCCCAGGCGAAATCGGCCCTACTGCTGGCTGGCTCTGCCCGCAGTTGTGAGGCCCAGCAGTGGATCGATCGCGGCTGGCTGGGCGTCATTGAGGACGATCCGAAGCAGCGACGGGCCGGTGCGCCGGCCATGCGGTCGGTTCCTGAGCAGGCTGCTACCGCGCACCTGCCAATCGAGGCGGCTCAGACGATACGGCAGGGTCTGACCGCCGGACCGGTACTTGTCCAGGTGCCGCGAACGGGTTATCTGGTGGCCTTGGCTTGCCAGAAATGTCGCAAACCGGTGCGGTGCCCGGTGTGTAACGGGCCGGTGGCGGCCGAAAAAGGGGGCGATGGTGGACGGCGGCTAGTCTGCCGCTGGTGCGGGCGCACCTCGGTTGGCTGGCGTTGTGACGTCTGCGGGGGGACGACGCTGCGCGCCCCCGTGGTCGGCTCGGGCCGCACTGCCGAGGAGTTGGGTAGGGCCTTCCCGGGGTTCCGGGTGATCGACTCGTCTGGCGACCACGTCGTGGAGGAAGTGGGGGAGCAGCCGGCACTGGTGGTGGCGACACCTGGGGCCGAGCCGTCGCCGTCGGCCGGCTACGCTGCGGCGGTGTTGTTGGATGCCGATTCGATGCTCGCCCGCGCCGATCTGCGGGCGGGCGAGGAGTCCGTTCGGCGGTGGTTCAATGCCGTGGCGCTGGTGCGTCCAGGCGGGCAGGGCGGCACGGTTTGCATCGTCGGGGACGCCCACGCCCCGGCCATCCAGGCGGTGCTACGGGTCGACGCGGCCGGTTTTGCCGCCCGCGAGCTGGCTGATCGTACGGCGGCGGGCCTGCCACCGGCAGTGTTGTTTGTGGAGGCGACGGGTGAGCCGTCGGCGTTGGCCGATTTTGTGGCCGGCATGGAAGCCGAGCCCAGCACCGACGTCTTCGGCCCGGTGGAGGTCGCACCATTGGACGGGCAGCCCCGTCAACGAATCATGTGGCGATGTGACCTGGCTGATGCGCCCGGACTGGTGGCGGCGATCAAAGCGGCGATGGCGAAGCGATCAGCGGCTAAGGCGCCGGGCGTGGTGCGCGTACAGGTCGATCCAGATCAGATGGCTTAGCTCACCCACCACGAGTGGCTAGGCGGATAGCAATGATGATGGCGGTGATGCCGACGATCAGCACCACCCGGAACCACCACTGCCACCAGAAGGGGTGATCGTTGCCGCCCGGCCACCAGATCGATGGCTTGTGTCCACCGGCATTGTCGACGACGCCGTCAGCCGGCGGGGTCGGTCCGGTGAAGACGTCTGCCGCAGTCGCTGCGGTGGTGCGATCAGTCCAGTGGGAGCCGTCCCACCAGCGCAGCAATGAGGAATCCTGGGAGTCGGGGTACCACCCGGAGGGGAAACTGGCCATGGCTCAACTCTAGACCGTCTCAATGGGCGTAGACTCGACGTGTTTTCTGGCTTGGGCAAGGGATTTCGATAAGGGGACGGGTGACGTGCTGGACAATTCAGACGCACTGGCATCGGCCAGGCCTGCTCGGCGGCCATGGCTGATCGGGGTCGTCGTCGGCCTCATCGTGATAATTGCTGTGGTTGTGTTGGCGGTTGTTCGTCCGTGGCAGACCGGCGTGGCATCTGGGCAAACCAGGACGTTCGTCGTTCCTTCCGGGGCGATGGAGAACACCTTGATGGTCGGCGACATGATTGCGGTAACGGATGACGCCAAGTTTCAGCGTGGAGACATCGTCGTGTTTTCGGACCCGGGTGGGTGGTTGGCGGCACCGGCGCCCACCGATCAGCAGTATCTGATCAAGCGGGTCATCGGGCTGCCTGGTGATCGTGTCGTCTGCTGCTCCGACGGCCATCTGACCATCAACGGCACACCTATCGACGAGAGTTCGTATCTGGAGGCTCCGACCAACCCGGCGTCGGCTTTCCAATTCGACGTCACTGTGCCGGCCGGTCGGCTCTTCATGTTGGGTGACAACCGTGATAGCTCGGCGGACTCCCGCTGGCACTTGTGCGAGTTCAGCGCCGACGGCCTCGGCATGAACGGGTTCGTTCCCTTCCAGAATGTGCTGGGTCGGGTCCGAGCCGTGGTGTCACCCCCCGAAAACGCCCGGAGTCTCGCCACGCCAACCTCTGTGTTCGCCCAAGTTCCATCGGGCGTTGATCCGCCTGCCGCCGCCAAGGTGATCGTGGGCGTCGGCGGGCCAGCCGGCGTCTGTCACAACTAGGAGTGCGATCGGCGCCGCTTCACTGCATCTTTTCGGCGGTTCGATGGAGTTGGGCTGTTTCATGCCCTGATGCCAGCTTCTTGGCAAAAGTCAGCAGGGGTGTGTTGCCGCTATTGCGAGCCTCTTCGGCCAGGTAGCAGTCGGTGTACGACAGTGCGTTGTGTGTTTCGAACGTGGTCAACACCGCGTCCAGAAACCCGCTGGAGGCATCGATAGCGCCGTCCCAGATGATCGCCCGGACGATTTCAGCCACCTGGTGGCGCGACATCTGGTAGTGGTAGGAAAGCGCATGGACGGCCTCGTTTATGGCTGCGTCAGTCACGCGATAACGTGCCCCGGGCGCTGCCACAAGGTCGCGAACAGCCTCGTACTGGGTGGGAATGTCACGCAACGACAGTCGAAGCAAAAGGTTGGTGTCGAGGCTCGCGGGCATATCAAAGCCTCGGCTCGCGCTGCTCGTAAAAGTCGTGGACGTCTTCCAGGGGGGCAGTGCCTGGCTTGATCCACGAGTTGAAACGGGCAGAGAGCTCGTCCCAGGTCTGCCGACGCCTGATGACGGCAGAACCGTCGGGGGTTGGATCGAAAATCACCGTGTCGCCCGGCTTGATGTCCATCATGCGACGCAGTTCAACAGGGATGACGATTTGGCCCTTACTGGAAAGAGTTGCCGTTAACATATCCTCACCTACTCGATTCAATACGGCTTACTTAGCTTCTTGCATCTTACCACCAACGTCGGGTGGGCCCGAGCGCCGTGCCTCGGCGCCCAGCGGACCGGCCGTCAGGGCTTGCCATAGACGTCGTGGTGGCACCCCGATAGACTCGCTGATGTGTTGATCGAGTGTTTGATTGTGAGTCCTTGGGCCACTAACTGCTACGTCGTCGCGGCTGATGGGTCGTCCCAGGTTGTCGTCATCGACCCTGGTGTGGACGCCGCCGACCCGGTGCGGCGCGTCCTTGACGATCATGGCTGGACGCTGGCGGGCGTGATCGCCACGCATGGGCACGTCGACCATATCGGTGACGCCGCGCGGCTGGCGAACGAGGCCGGGGTGCCGATGTGGATGCACAGTGCCGACGACTACATGCTGTTGAGGCCGTCGTCCGGGCTCGGTGCCGGTTCGTATGAGATGATGCAGGCGCTGTACCAGGACAGGCTGCCCACGCCGGATCAGCGCGTCGATCTCGCAACTCAGTCGTCCATCGACGTCGCAGGGCTGCATTTCGACGTCCTGCCGGCCCCCGGTCACACGCCAGGCTGCGTCATCCTGACCGCCGCCACCGATGACGGCCCGATCGCCTGGACAGGCGACGTCGTCTTCGCCGGCTCGATCGGTCGCACGGATCTGCCCGGCGGCGACGCCATCGCCATGTCGTGCACGCTGTGCGAAGTTGTGCAACCGCTGGACGATGCGACTCGCTTGTTGCCCGGGCACGGCCCTTCCACAACGATGCGTCGCGAGCGGTTTGGTAACCCGTACTTGATGGTCGCCCGGTAGACTGGTCCGCGAAGCCGTGCACTGTTTATGCTCGGCAGACAAAGGAGAACGAGCCATGATCCGCACACAGGACGCCGGGACGCTTCGCACCGAGGACATCGGGCGCACCGTCACTTTGGCCGGCTGGGTTGACGCCCGCCGCGACCACGGCGGGGTTGTTTTCATCGACTTGCGGGACGCCTCAGGTGTGTCGCAATGCGTCTTCCGCGAAGACTTGGTCGAGAAACTGGGCGCCCATAAGCTGCGCAACGAGTTCTGCGTCGCCGTCACCGGGCCGGTCGAGGCGCGGTCGGAGGACACCGTCAACCCCAAGATGCCGACGGGGCAGGTAGAGGTGGGCGTCGAGGCGCTGGAGATCCTCAATCCGTCGATCCCGCTGCCGTTCCCGATCGAGGATCGCGTGACGGCCAGCGAGGACGTCCGGTTCCGATACCGCTATCTGGATTTGCGCCGCCCGTCCCAGGCCCACAACTTGCGGCTGCGCGCCAAGGTCAACCAGGTGCTGCGACGCACACTGGACGACCACGGCTTCGTCGAGATCGAGACGCCGACGCTGACGCGCTCGACGCCGGGCGGCGCCCGCGATTTCCTGGTGCCGGCGCGGCTCAGCCCAGGCAACTGGTACGCGCTGCCGCAGAGCCCGCAGCTGTTCAAGCAGCTGCTGATGGTGGCCGGCATGGAGCGCTACTATCAGATCGCGCGCTGTTACCGGGACGAGGATTTCCGGGCCGATCGCCAGCCCGAGTTCACGCAGTTGGACGTCGAGATGAGCTTCGTGTCACGCGAGGATGTCATCGAGGTGGCTGAGGCGTTCACAAAAGCGATGTGGGCGCTGATCGGCTACGACTTGCCAACACCGCTCAAGCGCATCACTTGGCATGAGGCGATGGCCCGTTACGGTTCCGATAAGCCCGATCTTCGTGTCGGTGTCGAGCTGACCGAGCTGACCGACTTCTTCAAGGACACGCCGTTCCGCGTGTTCCAGGCGCCGTATGTCGGCTGCGTCGTGCAGACGGGCGGGGCGTCGACGCCGCGTCGCCAGTTCGATGCCTGGCAGGAATGGGCCAAGCAGCGCGGTGCCAAGGGACTCGCCTACGTCACGGTGGGTGACGACGGCGAGCTTGGCGGGCCTGTCGCCAAGAACATTTCGGACGCCGAGCGGGCCGGTCTGGCGGACGCTGCCGGGGCGAAACCGGGTGATGCGATCTTCTTCGCGGCCGGGGCCCGCCAGCCGTCCCAGGAACTGTTGGGGGCGGCCCGCCTTGAGATCGGCGAGCGCGACGGCCTGATCGATCACGACGCGTGGGCATTCTGCTGGGTGGTCGACGCGCCGCTGTTCAAGTCGGCGTCGCAGGCCGCCGTTGAGGGTGACATGACGGTCGGCGGCGGCGCCTGGACAGCCGTGCACCATGCCTTCACGAGCCCCACACCGGAATCGATGGCAACATTCGACACCGACCCGGAGCACGCGTTGGCCGATGCATACGACATCGTGTGCAACGGCAATGAGATAGGCGGCGGATCGATTCGTATTCACCGTCGCGACGTACAAGAGCGGGTCTTCAAGGTTATGGGCCTGTCGGCCGAGCAGGCCGAGATTCAATTCGGGTTCCTGTTGGACGCTTTCCAGTTCGGTGCCCCGCCCCACGGCGGCATCGCCTTGGGGTTGGATCGCGTCGTCATGCTGTTGACGGGGGCCGACTCGATCCGCGACGCCATAGCGTTCCCGAAGATCGGCAACGGGTTCGACCCGCTGACGGGTGCCCCGGCCGGCATCACGGTGCAGCAGAGACGCGAAGCGGGCGTGGACTTCAAGCCGGAGCCCAAGAAGTAGAATTCGCTGATAATTGCCCCGCGCGGGAGCACGGAAGGAGTTCCAGATGTCAACCGATGTGGTCTTTGGTGTTGTTATTGCAGCTGTTGTCGTCCTGATCGTTTTGGCGGCTGTGCGCCTTGCTACCCGTGGATCAAGGGAAGCAGCAAAGCCTGTCGCGGCGGCGCCCGCTACGCCGATGGCACCGCCTCAGCAGGTGCCGCTTTACGCCATGGTGACAATGCCGGACGGTTCTCAGCAGATGGTGCCGGTGCCATCGCAGATGCTGGCTCCTACGGATGCCCCGAATGGCGGGTTTGCGACGCTCGGGTTTTTCTTCCCGGTGGTAGGCCTGATCTTGTTCCTGGTGTGGAAGGACCAGACCCCGTTGAAAGCCCGTTCGGCTGGGAAGGGCGCGC
>Ga0123357_10005228_pt1 | contig 15485 bp, 9 predicted proteins | sample TergutEmb28metaG_FD_89873 | JGI IMG/M metagenome (GOLD analysis project Ga0123357, IMG submission 89873) | Embiratermes neotenicus P4 segment gut microbial communities from Petit-Saut dam, French Guiana - Emb289 P4 | ecosystem: Host-associated > Arthropoda: Insects > Digestive system > Gut ... | reverse complement strand
ACAGTCATCAGCAAAAAGTCTAATAGTTGATTCCATATTCCTCCAAATATCATTTACGTAGGCTAGGAACAGAAGAGGACCTAATACGCAACAATGGGACACATTTCACATAGGAATGGTACTGAACAAAACAATGATGCCAACTTTTCTTGTTTATTTCACTGAATGTATTTTATCTACATCTAACTGACATCTACATATAAAGCATCTTCAAAATAATAGATTTTATCATCTTATTACTGTATGTAGTATTTATACATAGGAATCAGAAGCAAATGTGTGATGTAACCACAACTACTCAAACATAAAAACAAATCAGTAGGTATTCCTTCTCCCTGACAAAATAACAACCTTAAAAACAATAACATGACTGAGGAGAGAAGGTGAACGGCACAAATAAAATGCAATGGGAGATGCAGTAGGGAGAGGAACACCCCCACCCTCTATCTTAGAATCCTGCTGTGGTGGGGGACAACCATAACCCATTTCCAAGTCACATATTCTTTTGTCAGGTTGGCAACAGTCCAGGCCTTGCATTTGACCAGTGTTCTTCCATGCTACAAGAGTGTCTCATGCACTTTTCACCTTCTTGTAACCATCTTTGCTTACGTCATTTTATTTATCACTAACTAGAAGAAAGTAACAAACATCAATGACAAGATTTTTGAAAACAGCACCCTGGAAGATGAACTGCAGAAATAAGCACTTTAGAGTAGGACATATGAAAAGAGTGAGACTTTCCAAATGTATGGCATATGTTTTTAAAGTATGACAGTTCAAACACACTGAGTGTAAGTTGTTTTAAATTAGCAACGTGTATGACAGGCACATCAAGACATCTCAAGATGACAGAAGTATTCTGTTACACAGACACATCTCAACGGAAAGCTTCCAACTTCTCAAGTCCAGCGTGTATACAATCATTATTAACAAACAAATATTCCTGAAGACAATCCTAACATGAACTGAATTACGCTTCAAATACTGACTTCACATTCAAAGTGGTAGCAAAATAGATGATGAACACGTGACAAAAATTATGCAAGATTGTGTACTGTTTTGAACACTGGTACCAACATACAACTACAAAATTAGTGCACAAATTCAGGCACTTCCAACAAACTAATCACCAGACAAATCGCAACAGCATCTTCACAAACATTAAAATCATCATATACTTGAATCTGGATATTAAAGCTACTCTTTAACCATGAGCTCCTCCTACTCAGCATTAAAAACCAGGCAGGTGCAAATTTCACATATCTGTGGTTGACAGTCTTGGCATTTTAGTGTTATTCTGTAACAGCTGATAATATCTAATAAAATATGAACAGCACTTAACCAGACTAAAAGCTGAAAGGAGATGCCCTCTTAGAGATATAATTCAAAGTAATATTAGCCTTTCACGCTACAAGAAAAGAAGACAGCCAAGTGCTGGGTGGAGGCAAAATTTCAACTTTCGACAGGTGATGCATTAATATGCTGGCCAGTCAGCCCCATCACACATCTCAGCAGTGATGACAAATATAAGGACTACTGGTGGAATGACAACTTGCAGGCAACAAATACTCAAGAGAAAAACATTCCTTTATGTCATCTCCACATCACATATCTCCCAGTGGGTGCCCTTAAACTGAATGTGGGCTTAGCTTTGCTGATGTATGCAGTTACACACATGTGGTCTTAGTACATATATTAACATACAAAGTTATTATGCTGCACCTACATGGTGCCAGTAAATTTTATATTTATAGAAGCAAGAAAAATGATGGGGAAAGGCTCTGCATGTAATTACAGTCATTATTTTAAACAAAAATAAGCGCAGTAAGAATGTAGCCAACATGCTAACATAGCTGCCGGTATATATTTTAAGCCCTAAAGCTGACATACAGGTGTCAATTCTATTGTACATAGGGTAAATGATAAAGAAACTGCAACAAAAGTAACCGACTCTAAATGAAATGAACAATATTTGTCACTGTATAATGGAAACTGCTGTTACAAATTTGAAAACAAAATAAATGGCATGGTGAAAGTTAAATATTTCACTGTTTTAAAATAATATACTGTTTACAACGTAAACTTTATGAGAGAGTGTAAGAGAAAGAAAGATGCCATACTGTCTAAAGTCAGTGACAAACATTAAAAATGGGGTTAAAAAAAAAAAAAAAAGGCGGCCGGGTGGGGGGAGCCTTTGTTTGTTCTGAAAAAATCCTAGCTGCACTTACCACAATATTAAATTAAGAACAGAAGTTCTACACTTGAAAGTATTCTGATATGTTAAACGATCACATTCATAACTGAAATTTTGGACACTATCCATCATCTCTGCCTAAAATCCCACGATTTGGAGGATGGATCTACCTCACTCTTCACATGGAATGGGTAAGGACAGAACCTACTGTGATGGGCCCATTAAGAAAGAGGTTCTTCACCTTCCTGGTCCACCCAAAGACGAGGTACATACACCTTCCTAACTGTTCTGGTTTCCTTTTGACACAAGACAATGGAAAATGTCCTACATTTGAGCCATGAAAAATTCTCTATCCTGGTATCCTTGTTACAACAGACAAGAAATTAAAAAAGCACTAAATTCACAAGTGTCACAATAAAACCATTTTCTGTTTTCCAGTTAGGCTCAATAATATTGTCTGTATAAAACTAATCATAATATTTTATATGCTAATATCTCTGAATATGACATTGTGGAGCCAAAGCCACGCAAACATGAGTACAATTACAAGTGTGTGGGATGACTCAAACATTAGTTGTTAGTAAGGTTGGCAAGAGGAATAGTTAAAGGATTTCAGTGACAGAAATCTGTGTTAAAATAAGTTATTATTGCATATCGTTAATATCATGTACAACCTAACGATCTCCCCTACCTGCCAAGCAACACAATGAATTATTTTTTAAATGCACTACCACTTCAATGGCAGTGAATGGACAGGAAGGTGGGGGGGGGTTGCATTTTGTGCTGTAACCTGCAAACACCGATTATATAACACAGTACTTGACTGAACAGGATGACTTATTGGTTCATAACTAATGAAGCTGCAGCCAGGCCAGTGGAAAATCTACACTACTGTGGTAAATGCCCGTTTGCTGTTTTATATTTTAGTTCAATGCAGTTCAAAACACATGGTGGTATGGAAATATTTTGGAATATATCTCCTGGAATTCTGGTAAGTGACTAAGCCTAACAGAGAGGAAAAGCACCACCCTTAGTTGGGGCAGAAGTGATGATAACTGACAGCAGAAATACAAAAAGCTAAAACAAGTACACCTGTCAACTAATGATCTGTTTACAGGAAAACAGAAACACATCTGTTGATGTATATGACACCATATCTTAAAAATAAGCCACTCTGAATTATGAGACAAATTAATATCAATCCAATACAATGTTTAAAAGCACTGAACCACAACTATGGAGTAAAGAAAATATTATCACCAATGACACCTTGCAGCAGACAAAATGAAAATGTTCAGTGGTCACATCAAGCAGAGACAGAGGGTGCTTTCTATGTCAAGTACCATGTGTGACTACTATGGTTATGTTAAGATTCCTTTAGATTGAAAATAAAGGCCACCTTAAGACAGAAATTAATTCCCATACTGATGATCACTAAAGGAAAAGAATGCACAGTTCACAGTCACATGTAACACAGAAATGAGAGTATTTTAACCACAAAGCAATGTGATTTTTAGTGGCAACAAATGGATCGTCTGCATTATAAATGTCTTAAATAGGTCACAAGAACTGATGAAAGTCCTCAAGTGAGACGATGGTAACAACAACAATGTCCAGCACAGGTGAGCAGCTCTACACACTGCACCCTCATTCCCAGTATTCGCTGTTATATGGACTGACTTGGCTCAACAAAGCAATGAAGATAAAGACAAAGCTTAATGTGTCTGCTAGGAATCAAACTCCAGCACCTATGTCACAACCAGTCACACTATGGACAGATAACATGTTTATGGTAACTTTCTTATAAATAATGTACTAACAATGTGTCACAAGTCTGCGTCTACAGGGGATACTTAGTTATTAACAAAATTATAACACAAAGCAATAATTAAAACAAAAACATGAGGGTACCCCAAAAAAATTAATTTTCAGCCTGTTCCAAATTATTACAACTATTGTATTTGAAATCTGATCCTACCCATTCCCACTTCACGGTTACACAATTGACATCACCAAGATGTGTGGCATGAAAAGATAAGGAAGTGGACCATGGGCAAATGCTGCCATTCAAGCACCCATGAGGGGAAATTAAATTAACATGCTAAAAGGAAGAAATTATAAGGTCATTATTTTATCTGACAAGTATCAGCCGGCACTTCTCATCAGCCTGTTTAAATAATGTTAAAATAGCCCATTCAGCCAACTGCCTTCATGTGGAAGTGGAATATTGGCAGGAGTGACCAAATGTAGCTGTCAGATAAAATGAGGACCCTGTACAATAACCATAATGTACGTAAGTCTAGACAAAACACAAGCACCAAAAGCTTAAGAATTGTCATATTTTGCAATACATCCATTTAAAAATCCCATTTAATCCAGTAAGCTGTGCCACCATCATTATCTCACTTAACAATAATGACTGTGAATTTTTCTCCTAATGTATTCATTCACAAAGCACTTTTGTCTAAAAACAAATCATATGTAAAAACAGGCATTAAAATCTGCTTTAAAAGCACAAACGTTGCCTCTTCATTCACCCCTCTAGAAAATACGGTAACAGAAATACAGTGGGGTGATATACAGCGGTGTGGCACCAGAACAGACTTATTCACAGTTTGTGTAGGAGCTTGCTTCAATGTAACATCAGATATGGCTCACTGTGAATATCATGAAATCACTGATGCTTTAAAGGAGTGGGTGATACAGCACCACTAGCAAACAGTGCAGCACAACACCTTCCAAACATCAGTCACTGTACAATGAGGTCCCACCAGAAAACACACGTTAAATCAAAGGAAGCAAAGCTGACATTTCAGCCTCACACTGCCCTCACTTGTGCCCTTGCAGTTAAAATAATTATTTGGCCCAAGTCTATGTCACAGGAAACAAATAAAGTGAATAACAAAACTTCTGTCACTTTGTTAAATCCATGACTCGAAGAATCTGAGCACTTTGAGCACATTAATCCTTTGTCCCTACATTGCTAAAGTACCTACAGAGCAGCCACAGTTGTAGAAGTGAGCTCAGAACACTTCCAAAGAACAACACTACAAAGACATGAAAGTAAATAATCAGCACTGTAACTGACACAGCCATGTGCTTCAATTGTATAAGTATAATGTTGTTACTGAGGCGTAAACCTAAGGTAGCATTCAGGAAAATACAGAAAACACTGCCCTACACTAAATGGACAGTGCCTTGGCTGCAACAGAAAACTGGCATGTAAAATGCTGTACATTCAAGGTTAATGAGGTCAAGTTTAATGCTCATAATGAGGTGTAAACCTGTAGTAGAAATCAGGAAAATGTGAGACACTGTTATTGTGTCCAAAGCTTTTGTGGTTTTCATTAGGCACAAGTTTGCCTTTTCAATGTTATTATAAGGTATAATACCACACACTAAATTTTCCTTCAATATATAAGGTCAGAAGTATGTGTCTGACCTTATATACCTCCGAGGGAAAAGTTTTTACGTGTCCAGTTCAGGTTTTCTATAGTATACGTACCAGAAGCACAGACCAGTTTAAACATTATACTGGAAACATACTTTGGAATAAAAAATTTTACCAAAAAGTTGAAACCTTGTACTCCTCCTCACACATTGTTAATAATTTTAGAACATACTCAAGAAGACTGTCAATTCAAAAATGCTACAGACTTTCAATAGCTGCTGTCAAGTCTAGAAAAGTAATGACCACAAAGGTAACTGAACTGTCACTTTACATGTTATTCTTTTGTAAGATTTAATCTTAAAACAAATTTTTATTAGAACAATGTTGTCGAATACATGCCATGTTAGCACTCACAGCAAGGCTGTCAAAACTAAACACAGACCAAAGAGGTGAAGTTCAGTTATTCACATTATACTCTTAATAAATTCTATCTGATGAAGTGGGGGGGGGGATTATGGGATGTTTCTACACTTATGAACCAATGTCACTGTGTACAAACAAAGGGCAGGTATTCAGCACTGCAATACTGTAATGTCCTGTGCTACCAACGCAACTGTTAAGGTTACAAAAACAAACATCCTCTCTTGGAAAGCAACACAAAAACGAACTCTTTATGGCAGAATTCAGTATTGTAGGAGAGAATAGTAGAAAACCCAGCAAATGCCTGAGTGGTCAAGAGATGTCCACACTATTCCAGATGAAAAATTTTACATTACCAACAATCAAACTGTTATATAAAGCACAACTATCTCTTTCAGTGCATCTACTTCTAGTTAAGCTGAACTATTAATGCACATTTCTGTATCCATTAGATGATAATGTGCAGCACCTTAACCCATGAAGGCAGCACAGTACATCTGCTTGGTCCAGCAAGTTTGGAAAATTCTATTAGAAGAGACGAGCACGCCGCTTGAGGTCATTCTGTCTCCACTGTGGCAAGCGATAGAACTCAACCCGGTTGCACTGGAACACTGCCTCAAACTCCGCATCGGACAGGTGACGCTGCAAGTACAGTCACAGGTTACAATCTGAGGTGCATACATTCTCTAAGTTTGTCAGGAAGAAGAAATAAAAGACTCACAATTACAAACAGAAAGAAAAAATGCTAGTTTCAAGCCTCATATGAATACAATTCCTGAATGATTGCAACATGCAAGATCACTGGTCAAAAAATAAGTTTACATAGCATATAAGATCATAACTAAAACACCTACATTAATTATGATTATTTGAAGGTAATGTAAAATCACTGTTGGCAACAACACACACTGATGTAGCTGCAATCTACAATACACTGGTTGCATGAGTTTAAGATTTTAAATAAGGAACAATAAATATATGCAATGTAAACTTCTTTTCTGACTGATGCCCAAATTTTCAATAAATATGTACCAGTTTCAAAAAATTCTGGGACAACAGTGGTATCTAAAGCCTAAGGTCATGGTGATGCCCTCAGAAATAAACATATTCAAAATGCTGTCCTTTAGCAGCTACATATATATTGTAGCCTCAAAAAGCTCCTGGAATTTGCTGGTATAATTTACAGGAATTGCTACTGTGAATAAAGTAACGTACACTGACATCCTTCATTGCCCTAGGGATGTGGTCAGAAGGAAACACTCTGAAAAATGGAGAACCAACAGTTTACAATGCTCCAGCACGCTGTTCGGTTTTGGTCAATGATTTCTTAGCAAATAATAATGTGATAACACTGGAGCATCCCCCATACCCTTCTTATTTGGTTCCAGTTCACTTTTGTGATGCTACTGACATTAAGAAAGCAATGAACAGCTGAAAAGTTTTTCATAAAATGGCTTCCAGTAATGTTTCCAAAACCTTTACAGCATTGGCAGAAGTGTACAGTTGCACAAGGAGACTATTTTAAAGAAACTGTAGCTTAACCTTTTAGCGCCGAATGTCAACTAAAGTGGCCGCGCAGTGAACCCTTTAAATAGCCGAACGGCCACTAAATTCTGGCGTCAAAAAGTTAAATGATTGTAGTGTTTTGTATTTTTCAGAAATAAAGTTATTCTGGGAACATTTTGAAGCTATCACGTATTTCATACACTTCCAAAATATTTCTGGGAACCATTATGTGTGACCTGTGACACAATCTTCGATGTTATTTTACTACATACTTAAAAGACCTTCATAAGTCTGGCTTGAACCATGAAAGAGTTAAGATCACACATAATGGGAATGTCAGAGTGTGATGGGCAAGAACTACTACAGAACCATGCTTGGTAAGATGCTGCTGCAGAAGTAGCTGTAAATGTTCAGTTTATGCACAAGAGCCCAGGTCTCATACATGGTACAGAATATCTCCCAGCTGACAGGAGCACTATCTGGAATAACAGTTCAAAACAGCTTCCAACACCACCTTTCCTGTCAAGCAATTCTGCAAGTACTTCAATTCGTTAGTGACTTAAAATATAAGAAAAGAGTCATGAGACACTTCTACCAATGTTTTTACTTGTACTTACAGTTAACACGTTACAGATACAGTGTGGTATACAGGCTTCAAGCGAGAGACATGTTTGTAAACTCAAACTGGAAAAATTACTTTAAAAAAAGGGGAGAGGGGGGCGTTGGTCTCTTCATCAAAACATCAATATTTTAGAACAAACTGTTTCTTGCATCACATAAGAGGAGGAGGGCAGGGTAGTTTGTACTGATACACCCAATAAAACTACCATACAAATACAATTCTGGGTAGAAATATAGTAACAGCAGATAATTAAGAAAAACATCTACCATCACAAATCTCATGTCTTACCTCTAGGTTGAGTCTGTCCACATCTGCAGGCAATCTGTAGTTAGTAATAAGCAGCAGGTGATAGGGGTAGATCTTGGCAGGCTCGGTGGACATTGGGCGGGCCATATTGGGCAATGAACGGCGGAAGTGAGGACTGTATGAGGCAGCATAACGAAGACCTCCCGCGAATGTTGTTGAGACAGGAATATCAGAATTCTAAAGGTTAACAGGAATCTGATTTAGAAACAAACCAAGTGACACAGAAGCAAAAGAACTACACTCTGTACTTGAAAATGCAACATAAACAATATTAACATGCTGAACATGTATGTTTTACCATTCACACTCATTGTAAGACAAAAACTTACATTGCCAGGCTAATGACTTTATACCACTCACATATTCAGAAAAATTATAGACAGCAGACAAATAATGAATTATGAAGAAGAGAGAAAAGCTGCCACATGCTGCTCTTAGGAACACAGACTCATTCGTACTATATGAGTTTTTACAATGCAAATCTGCTAATGCATATTTTACAATTACCAAACATTTGAACAGATTTTGATACAGCATATCAATGGTGAACAAAGTCAAGCCAGAAAAGCTCCAGTTCATTTATGCTTATATGAAACGGAGATATTTGCTGGTCACAGTAGAATTGGTTCTTAAAGTGCAGGGGACTTGAGAGTTATGGAAGCTTTTTTAAAGAGTAATTTGGAAACTAGGAATTCCTCTGGATTTTATTGTGTGCTCCCCTGCAGAAATTTACTTATATTCATTGCATATATGAAAAAGAAGCTGCAAGATATAAGGCACAGGCTCACATATAACTAAAACTTCTCAATGCAATTTACCATATGTCAGCACAACAAGAAATGGCTGTACTTAAGCATGTACTACAAATACTTCAGAACTGTCAATATACTGTTTGGATGCCTGAAATGATAGGTTCCTACAACCCACATACCAAAGGGCAAGGTGACTTTATCATAACTGTTTACATTTCAGTTACACACTCATTCATTTAAATGTGGATAGAGTAAAATACAGAAATCAGCAGCTGCAATATGTTCATTTATTACATACATATAAAATATATTCACATAAATGGCCATTTTCCAATATGTTCTTCGCAGAAGGCCAACTGCATATTTAACTTAAAACAAGGCCTTGGGATTAAGAAGTAGCCAAAACAGAGCATTCAATTCAGATTAAGAGAAAATATCAAAATATGTGTGGGGTACATTCTGCATTGCTTTTCTTCTTTGCTTTTGAATTTGCCATTGGGAGGGTTCAGGTAAACTAGGTTGGCTTGAAATTAAATGGTACACATCCACACATGGCTTCCACCGTGCTGTAGTTGAGGTGTGTCTGCTCTTCAGGGATGCTACACAGTGTAGGCTGGTGGTTAGTCACCAATGTTTTAGGAGAGCCTAACAGTCCTGTCTTCAAGGGTAAGGGAAAAATGCAATTGACAGGCTGTTCCCTAATGTCAGTAACTATCATCTATACCATGTAACCATGTAAGGCCTCAAGTTGGCACCAGTACCACAGGTCATGTACCTGTATGGTTTATGTCACCTCCGGACCACAGTTAAAGTATTTCCCCTCCAAACTGTACTTCCGAAAATTACGGAATTGTAGTGAACAGCAAACTCCCCCATTCCATTTTGAAAGAGTAAACAACAATACCAAAATGGCAAAATACATGCTGAAAGGTAAATGATGATAAAAGAAAACTTCTCAAATTAAAATACCAAAGACACATACAAAACAAACTTCCATACACATTGACACAAATCTCATCTCAATTACCTTCATTTTTTGTGTGTCTTTTGACATTTTTTCATCCCAACTCTTTGCATTAAAATGCTGTAATTTTTTTGCAACAAAAAATAAAGCACTTGAACACTGATGCATGGAACGAAAGTTACATCTATGATATAACTCTCTCACTGTATATAACCCATACTAATATTAAATAAAATTCCATTCACTTTAAATCCTCACATTATGAATGCAGAAACTTCAGCCTCAATCTGAGGTAACATACAGAAGTATTTGCAAACCACAATGACTATCATAATGATCTGCCTGTCCTCCCTCAGCTTTATTACGTACTACAGACCTTGTAACCTTCTCGGTAATTACAAGTACATAACACCCAATAAGAATACCATGACTGTGATGCAGAACATTCTTTATACACACTGGTTTCTTTCTGATATGCTCTAGCACTGGCACTCTGCAGTGCTCTGGGGAATTCCCTGTTCCACTAATAAACTGTGACTGTGATTGTCACCCTGCTCTAACCAGTAGTCAGTGGCACTACTGCAAGTTTCTCAATGACAGAGTTAAGGTTACTGTCACGCTCCCAGTACAAAGTAGCACTATTGCATGATGTCAAACGAGCTGTCATCTAAGCAGAACAATCAAGCTTATCATGCAACATTTTCAAACTATGCCCACATTGTCATAATGCAAGTGACAGGTCCTGCCATCATCATAATGTAGTTTCAGCAAATACCTTCAGTCTGGCTTTTATAACATTCAAAACATTACTAAGAATAACTACCCCTGTATTATTTTGTAGGCATGGGTTCAAGCCTTTTACCTGTAATGACACACTATTTTTGTCTTGGTATAGTGTTTCTCCCACATTCTGATTCCTGTAGCAGTTTGTCTGATCTGTAAGTTACGCCATTATGTGAATTACATTAAGTTTTTTGACATGAATGACTTGCGTAAAATGGTAAAAACATTAGGTTTCACAGAAGTTAATAGCCCTTTTTTCAATTTCATATTTTTTTAGAATATTGATTCATGTGGGAACTATGGTGGACAATCACATCTTTCTCAGAGTACTTCAGTTTTACCATCTATTATCACTCCAATAAAGCTCCACACTCATTCATTCACCTATCATGGACACTATACAATCTTTGCAATTGACAGCATCATGGAACAACACATTTAAAAATGATAATATCCAGTCAACAATTCATAAACAATCGGATTATCACCTTTGTGCAATTGATACAGAACATGCACACAACAGCCTGCAGCCAACCCACAAAGCAATCTAAATGCAAACAGACAAAATGAGACACACAGAACACACAAACAATTCTACAGGTTGTTAGTAAGACATTCTGCCCCATCACCAACCCCAATACGAATTAGTGTCATCGAATCAATGTCTTCAGATTCGTACGTACCAATCCCCGTCTGTCCACCTCAGAAATGGATCCAGCTGAAACTAGGAGGGAAAAAGAGGTACATCTCAATCAACCAATAGCCAACTGCCAGTTTCTAAGTTACTAAATGGAAGGAGGTGCTTTGGAGAAGGATATGGGAGAAGATACATGTTATTACAATGGGTCTCGCAGTAACACTTTTCCACTGTAGATGGAAAGTCATTCCAACAACCAAACCCCCAAGTCTGTACACCTACAGTCTGGACATTTTGGTATTGAAAATTTTCATGCCAGAATGTCAGATCATATTAAAAGCTATCAAGAAAAATATCTTGTCCCTTGTTAATAGAAGTCAATGCACAAATTACTCTATAATCCATCCGGCTATTATAAAAACTAAGGAGTTTCAAATGTAATGTGATTTTTAGTGCGTTAAAATCAATAACAAGAACTGCAGGCCACAAATAACAGCATTACTTTGTAGCCCTTCAACGGTGACTTCTGTGTACTGTACGGTCTTTAATTCCTTATTGGTTGCCAGTCTCTACACACTGTAGTAAACTCCATGAGTGTATTTTAAGACAATATAAATTTACATCTCCTCTGTCATTGACAGTAGTTAGAAATGAACCCCCAGTGTCAATAACAAGTTAAAAATTATAAATTCTGTCAAAGTATGAGTAAATTATTTTTAGAACTCTTGAAATTCAGCACAGGTGTGTTTGACAGGAGTAGAATACTCAGGAAGTAACAGTTACATCAAAATCAATCAAATGATAATTTTTGGAACAGTTTTGTGGAAACCACCATTAGTATGCAAGACATACATGGGAACTAGTTTTCGCTCAGACTGCATTTTTCCACGTTATGAAAACAATTTCAAAGGTGTTCACAAGCACTGTAACAAATGCTGTAACACTGTACTTTATGTTGGATGTTTTCCATTGTTTAATATGTAGAACCCAACCACAAACCATGACAAGAGGTATATCTATCCCCATTTTTGAGTGACTGGCTGCTGTCAATACTTATACACGTTTACTGTTCTAACTTGTTATTTTCAAAGATCAGTAAAAACTAACAAGAATTAAGAACAATATTCTGCACATTAAAATGTTAACCTAACCATTGCATCTATCACCAAGCTTTAGAGAATCAATAAACAAATTTATGACCAGAATATCTGGGGAAATGTTCTATGTGATACCAATTTGTTACTAACTGAAATGATGATCATACAGGAGGGAAGTGGGGAGTAATGCTACAGGTTACTCTACACTCAACAATGGTATACATCCCAAAACTAATTAGCAGCAACAACCCTGAAGCACTCTGTACCTAAGACTCAATCATGTGTTAGTTCCAGTACTCGTGTACCAAGGCCATGCAACATGTGCACAGCTGTGGGCAGAGAAGCCAACCAACTATTACATGGTTTTTAAAACAAAATTAAGAAAGACGTCCTATTTACTAAAATAATAGATAATATACTGCAGAAGTTTTAAACTGAATGTACTAAGCAGAGAGCCCATTGAATTTTCCTGTCTATTAGCACAAATCTTGTACATATAAAAACAGGAAGATATAAAAATTTGTGTTCATCACTAGTATCATGTTTTTAATCTCTATGAAACCAGGACATGGATATAATTTGTTAGTATCTTTCTTTTGTCGTTCTCTCATCCCATCTTTCTAAAAAAAGGAAAACAACTTACAATACTAACAACATCAATAAAATGCACAAAAATTAAATGTAGGAACAACATTTACTCTTGTAATTAGTACTGTTGATCTAGAACTCCCTTTTTCTATTTTGCTGTTAGTGTTTTAAAAAACCACAATTTAATTCATAATCCTTTCAAAGCATATTATAACTCATCTGCATTGTACTTTCCAAGACAGCCATTTCTGACCTGAATGTTTCTCTACTATGCTTAACCATTCACCACGTCAAGAACATTAAAATATTCCAGACTAAACCTATACCATGCTTCCAGCATGTTATCCATCCACCACAACTTTGCAAACCACACTCTCCCTCATCAATTATGTGAATATCAATACAGATGATGACGATGATGGCAACAGAAACAGCAAAGGACACTGCAGACACATATTTATGTGGTCCGGTAACAGAAGATGAAATAGGTTCAAATGATATTCCATTTAATGGTTTTTACACCTTGCAGTACAAGTTTTTTCTGATGCTTCTGAGGAACGTGTTGCATCCCGAATGGGTGAACCTTGTTCTGGAAGGTGCTTAAGTAGCTGGGTTGAAGGAACATGTCAGTTATACAGCATGGTTGAGAGACTTCTGAATCAGAGCCACAGATGCAGGAAGAGGGAATAGGGCTTTTACCAAGCAGTTATGAGTTCCAAGAAAATCCCTTTTCAGAGCTGACATTGGGTTGTGTGCAGGTAAATGGATGCAAGTGCCCATATGAACAATGTTTATCACTCACATCCCCCAACCTGCACAACTCCCACTGCTGGCCCTGAGAATGGCTGGCTGTTACTGGGTCCCTCAACAACCACTGGTTCCATACAAGCCCTACTCCCTTCTCCCATCTGTAGCTCTGATTGGCTTTTAGTCCCTTAACCTTTCTACACAACCGACAAACTCCTCTTCCCAATCATAAGCCACGTCCTGCCAGCTGATGCTGATTATCCGCCACCTCATTTATCTCAACAGCTTCCAGCACTGGTACTGAGATTAGACAGCTTCCAGCACTGGTACTGAGATTAGACAATCACCATAAATGACTCAAGAGCATTGCAGTATTTGTCATTAAGACAGCAAGGCGCATCCAAAAGCACTGGCTAGTATGGCTCTTTGGGGAATCAATCCAATGGGCCAATACAGACTCTCAGTACATAGCCGAAAGTCTCCAAATCATCCATTAATTTTATAAACACTGCGCAGACATATAAAGACATTAAATGTGTAATTAATTCCATGCGGCAGAGTCCTTCTTCCTGAGAAGCTAACAGATCTTCAAGTAGCCAAGAAATTCCCAGCACTTTATGGATCCCAAAGCAAAACATGAACAGGAATGGAATCATGTTGGTTTACTTCTACTGCCCACACCTGCACAAAACAACTCATCTTTTACTGGCCCACAAAATATTCCACCAACAACTCAAAGGCTATAAACATAACACAAAGGGGCATCCTTCAATACAGCAGCATTGTGTTTCATTCTGCTTGTCTTTGCCAGTTTTGACAGTCTCCTGTTTCCTACTATATACACAACACATAGAAGCCTCAGAGAGAATCATATACACTCAAAACACAATACAAACTTTTCCCTTTTACTAAATATGATGGCTCAACAATCTAATTCTTCACCTTCTAAAACTGATGCACATATTAAAGCCATGAAGCCCAATTACAAGAGCACACCTTTTTATGTGTAATGAATTGTTACCACTGGCTTATTACAGGATACAGTGAAGATTAATACACACCAATCAACTCAGTATTGCCATAAACAACAAGTACTCTTACATATTAATTTTCATTATTAAGTTTCCAAGATATCAAGATTATTACGGGTTAAGACAAAACATTATACAGTAGACTGGTATGATTTTCAAGTTATCATCAATGGAATCTACAGTGGGGTACAAGTGTATTGCAGGCTCTCCCTTCAAAGTCTCTCTGCTAATTGAACTGTCTTTCTTCGGGGATGGAGAGCAAACACGGCGACTTCCGAGACATTGTGAACCTTAAGTTGATAACAGCGCGCACAACAACATGCATGTGCAAACCCCCCCCCCCCCCCCCCCCCCCCCCCCCCCCCACCACAACCCCCAACCACCCAAACACACCACAACCATCCATATTCTTTTTTTCTTTTTTCTTTTGTGGTGTTTTTTGTTTGT
>Ga0123357_10005227_pt1 | contig 15485 bp, 12 predicted proteins | sample TergutEmb28metaG_FD_89873 | JGI IMG/M metagenome (GOLD analysis project Ga0123357, IMG submission 89873) | Embiratermes neotenicus P4 segment gut microbial communities from Petit-Saut dam, French Guiana - Emb289 P4 | ecosystem: Host-associated > Arthropoda: Insects > Digestive system > Gut ... | reverse complement strand
TACTAGAGGTTTGCCCATGTGTATTTCAGTCTGCCTAATATCATTAACCCCTTTATATTCAATACATGACAAGTGGTTCTTCCACATATTCGAATTACTGTGGGCATTTGCAAGCAGTTATCATCTACATATTGCCAGGCTGGCAACCTTGCTTTGATTTGTGGATTTGAATACATTCTAACAATAATGTCATTTTATCGTGAAAGATTTGAAGTTTTCATGATACATGAATTCACTAAACTGTTTTTGGCATCATAGCGGGGGTGAAATTTGATATGGTGACCTGCTCTGTTAACATTGTCAGGGCCAATCATTTGAACTGCCAGTTGCTGATAAAGTATGATGTGTATCTTGACCTTCCTTACTGGCTTTCTGATGGAGGGATGCAGTATTGTCACATCTGTACCATGTCACCACACTTACTATGTAGGGTGCAATTAGGAAAATGAAAGCAAAGCAGAGAAAAAGCATCTGCATTTTGTTCACATAAGACGCATTAGGTGTGTATTACAGAGGGGTCTTAAGTTAGATACTTAAGTTCTGATTATTATAATAGTTGCCATGGCAACTGAAGCATCTGGTAAAATGCAATGGTACCAGACAGAACCAAGCAACAATGTATAGGCTCCATCCCCAACAAATGATGTTTGTCATTCCACATTGCATAGTGTGAAAAGAAGTAGGAAAAATCTGTAGCTGGGAATAGAGTAACTTCACGTCTATGTGAATATGTTGCTACTCTGTTCATTGCTGCTGTAGTGTGTATAGTGTGCCTTTGGCAGTGTAAATCTGGAAACCATGGAAATAGCTCAGCTTCAGTTGCTGTGGCTGTAGTTATAAGTGATGTGTCATTGTGTCAGGTTTATGTCAGCATTTATCAGACTTGTGAGGGGTGTTCTGATATGAAGGAAGGATTTATGAGGAATCAAAACTGATCTGAAGTGATGAAGTACACCATAATGAGTTCTGTTATTTATTTATAAAGTAATAAAGACATTAAAGACCCAGTACAAGGAATGAAGGCATACAGTGGGAGCAGTTATAGCTTCACCCCTTCTTAACATTGGTACTGGCTGGAGATGAGATGTTAGCTTCATGCCCTGACCAGTCCATCCCTGTGCGTACAACCCCTGGTACCCATTCAAGAGGAGGCTGGGTGGTCCCATAGCCAGTCTGGATGTTTTGTACAAATCCAGATCATCCAGCCTCATAGCATAGACATTGTACAAACTAATATTCAAAATAGTGCTTCATTTACTAAACACAATAAAATAGGGTAAAAATTATACATTTCACATTCACAGATAAGAAATGTTCCTGAGTCACATACAAGATACATTTCATTTTGTTTAGAAATCACTTTGAATATCAATCACTGCACAAACAAGAATCATTCTTCATGTTATGTAATATAACAAGTTAAATACACCATTACATATTCTTCCTCAAAACATCTCCTGTTACATTCTGAAAAAAGAATCTGATTGAGGAACAGGAGCTGCCTGTTTGGGATTAGAATCTTCATGTATATTTGCTCCTATTAGTGGTTCACTTCTTGAGCAGCAGACAGTGGTACTGCAGCTTGGTTACTGCTGATGTTAAGGTCATCTGGTGTAGCTGATGAAGTTGCCACATTGTGAGGATTGTTTTGTGAAATAGTTGGTGATGTAATTTCAGAAACAGTTACTGTTGAAGTAACAGGCATTGAAGGGAAGGAACCTCCTCCTGAAACTGTGGGGACTTGGGAGTGGGAAGGAACTGAGTACTGTGTCTGGTAATATCCTGTGTGCACAGGGACCATTGCAGGCTGAAGTGGGAAGTGAGGGATTACACTAATGGCACTCTCTGTTACTTCAGCACTGCCAACTTTGAAGGTTTGGTATAACGATTTTATGTCCATGACCAAAGGAGCATTGTCGTCAATAAGGAGGAGAAATGGAGTATTTGGGGCCTGCATTGCCTGCGTTGCAAGCTGTGCCAATGTCATACCTGTGGGAATGATGTAACTTGATAGAGGTACTTTCTGTGAAGACACTGGGGTGTTGATGGGATTGAATAGAAATGCTGTCCTTCTGCCAACATTGTCTACAATGGCTTCGAGAAGAGGCACAGTGTTTGGGTTCCTTCCTAGGAGGGAATAAAATGTGCATTTAATTTTATGTTACAGTACTCTGTAAATATTCAAGTTTGTCAGATCTACAACCCAATTTTTAAGCCCTTCACATTGTGTGAAATTTGAATAAAAATGAGTAACAAGAATTGTTGTCAGTGGTAATAACATAGCAGGTCTGGAATATATATCATGATTAACAAAAATATTGCTGAACCCACACCGGTTAGTACCTGACTATTTCATGTTATGTGCTATTGCAGTGGTATAATATAATGAAATAGTAGTAACGAAAGAAATTCCAGCAGATTTATTGCCATCGTTGTCGACGGTAGGTAATCCGACCTGCTAAGAGACATTAAATAAACTACAAATTATACCTGATAACCTTAACCTGCCAAACACTTGCTGCCTTTTGACAGCCTCAATTTGGGAGGTTTATGTCTCAAATTGGATTGTATGATTATTTCGATAGCAACCATCGCGAAGGCAACTCGATATTCTGGATTTGATTATTGTATGTGTGTTGCAGTTCGACTTACTTCTGGCGTTATCGTGTCGAGGGATTGTGCTGAGAATGTCCAGTGTTTTCGCAATATTGAATTAAACAGTGATGCTGACGCAACGTAGTGCGAAATTTGTCTATTGCTTGGACATTTTTATATGCTTGTATTTTATTTACAGTACACAATATCCTGTATCGTTTGTAAAGGTTGACTTATTTTGTCCAATGCCGTAGTAGCGATGCAAAAATGTTGTAATGCAGTCAGGACCGTGTTTCGTGTTATGGAAATCTTACGCTTAAATAATGAGTTAACTGTTGAGAAGAAGAACAACGACGACCCTGTTTTTCATTGACGTCGGAATTGGTCTGTATTGGAATATTGTGAGATGCTTCTGCTGTAAGACCAGAATAAGGCAACGGCTATTGACGTCGAACGTAGTGTAAGAAAAGGTGGCTTCAGGAACGCCATAATTACGGAAATAGCAATCCTGTTGGGGGTTAGTGGGTATGGAGAATTACGCCAGATGGACGCCAACAGGCAGCTCGAAGGTAGCGACACCAACAGTGGGAGATTCATTACGTTTTTGCAGGAGGTATGTGTGCCATTTTTCAGAATCCAAATCGAATTGTCTGTTACTACTGTGATTCCGTGTGGTTTGACTGTAGGTCACGAAGTTGTAGATCATTACTGGTGTAATTTATATTGTAGAGGCCGTTAAATAGGTTACGAATTTTCGAAAAGTGAAGTTTTGTTCGAGTAAGTCGTTACTGTATCTAATCTCTCCCACTTCCGAGCTTCATCAGCGTACTTATCGGGTGTGTAGTATATGCGATTATTACTTCATGGAGCAGAGTCCTTCTTGAGAAGCTAACCGGTTTTGATCTAGTCAAGAAGTTCCCCGCATTATGGAACCCGAAGGTTTATTACCGCATTTACAAGTGCCTGCCACCTGTCCCTATCCTGAGCCAGATCAAACCAATCCATGCCCCCAACCCACTTCCTGAAGGTCCATCTTAATATTATCCTCCCTTCTATGCCTGGGTCTTCCAAGAAGTCTCTTTCCCACAGGTTGCCCCACCAAAACCTTGTATAGACCTCTCCTCTCCCCTATACGTGCTACATGCCCCGCCCATCTCATTCTTCTCGATTTTATCACCCGAACAGTATTTGGTGAGGAGTATAGTTTATCAAGCTCCTCATTATTTAGTTTTTTCCACTCCCCTGTTACCTCATCCCTATTAGACCCAAATATTCTCCTCAACACCCTATTCTCAAACAATCAGCCTACGTTTCTCCCTCAACGTGAGCGACCAAGTTTCACACCCGTACCAAACAACAAGCAAAATTGTATTTCTTAATCTTTATATATTTAGATAGCAAACTGGAAGACAAAAGATCCTGCGCCGAATGATAGTCAGCATTACCTCACTTAAATCTGCTCTTAATTACTTCCTGAATAGAATTTTGATTCGTTCGGTTTGTTCCAAAATATTTGAACTGTTCCATATTTGAAAGGAACTATTACCAGACCTTTTATTGTGATTCATCCTGCATTATGACCTCGAGACATGACCATGTACTTAGTTTTATCTGCATTATTTCCTGTCTGATCTCCTTAGTAGCAACTAAAGCTTCTGTATTTTCCTTTATAGCATGTACGCTGACCCCCAATATATTAACATCATCTGCATAAACAAGACGCTGATGTGTAGCATTTAATTTCAAGCCATCCTGGTTTACCTGAATCCCACTAATAACGTATTCTGAAGTAAACTTGAAAAGAAATGGCCTAAAGTATCTCCTTGTTTCAAACCAGTCTTAGTAGGAAACATGTCAGACAATATTTGCCTACTCGGACTGTGCTATAGGGTTCATTCAGACACATTTTTATTAGCCTTACCAGTTTCGTGGGGATACCAAACTCAATGGCAATATTATACAAGACCTCCCGCTTATCTGAATCCTAACCTTTCTTGAAGGCTATAAATAGCCGTTGTATTGCTTCGTTGTACTCCCATTTTTTCTCAGTTATTTGACGAATGCAGAATATATGATCAGTAGTTGAACTGTCTCGTCGAAATCCACATTGATGATCCCGAATAATTTCCTGTGCGTATGGAGTTAAACTTGACAGCAGGATGTTGAATAAAATGTCGTACGTAGTTGACAAAAGTCATATGCCTCTATAAATACTACAATCTATTATCCCCCTTCATATAAATACGTACACTTATCGACCCCTTTCAATCCTAAGGCAACTCCTCCTTATTCCAAATAGGATTAATAATTTCATGGATATCATTGCGAATTGTTCTACCTCCTGCTTGAAACAGTTCTGCTAGAATTTGATCAGTACCTGGTGATTTATGTCTTTTTAACTTTTCAACGACCATCTCAACGTCAGAGGCACTCGGCTCAGGCACTAGTGGCTCAGCTGTATGTATTTCTGTCCGCCTAACATGATTAACCCCATGTACGTCCAAGAGCTGAGAGAAATGGTTCCTCCACCTAGCCAAAATACTGTGACAGTCTGTAACCAAATCACCCTTTTCATTCTTTGCTATATTAGCTCTAGACTGGTAACCCTTTTTAAAGTTAATGATGCCCCTGTACGTGTCTGTGCTATTTTTAAATCTTAGTATTAGTTGCAAGTTTATCAATTTGAGATTTCAGATATTCCTTCTTTTTTTCTGAAATGTCTACTAGCTTCACTTCTTACACAGTTTACATTATCTACATTTCTTTGGTTTGGATCTTATGACCACTGCATTTTAACCTGCTTCATTTGATCTAAAAATCTTTGACATTCTTCAACAAAGATGGTTTACGCTGCTTCAATTCATACCGACCTAGACTTGCTTTAGCTGAGGTTTTGATATTCTCTTTAATGTGTGCCCAAGCCCTATTTATGTCCTCGCTATCTCTTATGTTCTCCAAAGCTGCAAACCTGTTTGAGATCGTAATCTGAACTGTTTACTAATCTGTAGCTCGCTTATTTTCCTGAGATTAAATCTCTCCACATCAAGGTTCTGTGTTGCTTGGTTACTTAATGCCAATGTTTCCCTAACTTTTGCAACCACCAAATGGTGATCAGTGTCACATTGAGCCCCTGAAAAGACATACCTCGAGTCTACTCGGATGCCATCTCCTATCTATCATTATGTTGTCAACATGGTTATTTGTTAAGGAACAAAATGCACACGTGTGGAGGAACTTTCAATACACGTTCTGGTGAATGTTTAAAACACATTTATTTTTTAAATTTATGTTTAGATATTTTGTGGAAAATTTATGACTACAGCGTTCATAGATGTGATCAATTTGTTGCTGCTGTAGATCGTATCACACGGATGGTGTGTCATGGTCAACCCTATGCATGGAACAAATGAGTTCATATACGACTATAAATGAAACATTTCATGATAATCATACGCGGAACGTTTCTAGAATATAGCGTAAAATTTCCCGAGAAGTGAGTCTCGACACAAGATAATATAAAGTAATGTACAGCTAGGCCACCGATTTCATGTTTTCTTTTGGCACAACAGCCCCCCAGTGGGCCAGGCCTCCTCATTCACGAGGTTTCTAGATCACACACAAAGACACACCACAATCGCTAGGACTCCTCTGGACGAGTGATTTGCTCGTCGCAGAGACCTATACCTGACACCACACAACACTCACAACAGTCAGACATCCATGCCATAGGTGGGATTAGAACCCACAATCTCAGAAGGCGAGCGGCCGCAGACCCACGTCTTAGACCGCACTGCCACTGGGACCGGCGCTTTCATATTTTACGTAATAGATATTTGAAATGTCGTAAAAATACTCAGAACAGTGTAGAGATAATCGTATTAGTCACCATAATCCCGGATTAAGGTATCAGCCCTTTTCATTTAAGTTACTAAATTTTAAACCCTGAAGAAGGAGGCAGCATATTTCGCCGAAACTATGGAAGCCGCCTACAACATTACACGGTATCACAAGTCAGTAGAACACACTCTAAAATCGCACTGCCTTGAAACCAATAAATCTCGCAGTATTAAAACTGTTACTGCCGTCTTCTGTTGCACTTTTTCCGCCCCTAATTTTATTATTGTTTTAATAATTATTATTTATATTCCTTTGCTTGTTCCATCGTTTCGTGTACGATTCGTTATTCTGTATGCTGCAGCGGCTCTGAGGAAACGCATTTCTGTGTCTCTGTTATCCTTCTACTTCGATCCTTTGCTAACAACGAACATTTGTTTGATTTAACAGCTCTGGCAAGGCAGTTACTGTCTGTTCAAATGTAGAGTACTTACCTAGGTTTTCGAGACCATGCTGTACGAAGATAGCAACTAACTTGTTAGGGTCTTCCTTGGACTGCACCAAGACAGTTACTGGCCCATTGCGAACATTATTAAGGTTATTGTACGAATGTACCTTCCCGATCAAGCTGTTGTAGAAAGGAGTGAACTGCTGAATGAGGTCGTTAGCTCTGTAGTAGGGATAGAGCCGTGATGTGTGGAACTGGGTAAAATATTCCAGGTTTTGTGTTTTCCAGTGCGGTGAGTTGTAAGGTCTGAAATATGACAAAGGAGGGGAAATAAGAGGCTCGTAAACTAGACGGTTATGGCCGTATATGTACGGATTTATGTTTACTGGGAAGATGAAATTGTTGTCTGAGGGATTTCTATTATAGTAATTTAGTTTAGAAAGTAAGACATCCTGGAAGGAAGGAAGAGGTCGTAGCTGATCGATTTGTTGGCCAACAGTGATTGCAGGATTTCCCACGCCTGGAAGAGACAGAAATACAACATATTACTTGATGAATTGCTGTCACGTGTTTCTGAACTGTGATATTTTGTAAAGAAATACGTTGTAATATACTCGACTATATATATATATATATATATATATATATATATATATATATACCTTTAATTTCTATAGTTCGAACTTTTTAGTATTCACCTCTAACTTGAAGGTACTATAGGTTCAGGTGCTTGTGGCTCAGTTATGTGTGTTGCAGTCTGCTTAAGAGTGTTAACTCCATACGTTCAATATTTGACAGAAATAGTGTGTCTGCTGTGGGAGTCAACAAGCACATCAACCTTGTCTTCCGTTACAAAGTTAGTTCTGTGTTCTTTAACCTTCTGAAATCCACGTGTACAGCTATGCGTATTTCTGATATACTTGTTCCTACTCTTTCTTTTAAACTCATTTGTTTTACATGTCAAACATTCCATCATTTATTCTTTTTCCAGAAATATGTAGCAGTTACATGTCTTTCCATATTCCGTTTATCTCTATTAATTCGTTTCCAGTTCTGTACCAATTACAATTCAGTCTACTTCCTCTGATCTAATAATTTTGAACACATTTTATCAAAACATTTGTTATGCTGCTTCTGTTCGGAATGATTTATGCTAATTTTCGCATTAACTTTAGAACTTCCTCTAATTGTTTCACAAGCCATTTTTATGTCCTCACGATCATTTATGTTTTAGAAAGTTGCAAGCCTCTTTGAGATTTTAATCTGACACGTTTCTCGAACTTCCACATCATTTAGCCTCATAAGATTATATCTGTCCTTATCTAACTCTGTGTTACTTGTTGACTGACTGACAGTATATCGCTAACATTGGCAACCACTAGGTCAGTATCACACTCAGCTTCCCTGGAATACTGGCCGTGAAGAGCAGTTGAAAGTCATCCCTTGTCGGTCAAGATGTGAACAGTGTGAATGAGGTCTTTCCATCAGGAGTGGTCCAAGTGCATTGATGAATGTTTCGATGTGGGAACATTGTGTTCGTGTCAAAGATGTGTTTCGATGCGGCAAAGTTTACCGCCCCATCTCTATTACCTTGAATATATTCACGTACATTCTTGTTTCCAGTTGTCATTTTGGAAATACAGAACTCTGCATTTGCATCCCCTGACCGAATTTTCATGTCGTCGTATGGAAATGATCGAATACCTGGTCCAACACCTCGCGGACAGTATTCTATGAATCACCACTTTATCCTTCGTTGGGGGATAAACTTTTTCATTTTATGTGGGTTTTAAAGGTTTTTATTTTGCAGTCAACATGAAAATAATCTCTTGGAAACAAGATGCTGTGTAACTTAGATGCTGCAAGTGAAAAATTGTGAATGTTATTTAAGAAATGTCTTTGAAAATGAATTAAAAGCCACCTTTTAGCCTGTTATTGTAGTGAAATTGAGATCGAGGTATGCTGGAAATGTATTTTGGATGGGAATGCAAGAAAAGTGTACAGTATTTTCCCGAGGGATGCCGCAGGAAAAGGCTACTTGTAAGATAGGGAAGTTGATGTAAGTGTAATATTAACGCTGATTTTATGGAAGCAAGTAGTGAGAAATAGTTATTTGTCAGATGTCGTATTTGTGCCATCTACTTAAGCATCCCCATTACAAATGTCTGTGAATTTGCCGTGAAGTATGAGGATGGATAGGCAGAGACGATATGGTCACGGTCACGTGAAAAGTCTGTGTACGTTTCGAATTATTTAAGAAGCTCAAGAAACAAATAAGCTTGCACCATCTGCTTACAGACTGACATTCAATTCTTGTGGGATATGATGCAGTGTCGATTGGTATACAGTTAACAGCGTTTTAGAGGATCTACCTACAAACATTTCAGACCGCAGTACTGTTGTTGAACTGTTTGCACCCCGAAATGGAGGCAGTAAGCTTCTACGAAATGTCGGTAACTCATCACAGAAGATCGAATCGTCTTAAATACTGCTGTAAGAACCTGAAATTTCTCTCGTTGAGATTATTCGGTATCTTACCGTAAATCGTGAAATTAAAGGGCCGATGCGTGGCGGCGACGAGTCCCAGCAGTAGCGCAAACACAATGGCTGTCTTCATTGCTGCTGTAGGCGTTCAACTGTCTGCTAAATGCGCGCACCTTCTGCTGTTAATTTATACCTCATCAACTCGCCTAATGACAATTCAAGCTTTGAGATTACGAAACATTAATACAGTTCCTTAAGTTTGTTATTCGCTCTGATTCATAGTATGCTGGCAGTAACGTAACGCAGTAATAGTCATAATCATGGCATTATTTATATCGGTTAACATTTTTGTCTCCTACATCAGTACTGCCTGACGGAAAAGTTCGTGATCCTAGATTGTTGCTTTCTTGGTTGTAATATCTAAAGATATACAAGCAAGAGGAGCGATATTGTATTTTTTAACAACTGTTTATCTTGTTTCAACTACATAATTGAGATTTATGTATAGCACGAAGGGTCTGTATGGCCACAAAATTATTTATAAAGTACCGTCCGTACTCACGTGCATAAGAATAGTTATGGCAGTTTGGGTGTGTGAATGCAAATGAATGAACGACTGAATGAACGAATGAACGAAGGAATATAGAAAAATATAAAGAAAGGATGTTAAAATACAAGCCATCTCCGCTACTCTAGAAAACCTTTACTAAATAATGTGGTAGTAGTAGTAGTAGTAGTAGGACTGGTGGGGTGGTGGTGGTGACAGTGTCAGTAACAGTAGCAGGAGTAGTTTAGTATAGTAGTAGTAGTAGTAATAGTAGTGGTAGTAGTGGTAGTAGTAGTAGTAGTAGGAGTAGTTGTAATAGTAGTGGTAGTAGTAGCAGTAGTGGTGGTGGTAGTAGTAGTAGTAGTAGTAGTAGTAGTAGGACTGGTGGGGTGGTGGTGACAGTGTCAGTAACAGTAGCAGTAGTAGTTTAGTATAGTAGTGGGAGTAGTAGTAGTAGTAGTAGTGGTAGTAGTTTAGTATAGTATTAGTAGTACAACCAGAATTAGCAACATTTCCAAGGAACGGTGAACTTCTTAATTATCTGGTAATTTTTCAGGACATCAAGTAATTTGCAGTCCTTTTCAGAACACCCACATGCCAATTCCTTACAGTCCATGTTAATAGTGCCCTCCCATCAGTGGCGATCTCTTACCTTCACACTTTCTTAACTAAACGTCTGCATTCATTTCTCACGTTTCTCATGTACACGCGACCCCCTTAAATTTTCCTCTCATATTTGAGCATCTTAATAACATCTGTTGAAGCGTACAAATTATGAGGCTCCTCATTATGCAGTTTTCTTCAATATACCCTTACTTTCTTCACCTTAAAATTTGTCGAAATGTTCTGCTCAGCACTGCGTTCTCTAACACAGAGAATAATCTGTTTGCTCTCAGGGTGATCAACAAAGTTTCAAAGAGATATAAAACAACGGCTAAACCACATTTTTATAGCTTAGATTATGTGATGTGGAATTGTAAAATTATTACCGAATGGTGTAAAGTTTGTATCCTAAATCAAGGTACTATCCCGGGCGTTTGCCGGGAGGCATAGCGAAAACCTCTACAAACCTCACAATATACTTATCCGGACGAGATTCGAACGTGGAACCTAACGAATGCAAATCAAGGATATTACCACTGAGTCAGTTTAATATTAATATATTTATGTATAATAATATATTTATATATTTTTAATATAAGAAAGTAACCCCAACAAACGTCCTTAGAAAATCAATGCTAGCTATCCCATGACAGGCCTGGACAAGTCTTTACGGCTCCAGGAGGTTGAGGCTACCCGAATTTCTAGACAATCGGCAGGTTGTTGGCCATAAGTTCCGGCCGCCTTACCCCCAAAAGACATCTCTGGTACTATTTCTGTTAGAGGCTGAGTCGACCCCAGGGTCATAGCGTGGCCGGAAGGATTAAAGCAGTGAAAAATTCCAATGACCCCATCGGGAATCGAACCCGCAGCCTTCCGGTTTGTAGCTCCGTGCCTCAACCAACTGCACTACCGCCTACCCCGAAAATCTGTGCTACTTATTGCTGATTTGAATCCGTTACTGTTAAATCACAGCCAAAACAATCGCACTGATAAACCAGGCGATTTTGTCAAGTTCTTTATTTGTCCAACTAAAGCAGACAATTCTTATAAAATTGTTAAACAGTTAAAATCATTTAAAATTATAATAGTTGCTCCAACAATTTTCGGTTTACATAAACCATCATCAGGGAGCTCTCAGCCTGTGCTTCGCTAAAGTTACAGTGTTGATATTGATTACATATATCGTTATTTGAAGTCAACGGTACTGTGGCTGCTTATTTTGTTCAGTCCTGTTATGCTTGTGGATCGTGCACTTTGCACTGTGCAGTGCACGATCCACACGCACAACAGAACAGTACCGATAATTTAAAATAACGATATATGTAACCGATATCAATATTGTAACTTTGGCGAAGCACAGGCTGAGAGCTCCCTGATAATGGTTTGTGTAAACCGAAACATGTTGGAGCAACTGTTGTAATTTTAAATGATTTTAACAATTTAACAATTTTATAATAATTGTGTGCATTAGTTGGACAAGTGAAGGACTTAATATTATCAACATGCACGGTGCAACTACGATTATTATCAGGCGATTTTGCTTTGTGAAACGTCTTCTCACTACCTCATGTATCCTTTCTTCGAAAGGACCTTTCGTACTTTACGATCAAATACAAAATCAAGGCACTTAAGCTACACTGCGAAACTTCCTACAATTATTGCATAACTTTCGGTAAAGCATGTATAGTCAGTTGCTATCTAAGAGTGAGGTTGCTCGTATTGTAATCCCTCACGATACCCTGTATCCTTGGTATGTCTTGTAGGGGCGTTTGTGGAAAAATACTGAATTTCCAACTGAGAAACACGCTACTTGTACTTGTATATGTCTTGAACTACAGTGACGACAGAAATCTGGACCCAGGCGGGTGAACACATGCAACGCAATCTTGCGGGAAGTATAAACCAACAATTAAAGAACCTAATTTGTATAACACTGTGAACAAAAATAAAGAACACGTTACACGAGACGCTACATTTATTCTTCATACAACTGGATCAGAATTCGATGAACGTTTGTTGGAGAGAAAACCGTTTCGGACAGATAGTTGCTACTTGGTATGGGTGATTTGTTGTACACAATGGAAGGGTAAAGTTATCCGTAAGCACGTCAGTAAGAAACATGGGGGAGTCAAGGTTTCTCTCCAGTTATTCTGTGTCCTGGTAGTAGATCCGTCACGCGCCGACCGCTGTGTTCACTTGGAAGAATGAACGGCACCCATTGAGTGGGAGGCTGTGGGCGTTTTGGGGAACAGAGAAATCTTTTGCTCCCGTCGGGAATCGACGGTTTGTTTATATCATATACGTGGGTGTAATGCTGCTTTTACCTTTAGTGTACACACCATCAAAGTACTCAGCTTTTCTTTATGCATGCATTTTCTGCTATGCTTGAATATATTGCTGAAAATAGTTCTCGGAACGTCTTTTCGCTGACGTTGTTACATCACTCTTCAATATTGTCATATATTTTGAAGATCTTTAATTTTGGAGACATGAAAAGTTATACCTTGTCGAATAAGGCGTTTAAAGTGTGACACTTGTGTTTATATTTTTTGGTCAAACTTTTTTCCGCCCGAGTTGCTGTGTAGCAAGACATTTTGGCATATAGGCTCCAATATTTGCAGCCTATGACAGGTCTTCTGCGACGAGTAACTGGTTGTAAATATTCCAGAACTCGAAGATAGTTATTCAAAACGGAAGTATGCAGCCCGGAAGGGAAATTTTTGTGACGTTCGCTTTCTTAAAGTGTTAGGTAGGATTTATGCTCCTGTCTCCTTTGATCTGACTTCAAATTCGGCGTTAAAATCTTTGTCGTTTTGGTTATCCCTGAAACAAATGAATCCTTACATCTTACCCACTTTGTTGCTTGGAAAGAAATTGGCTTGGCGGAGGCGAGGATTATACTAGCAGTATTTGGTAGGATTCCTTTCTGACAAGTTAGAAGACTGTGGAATGATGGCAGATTTTCATGCTGCAGATGGTAAAACCTGCTGATATCGCCGTCAGGCTGATTGATGGATTTGTATAGGAACTCGTCAGGTATTATGAAACTTTATTGTTTAAACACATTTATCAGAATCGTGTCGACAAAATAATATAAAACACTCTAGGAATTTATAATAAACGTGTTCTTACACAGTTTTATTGTAATATACTAATTAAAGTACACATTCTTGTCTGGGGTATTCTTGAAGGAAATTTATGATCTAATGAAACTGGATATCCTTTTAAGCCCTTGCAACCACACTCTGAATCAATATCAGTTTTGGGGGCTGTTCGCAAAATTGCGAAAAGCGACTCTTAGCTTCGTCATGCCTCTCTCTCTGTCTGTCCGTCCGCATGGAACAACTGGGCTACCACTGGACAGATTTCCATGAAAGTTGATATTTGATTATTTTTCGAAAATGTGTCATGAAAATTCAAGTTTCATTAAAATCTGACAAGAATAACAGCTACTTTACGTTTAGCCCAATATACATTTATGATCATATCTCGCTCACCTCTTCTTAGAACGAGAAATATTTCAGACAAATTTTTACGGCAAATCTCTAACTTTTTTCCCGAAAATCTTGCCTTTTAAGGAATAAAGTGGAAACTTTTTCTAGAGTCGAACAGGCCACATATACGTATAATATGGTTCATGAGCTTTATATGCTGGGTAACTAAGACAACAAACACACTCAGAATGTGTAATACTTACAGCTTTTTCGTGACAACAGTGGTTTCGCGAAAGCGCCTCAGTGTTACGTTATACATACGTGGCCTGTCTTGTTTAGCAGACAGTTTATCATACAAAGAAGTGACAGGTGACAAGATATAGGTGTCAGTAGAACCCATAACTTTTGTTCCATATATTTTCCTTTATACCGAATTTTCAACGAAAATCCAAAAGTACATATCATGTTACGAAGGTGCTGTATGCCGTCAGTGTATCTGGTTTGAAACAACGAGTGCTTATATGTTATAACAGATGTGTCATAAATTTACAGCAAGGACAAGATACTTGCTTTCCGAATTAGAAGCCGAAAGATCTCAGTCGGTGTAGTGATGAATGACCGAGCAGTCATGCTTCGATTCCTGACAAAGGACAAGAATGCTCCCTAAATCGTGAAGACCGGCTTTGGGAAGAACACACCCTCTTATTCCACGGACACCGGGGACTATTTTTGCCGATGGTAACACGCTGAACTCACCACCACCTAGTGCCTGGTTTAAGAATGCGTAGTATTTATCTGCACTCTACATGCACTTTCTTCAGTTTGTGGTGAACTGAGCACAGGGACAAATTTACATTTACTTTAAAGTAAAATTCGCCCTAGAACAGGCCATGAAGGCCCAGAAGGGGAAAAGAGGTATAGCTGTACTGCTTCTTTAACCTCAGCTTTAGATGGAGGTGGATGATCAAGGCCAATCCACGCCTGCTTTACACCTGGGAGAGAGATTCGTGCTCACTGTACAGGAGGCTGGGTGAGCCCCAGAACCGGCATGGATGTATGCGGAAAATGTCGCCCCCACCGGGATCCCATCCCCACAGTCCAGCCCGTTTACATATATTTTACACAACTTTCTTTGATTTTGTTCTCATAATTGGAATGGATCAAGAGTGCACAAATGCCGGGTGCCAGGTTGCCGTGGCAACTAAGTTTTCTACGCTGGGGTCAAATATTTTTTGGGCCCTGAGTTTGGAACTTGCTGCAATCACCCTTCTGGAGCCCGGAATCTCGAGGTGGCTTCCATATGCCTGGACAATCTGTTCATCCCTGGAATAGATCTGTCCACTTTTGTTTGGTGGATCTTTTGCTGCAGCCTCTTTAGTTAAGGTATACCTGTTGGAGTAACTAAGAAACGGTAACGAATAAAGCAATATTACTATCATCCATGGTCATATCTAGTAGCAGCATACGAGAGTGAAAGGAGAGAATCGCACAAGAATTTGTGATTATTGCAACTAGGCACTCGGGAAATGAGCGGAATAAC
>Ga0123357_10005226_pt1 | contig 15485 bp, 11 predicted proteins | sample TergutEmb28metaG_FD_89873 | JGI IMG/M metagenome (GOLD analysis project Ga0123357, IMG submission 89873) | Embiratermes neotenicus P4 segment gut microbial communities from Petit-Saut dam, French Guiana - Emb289 P4 | ecosystem: Host-associated > Arthropoda: Insects > Digestive system > Gut ... | reverse complement strand
GTATGTCGAGCCCATTTTATCAACATGTTAATGGGTACTGCTCTTATGTGCTAACCTAATTAATGTTAATTACAGTAAATTCACTAAATTAATGGAATGCCGTGTCTGTTAACAGTTTGTCAGCGGGTACCATTCATGCGTACTAGTCTAATTATCTTAACATAGTTAATCACAATGGAGTGTAACTCTGCATTTAGCGATGGAAACATGACAAATGCAGAGTTACACACTTCATTGTGATTAACTATGTTAAGATAATTAGACTAGTACGCATGAATGGTACCCGCTGAAAAACTGTTGACAGACACGGCATTCCATTAATTTAGTGAATTTACTGTAATTAACATTAATTAGGTTAGCACATAAGAGCAGTACCCATTAACATGTTGATAAAATGGGCTCGACATACTACTAATGACAACTCCACTCATAAAACGGGACCATGGTACCACCCCCCCTACTCCCAAGAATGCTCCACGCATTATAGTATAACTGATCTAGTCTAATTACAACCTGAAGATGGCCCATATGTAGGGCCGAAACATGTCGTCGTTAAAACCCTCATTGTAGCAATAATAGAAGTAATATAGTTGTGTTTGTATGTATTACTACACTAAGCTCCTTACTATTGTATAAAACACAATGGGGATGACACACATCAGAATTACCATTTGTTTCATAATTATATATATATATATTTCTTTTTCAAATAATATGTTTCCATAAACCATGTACTAAAATTTAAATACTCATCCCAGTTGGCCAATGTTAAATTTCTGAGTTGAGGAATTGGATCTTGGGCTGGATGCATTGTATCACCAAAGTTTGGCTCTTTATTTTTCAGACTGTAAATTTAATAGCTGATTTCAGCAGTCTTCTGTCTTTAAATTTGTAACTACAAGCATTGATACTGATAAGGAAAGCAGTTGGTTATTGGGCAGACAGTGGATATTCTTGCTTGTGTGTTTGAGGCAAGTTTGTTTTCTGGTGGCAAAAGTGAATGCTACTGTTACCCTAGTATGTTTATATCTGGCATCATCCTACACATTACTGCATTCAGTGTAAATGCAGTCTTGTACCATGTTCAGTTCTTCTGATTCATGCAATACATTGTAGGTCTAAAGGACTGCATATCCAGTTCTCATGTAATCAGCATGTGGGTTAACCAAGTATAGCCTAGATAGAGCCTTAAACAAAGTTTACTTTGAACACTTGAAATGCTGATGCCACTTGATTGCAAATGGCAGGATTATCATATTGAAAGGGCTTCTGTAATGTAGTTTAATGGTTTTGTGAAATTGTACCAGCTGTTGCAGCTGTTAATTGTTGAACAGTTACTTGGGCCATTGATTGTACGAAAGATGCTTCTTTGTTGTGTTAGACTTTACTGTACTAAGCTCATTGATTCATTTCATAATGTTCCCCCCCCCCAGTAGTATCATTATGTGTTTTTATTTTGGATGGTTGTGCATTCAATCATAACACAGTTTCAGGGTCTGAATAAATTCAGTTCTCATTATCTGGCATTGAAGTTGAGGAATTTTTAAATTAAGTGTATGAATTATGAATACATTTCAGTCAGATCATATGTTTGCCACTTAAAAGCTGATTTATTTTATTTTCAGTGACTGTGATCCAAACGTAAAACACATTGGCAGTGAGAAGTTGGCAAGCTTGACCGAGTCACACTGTTTTAATTGCAGTATAAAAAGTTGAAGATAACTGGTGCTGTGATTCAAAAACAGGAAACTAAACTATGAATTCTAAAGGCTTTAGATGTACTATCTGAATTTGATATACTAAGATGCTACAAAGGTAGGCCCATTTTTTTAAAATTTATATGGACTTGCGTTTCGTCTCTTACACAGTGCATATGTGCCAGGCGAGTTCAGTAAAGTTGCTCATGGATGACTGTAACATCTTTGCATGTCAGACTTGACTCGATTTAATTAGGTTAGTGTGCCAGCAGCCTAAATCTTTACCCATATTATTAACATGTGGTTGCACAGGAAAAATTACTGTTTTTTAAAGATTGCTGTTTTATTGTTTTTTGAATGAGAACTGCTGTCAGAAGGCCATGAATAATTGTGTTACCAGTGATGGCATTTGGTAGTATATCATTCTGAAATTTTGATTGCAAAGAAAGCAGTTATACTGAAGACATAACAATACTGTATTTTGTGCACTGGAAAATGTGAATGAATCATGCACATTGTTTATATGAATTGATGACATCCCATTGTGATAACATGAAGAGCAGAAATGAAGCACAGACTGTTGCAACTTAAATTTATTGGTTTTATTGCATGTTACGTGTTTTGACTTTTGGGAAAACCACCATCAGGCAATTAAAAATAAAAGTACATAAAGAAGGATCATGCAAGTACAGCTCATACAGTGATGCTTTTCAAAAAGCCAGGATCTCAACTTGACAAAAATTGGAGTGTGTATATGCTGCATCTAGATACCTAGTTGCATCTTATACATATATTTAACTGTCTTTCTGCATGTAGTTTTATATTTGATTTCCTGTTGATAGCTGTCCCAAAAGCCATAATATATAGCAAGCAATAAAACTGGAACAAATCAAGTTGTGACTGATGGTCTGTGCTTCCTTGCTACTGATATTTTTAAGTATGGAATTATAAAAAGGGAGGCACCCAGGTGCAGTTTTTTTTCACACGCAGTATTGTGTGTTGTACATGTTGGTGAGTGGTGTGGAGAGTTGTGTGTTATTTCACTTGTTACCACTCATGCCTGATGTACATGCTGTTAATGATGATCATTTGTGTGTGGTTGATGGTGAATGGGGGTGTGTTGACATACGTGTAACTGAACATATGGGTTGGATGTCACAGCTTGGTAGTAATTGCCCCCAAAATTTGCTTTACATTTCAAACAAAAACAACTGAATTCAGAACTTGCATTTTTATTGAATATGTATTTTCATTTATTACTGTTATTGTTATTACTCTCTATGACTTGTAGGTTGTATAATGTGTAAGTTATGTTGAGTCCATTTTAATATTTTTTGTGAATATAAAATAATAAAAAAATGTAAAATGAAAGTAATTGCAAAAACATAAGAACTGTGTGAATTTATGTTGCTTACTTCCCTTACTGTATTCAAGTTACATCCATTTTGAAGGCATTTGAAAATATAATGATAGTATGTATGTGCTGATTGACTTTTGTTGTAATATTAATCAAATTGAACATCATACTTCAGTAGCTAGGATTCCTGCTTCATATGTGGGAGTTCTGGGTTCATATGTGGCATGTGTGCTGTGTAGCTTGGCAGATGATTTTTATGATTTTCCTGATTTACTCAATGGAAATCCTGATGTAGCACCTTGAATTTGACATTGACCACAAACATTGAAACTGTGTGCTTTTAGTCTGGATTTCTCAGTTCCTGGATGGGTTGTCTGCTATGTGGGCAAGTGGTCACCCATAAAGTATATACACATGTATCGTGAAATTTTGCCACTGTGGTAGATTATAAATTTTGTGGGTTTCTGTAAAATTGAAAATGAGAACACAGTTATGTGTTTGATCAGTAGAATTGGTGACCCAGATTTATTCAATGTACAAAATAGTAATGGCTTCAGCGTCTTGTTATTGAAAAATTCTGGCGTGTTGGGTTCAGTTCATTTTTGATGTTGATGTCATGTCTGTGCTGAAAATGACACACGCACACATATGCACAAAAGTACTGAATGGGTACCGGAACTCGTTAGTAATGTTATGGTTTGTGGATAATGAGATTGTTGAGTAGATGGCATGAACCTCTGTGTTCAGGGAGTGGCAGACTTACTCTTCTTTTTCTGTTGCAAAACAGCCTGAATTGGGCCTATGCTGTGTCATTGTTGAGGTTTCTAGATTGCGAACAATTTGACTCGCACGCCTGATAGGACTCTTCTGAATGAGTGATCAGCGTGTTGCAGAGGCTGCTACCTCTACAACACAGAAAACAGGAGACAAACAACCAAGCCCTCATCGGGATTCAAACCTGTGATCTTGAGGTCCATTATCATTCACTGTGCGGTGATAACACTGGATGGCCGCTGTGCAAAGTTTTCCCCTTACCATACTGCTAAAAGGTTCATAAGAGTGGTTGGTTCATTATGAGAATAGCAAGTAAACACACAATATCATACGTACATATACTCCATGGATCCATAAGTGTGTCACAAAGACAGTAGGATGTGGAACAAGTGGTGGTGTGGATGTGATCCAATGGTTGAGGCATGCTTGGAATTGGGTAACAGTAATGTATGAAAAGTGTTCAGTTGGGTATTGTTTCAGATCTCGGCTCTCTTCCACAAGACAGGAAATAACGGAAAGTAAACATAAGTAACGTAAGCGCTGTCATATTTGTTTCTGAATTTATTTGGCCTAGCCCTCCCACCTCATCTCTCGTTTCTGTTTTATGGGCTTAAGTACTGTCATTGTTTTGAAGGTGTGTACTTTATATTGCACAGTGTAGCCAATCCAGCAGAATGGATCATTTGTGTAGTACTTAACTGGGTGAAGCGTAATGTACTTTTGTTTTCCTTACAAACCACCAAGGGTTGGCAGTGTGTGGTGCGGGCTTGTGGTAATGTGGTCTGTGGACACCTAATGGGCGAGAAATTTCGATTCTTGTACTGCGACACCAAAAAGCAGGAAACACGGAAATCAGAAACTGTTTTGTAATTGTAAACAGGACATTATGAATTGTAGAAGAGTAAAGATCTTTTGCTGCAGACACTCGATTTGTTGCGTGTTGTTTGTTGTCTAGTTGCAGCGGTGTATCCAAATGGGAAAGGTGTTTTCAGAAGAGTCCTCTTTTCTGGAGCTTGCACAAGGCATACAGCAACTGGGAACAAATGCGTATGAACCAGTTAATTTGCAGTGAAGTCATTTGAATGCACACCAATGGATGAAAGTAATGACGCCACACACTGCATAGTTAATATTTATTGGCGGCCCTGATGGTGCCTTCCATGTTTATGAATAACTATAGCGTATGCTGCCTGAAGGACACTGCAGCTGCTCTAGATGTGTTCTTCAACGTAGAGGAAACATTTCTTTGGAAACGGGCAGATGAAAATGGAGAGACATCACAACCGGTGATGACAAATATGTACGGTGTAAGACTGGTGTAGTAGGGCGAGTCTGTGAGGCACATGAGCCCTGATAATCTGATTGTGTTTCATTGCAGTATTCAGTAAGAGGAAATGTGCTGCAAAACAATTGCTGGAGATGAAAGAAATTGCGGATACTGTGATTTGAATGTAAGAGCACATTTGACATGTTCGAAGTGCTGTCAGTAACAACATTTGCTGGAAGAAGTCCGATGAGAATATTACTGTCAGCATTGAGATGGCTGAGTAGGGGTGCAGTGTTAAGTAGGCTGTTTCATTTGTGAACTGCAGTAGTTTAGGTATTTTTATGACAGCAAAGCGCAAAACTCTTTCACAGTTTATTACCAACTTGTTGCGCAATGTTTTTTATTTGTTATTAATTATTGCTCCGACATGTTTCGGGCAAAATTCGTTGCCCTCTTCAGGGAGCTAATAAGTATTGACGTGTACAGGTTATGTGGTGACTTAAAATCCTTAGTCAGTTTACGATTAAATACACTATAAAATTATTTGAATTAGGCGTTGCGAACTGTGTTGTGTCCAGACACCTGCTGTTGATATATCTTCAATAGAAATGAGTCGTGGAATTAAGCTTCAGGTACTCCGTGTTCATGCTGTGAATGAATACGTCGGAACAGTAATTAATAACAAAACATTGTGCAACAAGTTAGTAATAAATATTGTAAAGGCAGGTCTCGTTTTACGCCTGGGCTACGCTCCTGAAAAACGTCGCGCAAATCGAACACGAAATTCCCATTTAAAACAGTGTATTTACTGGGGGTTATGTGATTGATAGTCACATTCTACTTAGTGTATAATTATATCACTAGTAGACTTACGGACCTGTCGAGTATATAAGTAATGTAAATACTGTATATATAAATTTCTATACAGTATACATACATTTCTATAAGAGACTAATATCTATAGTTTTTGGTAGAGTTCATTCCGATAGGATTGCGGTAGTCTTGCTGCACAAACACTTCAGCTTCATCACAAACTGTACGTACGTTAATATGAGCGAATCTAACATTACGGCTTATGTCAACAGTTCGTTCACCTTTTTCAGGTTGGCGTATTACGTAATGTTATGCATGTCCATGCATTAAGAAACATTTCGCACATTAAAACCAACAAATGCACTAATGTTAAAATTATATTTTTTTTACACAATCCATCAGAACTTCGACATCATCTTCAGGGATTTACTTAACGTCAAATATCCTACATAAAAATATGGATGGATTATTAAATACATTTAAATTTGTTCATGAAATGCCTGTAGATATTATAAAATTCGTTGTATCAGTGCAGAACTGATTCGTAAGGTGTGAAGGTTTTAGTATTACAGATTTTTACAATAGTGCATATCAGGAGGATGTCAAGTTTATGCTTTGGCAGCTAACACGGTGCGATATTCGTGTGTTGAGTTGCGTGAGAAGTGCGTAGGGAAATCTGTTAGTTTCCGCAGTGTGTGGAATTGTGTTCTGTTCTTTTTGTTTGCGTGGAGGAGTTAGAAGAAGAGTTGAGAAGAAAGTGAAAAGCTGCTAACTTGTGTTCTGTGGGGTGATTGGAATTGAAGTGAGTTGTATCAGTAGACGTAGATTTCTCTAAACCTCTATTTCGAAGCCGTGATTGGTTTTGTTGGGGAGATATTCAGAAAATTGAAGGACGGATCAGTCAAGTGTATGTTTGAATTGTAGGTTGGCGTGAATAGCGTTAACATAATGTAGGATTTGTGCGGAGGTGATTTTTGTGTGGTCGTAAATTATCAGAATATTGTCGACATAGCTGTTGTAGAAAATAGTGTTGTTAGTCTCTGTAATGTGTTTAATTCTCAGGTTTTCAAAATACAGCGTTATTTGAAATGATTTCGGGGTTTTAACAACTTGTCATACACAATACACTTGAGATAGGAATATATATGTGATTTGGGCTTTCTATGGGGCTACGTCAAGGATCAGATTTATGTTCCTCCTCTTCCCGCAAGTATCCCGGAACTGAAGGTACGAATCAGAACCGCCATTGAAACCATCACCGCTGACATGCTACAGACGGTTTGGAACGAACTCGTTTATCGTGTTGATGTTTGTAGAATCATAAAGGATGCACTTACACAAGAGCACCTGTAAGGTATGTAATAAAAACTTGGAGTGTTGTTCTATTAAATAAAAAAACACATATACTCCTATCTCAAGTGTATTATGTATGACAAGTTGTTAAAACCCGGACAATCATTTCGAATAACCCTGTATTGTAGAAAAATTTCTGCAATTAAACCTGATATTGGGGAACCCACAGCAACGACAGAAAATGAATGAACACCATGGAAAATTATTACATTCAATTCTTTCGTCAGTACGACATGATTATTAAGAAACAAACCAAAAATTTAAAAAAATCTCCTGTACGAAATAACCAATGACATACAACTGCATCACGCATGCGCGTAACACCCTATTGTCAGACTTTCTCCAGAATACTTTACTTCACTTCCGAGTGGTTCACTGTGCAGACTCTATCATTGCTCACCAATCCGGTACGTACTTTCATCAACTGCTGTTTCAGCTTTTTCACTATTTCCACTTTTTCAATATATAATAATGCATTAACATAGATTTTTTATGTTCATAAATACCAATTTCATTACAGGATCACAATTCATCACGTATATCTTCAATATACATCATTCCACAGAACTGTACTCTTACAACTAATTATTAACTTCCTATATTTTATACTCATCGATATTTTACTATTTAAACAGTGAATTTTAACCAAAACTGTAACATTTTAAACTGTGGAGTGATATAGGCACAATTGTATTTCTATTTTCATCATCTTGAAGATGGCCAATGAGTGGCCGAAACATGTCAGTGATTAGTATGTAATAAAATTACATTCATAAATCCAAGTGCATTTGTTGGTCTTAGTAAAACATTTTATACATCTGATTAACCTTTTGGCGCCGGAATTATTTTTTTTAATTTTAGCACATCCTGTATATAAAATGTGAATAAAACAGGAACCAAATACGTTAGAATTATGAAAAAAACTGCATTTTGAAGAGGAAAAAATGGAGAGTATATACCGTGTTTAAAATATTCAGTACCTGTATTTGTTGAATAAATATATAAAATGCAACGTTTGGAGGTTAGCAGTGCGATACGACCACTATAGTGGTCGTTACGCTTCAAAGGGTTAATACACGGAACATGTAACATACATAATATTGATGTATATTGATAGTATCAAATTTGTACCACAGTTATCTGATGAGAAATGGGTCATAACCCTGGCATTTATTGTGGACTTGACAATTTCTCTTAATGAACTGAATATGAAACTTCAATGAAAAGGTGAATTGCTATGGAAAATGTTTTCTCAGGTGAAGGCATTTGGAGTGAAATTGAACTTGCTGCACAAAAACTAGTGCAGAAATGTTGGCCACTTTGTCTTGCCAGATTATTTTCATATCTTCCACACTTCACAAGGTCATTGGCAGACGCTGAAGGACGAGTTTGCTGGCATAATTCAGTAGTTTCAGAATGTACTCTCATCAAGATTCGGAGATTTTCACAAGAAGAGAAACGGATGTAATTGAATTACAAAATAAGGACACCGCAATGTGTCACTGACGGAAATGTACAGTAGCTTTATGGGAGCGTACCGGAACTTTCAGTGCCATCAGAACTTTAGTGAAGAAAATGCTAACAACATTTTTTAACACATATGCGAATAAGCGTTTCTCCTCGTGGCCTTTTGTAAAACAAGCTTTTTTCCCAGTCTACTGGTGTACATTTGCATGCTGCATTACGCGTATTTCCTTCAAATCGCAGAGCAGACCACTCACCATTTTGCGACACATCGAACTTCAGAAATACCACCAAGGAGTGTCATGAAATAAGGTAATGACTTCGAAAACATTTCTTTTCGCTCAAGTGAGGAGCGTATTTTTCTGTAATAGTATGCTTGAAACACACAAGTTCGTAAGTTCTTACGGCTGTGAAATAAATATGATATTGCGTGATTTCAGGCTTCCGCCGCGAGGTAGGCGAGAACTCTGCTCTTCTGGGCTATTACGCAGCGGGTAGTGGCAGTGGATACATTTACAAAATGAACAGGAGCTTTCCAGAAAAGAAATTCGAGATGATGACGTAGCAACACACAATGTTATATTTGAGAACTGCGCTCTTTTGGGCTATTACGCATTGAGAAGTGGCAATTCCTTACCGACGTTTCTTGACCCTTCAATATGGGACCGATAGGTTGAACCGAAATGTCGGTAAGGAATTCAAGCAGTCCACTCCATGAAGCTGGAAGTCGAATGCGGCACGAAAGTCATGATATCTTAGCTCAAAGGCCACAATCCTTGTAACATTTCTGGTTGGTACTTGCTGGTAACCATTGTATTTGTCTTTTCCTTCGTGTTTCTGAATGTGCCTGTTTCATGAAATGGCCCGTTTACTTCGTCATTTACGAACGGGACCAAAATTCTGCCACTTGATACAGGCAATGTACAGAACTGTCCGTATCACGAAGTGACTGGTCGCGTGGTGTAATTAAACATCTGTACGATAACACAGATGCGTGTGCTACTGTGTTATGGTTGGTATTAAAGAGAGTGCGTGAACTTTATTTTTATTGTAAAATTTGGAAGACCTTCTACGGAGTTAAATAGATTTTTGCCTTTTTTGTTGGGGGAGGAGGGGGGGGGGGGGGGGGGGGGGTTCAAAATTTCCTTTTGGGGGTGTTTTTTGTTGCTTTTTTGTTTTTTTTTTTGGGGGGGGGGGGGGGGGGGGGGCAGGCTGGGTTCAAACATTCCGTTTGAGGTTGTGTTTTGTTGCATTGTTGATGTATTATTTCACTCTGACGTATCTATATGGCAATAGTACGTCGTTGGGTGTAATGTTAATTCTACTAAAGTGCACGTTTAGTTAAGCACTCGAGCGCTTTTAGGGCAGTGTTCGCCTAGTCAGTTCAACTTACGCACGTTGGGGTGCAGTGCTCGCCTATGTAATTCGGCTTACGGAGTTTGGGGTACAGTGCAGCCTATTTAATTCAGCGTAGGTATTTCGGTACTTGGCGAGATTTTTAAATTACCGTTTCGTCCCGCATTACGTAAAACAATGGGGCAGATTTACAGAAGAAACAAATACGAAAGAAGTAGATTCGGTATTGTTATGCTGGTATCGTTAAAAACACTATCAACGAACTGTATTGCGGGAAACTGGATCAGAAAATTTATGAACTTTTTGACGTGGACGTTAGAAATGTACCCTTTGAACCTTAAGCATGAGAGGAGCTGCAGAAGTTGCTCACTGCTTGCTAAAAATCTTTCTGGATGTGAAGATCCCATAATGAAGTCAGACAGCAACACCAAGTTTGCTTGTAATCTTTAAAGAAGTTACTTCGCTGTGATTCGAATTAGAGCTGAATTGTGGATGGCGTCGCTATTCCAATTGTCAGGGGTATGTCTAACGTTGGATATATACCGTATAAAGTTGACATTTCTCTAAACCCGATGTCCGTAAATGAAAGTACAGTGGCGACAAACTGGGTCATAAAGACCCAAGTTTTGGTGAGTTTTGAAGTGTCTTGAAGTTACTACATTGATATGGATAAATATTATATTAGGGGACGAGGCTGTTGGTACTAGAATACACGGCGTCCCGTCACAGCAGCGAATGAACTTAATACTCGTAATATCTACTTTGGGAACTGCAAACCTCACATTTACGAGTACATGTAGTGTACACGCACGAAGATTTGAATATTGTCTGCTTTTTGCTCTGTACCGGTACTCATAAACCCAGTATACACGTAAAAGTCATAAATCTGCGTCTGTCTCATTTCCCTCAAAAGCTCGTTGTACATATAACTGGTAACGTAATGTACCTATGCATTTTTTCTCATTAGGTTCTGTAACCTGACTGTTTCTGGTACGGTGCCGTAACTAATCCAAAGTGAGATGCTCTGTGCCGCAGGTTTCGATGAAGCAATTACTGCACGTAGTTTGTTGCACCTGTCCAAACAGAGTGCGTGGGTGTCGTTCAAACTGCAGTTAGAACAGGATGTTTTGGTTGGGAAAGAGACGGCAGATGGGTGAGCAGCAGGCGGGCGACCAACCTAATATACGAACTGAACTTCTTATGTGGTGACAGAAACGATCTATTGATACAGCATTCGCCGAGAAAGTTGGCACACTTGTGACATGCATTCCGAGTGCGTCCGTTTCCACCCTCGGCCAATATATCCACCATACTGATTGAGATGTTTCGTGGTTCTTCTCAGCCCTTCCATACAAACGTCGAGATACTGCCATGAATTAGTAACAACCGCTTCCCACCACACCCTATTCAATTCTTTATTCGGTATCATCCAGTCATTTGAAGCTATATATATATATATATATATATACTGAAACCCTCGTGAAATACTGACCCCGTTTAATGGTACACATATTCCATGCAGTTGTCTTCCATACAAAATTTTCAGTTGCAGCTGTTGCACAAAGCTAGATTTATGCTCCGGCATGTTGCAGCTATCTATTGTAACCATTGTCAGGGAACTACAATGTTATAAAGACACAAGCCGGTTATCGTATGTCGGTACATAGTAAACATATATACAGTAGCTTTTTATAGCAGTCAATTGATGTATAGTAATATAAAAACTATTCAAATTACAATTCTTTAAATTAAAAATAAGGTTAAATAAGATTAAAAATAAGATAAAAGATTACATTACTTTACTTGTGTTTTAATATTAACCTGCATAATTTTAGTAATACTACACATCGATTGACTACTGTATGTATGTTCACCATTTACCGACATACGATACCCTGCTTGTGACTATGGTTACAGCAGATAGCCGAAACATGTAGGAGCCTAAAATCTATTTTTATACAGTAGTTGGAAATGAAACTTGTGTATGACAGATATAAAGGATTCGTGACGAGTTAAGAGTAGATATTCCGTGCCACTATTTAATCTCAAAACCCTCCGATTTCCAAAATACACAGTTCAAATCATCCCACTATTACCACCACAATGACAGCTTGTCACCATGCAAGAAAAGCATTTCCACCGGATTCTTACGTCATGTTTTAAGTTACAATTCCTCTTCGTTGTGTGTGTGTGTGTTTGTGTGTGTGTTTGTGTTTGTGTGTGTTTGTGTGTGTGTGTGTTTGTGTGTGTGTGTGTTTGTGTGTGTGTTTGTGTGTGTGTGTGTGTGTGTGTGTTTGTCAGTCGGTTTCTCGAATTGCGGCAACAACACGGTACTGAGGAGAATGTTTAGATCTCAGTGGAAGTTACACCAGCGAGGATCTTCACTATATGTACTTTTCACCAAATACTCTTAGGTCAATCAAGGATGGACAGTGCATGTACCATGCACGGAAAAGATGATAAATGACCCTGCAAGTTGAGTCGGAAAACACGAAAGGAAAGTGCAAACGTGTCATTCTTTTTCAAATATTATTGGAATGTTTTTACACAATCTTCATGTCACAGTCGATAAACATTTACTATTTAGTTGTCGCTGTTGGGGCATTCTAGTAATAGGTCACTGTGATTAGAATTAGTCAGCTTTAGAATTTATATACTCGTACATTCCAGAGTTCGTTTAAAGTAAGAGTGTGCATGGGCGTAACTTGGAGGGTGAGGAATGCCCTTCACCCCAGTATTTTTCTACTTAAGAATAATTGTCTTTTGGCTACTAAGTTGAAGAGGGGCAAATAAAAAAATAGTGAAGAGCATTGGGGAGAGGGGTGTATGTTTATAGAAGACTGGTTCAAACCACTCTTTCCCCTCTTTCTAAATCGACTCCTTCGTAATTTAAAATTCTTAACACCCATGGTTGATTTTTAACCCTAATATTATTAGCCAAGTTACGCCTGTGACAGGGTGATATTATGTACAAATGTAATTCAGCATAATACAATACAAACATGAAGCACCGGTACCTGGTTTAATTGGCTATTTGCGGTCGCCTCACCGAATGACGTTTACCTCCTGCCACAAGAAGGTCGAAACCTGTTTCTGGATAAAGCAAACAGCGCTGCAGTTTAAAAAAAAATCAAAATAGAACTCGATAGCATTTAACGTTTTAACTGAGAAAAGTTGAAAAAATAATTGTTTTGATGTGTCTGTCCATCTACCTGCCTATACTTGTGTAAAAACTCGAGAAGCGCTGAAAGAATTTTTATAAAATTTGTCTTCCAAAATTTTTACTGAAATTTGTGGACTCTTTCGAGTTTTTATAGAATTTTATTGTATTACAGAAATTCTGAATTTGTGTTTTGTGTCTGGAAGTATATTATGTTGATATTACTACAGATGGCGGTAATAACAAGAAAAGAGACAAATGGTTACAGTGAAGGAAATAAACCAGCTGAGTGAAGCTGATATTGCATGACAGCGCCACTGATTGGTACGATTTCGTAATTCGTAGGCTAGTAACTAGTTTACGGAAAAATCTCTAGAACACTAGCTGCCACAGGCCAATACGATCGGCGGAATATTTCCGTCTTAAAGAGTAAGCCTTTAGATGAATGTTATGGAAGGTGTCCATCTCTTCAAAATAATTTGACTTAAATTCGATATTTGGAGTAGGTAAGGTAATGGATAGGTTGTCCGTATTCTTGACTAAAGACTGCGCCATGAAGATACAAATCCATGCATCCTTAGTATAAGCAGTAGAGGAAGGTAAACGGACAGTTTCACGTTCCGGCCGCTTTGAACCCGCAAAAATTCTTTCCATACGTAGTTTTGAGAGAAGTATCCCTGCGTGAATCGAACATCCATTTCTCGGTGGTCCAGCCCGTTAACCTAGTCACTAGACCGACTAAAATGTCGTGGAATTCAAGAGACTTAGAGATGGATATAACATTTTGCGTTTGTTCTTAGTCTCCAATACAGCTCGTCTTTAGGTAATTTTTCTACACCCAAATGAAATCTGTCAATTAGTTACTGAAATATGGCTCGCCCGCATTATAAAGGTCTATGCATCTACCTAATGGAAATTTCGACAAGACGTAAGTCCATATGGAAAGTAATGCATAAAAAAGTCACTGAGATTACGATTTTCTCGTATGTGACAACGTGTAGGCACCAACATTTTGGAAGAATTTTAAACCGAATATGGAGGCAGCACGTTTCTCTGAAACTTTGTTGCGTATTTACGGAAGTAGACAGTGTCACTTCACAGAACACCATAATCCTAAGTGCACTAATTATGCTGATCAACAAAGACTAATGGTATTGGTGACCACGGCGCATATCTGGGAGGAGGGAGCCTGGAAGTGACCCACAGTTCTGGTCTGGACCGTGGGGCGAAGATAAAAAACCCTATGCCGAGAATTTAACGCTGGTGCTCTCATCGTAGCCAGGCAGTGTACTAAACTGTGGCTCACAGTTACTGCTGGAGCCTGTTTTATATAAAGTGGGATAGCACCTCGAATGGACGAGGACCATTGGCTTCCTAATTTTTTCGATTTCGTCTTGTATTAGTTTCCTTATCTTTTGATTCTATTGTATTATCTTTGATAATGGCAACGTAGTCGAACAATTCACAAGATTTATGCCCATTTCTTCTTCTTTTGGCGAACCAACCAACGAGGTTCTGACAACAGAATCATGGCGGTATCTGAAGGGATGGTCGCTAGGAACCCTAATTTGCACTATACCCTTCCCACTAAACTTTCGATCATTTTACTGTTTTAGTTAAAGAGTAGTGACGCTTCCGGCGTCAATTTTGTTCGGTATTTATTCGGTGAACACGATTACCGGCTGTCTGGGTATCTGGAGTCACGTATTTCCTAATTCACGTCAGCCCCTCCGAAAGTATACTCGGATGCTGCAGTAGCCTATTTGCAAATAGACCACTTAGTCTCTTGACGCAGTCCTTTCCACTAAATAAGCTACTGTAGTTTGCCCATCTTACTGGCCTACCTGAGAACTGATGCAGCGTCACCAAAACACAGTGACCAACATCCATCTGGACAGTTGGGCTATTAATACCTGTTTTCAATATTTCAAGCCTGACGTTGTTCAGATGTCGGTCTTCTGCTTTTGATTACACCTACATGTAACCTGACACAGACGTTACGGCGGAACTTGGTGCCTTCATTTTCAAAGCTGACTAAATTTCGTCCAGGTGGAAGTGGAACTCTTCCGATACCGCAGTTTCGAAGGAATGTCAATGGAGGCTATGAGTCCAAAAGCAGGGGGCTATCATATGGAGGACTGTAAGAAATGGAGAATAAACATAGTTCTCAAGCAAATTGAAAGCCAACCTTAGAAATATATTATATTATATTATATTATATTATATTATATTATATTATATTAT
>Ga0123357_10005225_pt1 | contig 15488 bp, 16 predicted proteins | sample TergutEmb28metaG_FD_89873 | JGI IMG/M metagenome (GOLD analysis project Ga0123357, IMG submission 89873) | Embiratermes neotenicus P4 segment gut microbial communities from Petit-Saut dam, French Guiana - Emb289 P4 | ecosystem: Host-associated > Arthropoda: Insects > Digestive system > Gut ... | reverse complement strand
GGATGTATTAACATCCGAAACATGTTGAGCATTAAGTAAAGAAATAATAAAGCAAGTGACATCAAGTTGGTCTCTCTTTACTCAACTATCAAGATGATGCACGGTCCAATAAACATAAGTAGTCTTTTAATCACTGAGGAAGGAAGTGCACACTACGCAGTATCGTAGCTTGCATTTTCAGCATCTTGTTCGTTACTTCCAGTTTTGTTTGTTGACAAACCCTGAAGGATGAAAATGAGCTTTGTTACTCATGAACATATGATTCATGGTGTTTGGATAATTAAATGCAGGAAAGTTCTGAGGACTGTCACTTACTTTGCTGTCTCCTTGAATTCTTGCACCATGCATAACTTAAAGGGATGGAAATCTTTTAACACTGGTTGGAGATTGCCACAACTAATGCAAGCTGACAAACTGACTTTTTTGGTCCATGTTTAATTTTCTCCACAACCTTTTCATTTTTTCCTGCTGTATGCATTGATGATTCCTGCTGAACACTTTTTGTCTGCTATACTGTATCTGCCACCACTTTGACTCCCCGTTTAACATTATATTGTGTGAAAGAGCTGTATGCAGATTGCACAGCTGTCAGAAATCACATTGTTTTTATAGTAGAATTTGACATGATGAATAACTGAACATGTGCACACGATTTTGTATCGTTTATTGATCTGTATGAATTGTAACTAACACAGCTAAGAAACTTGTATGCATGCTCGCACACCTTCATGACATTTGCTTGTACCAAGACACAGTTTTGAGTACAATTACAGTGGATAGAATATTATATGAGGCTGTATCTGTGAATAAGGAAGTCATTTAAGAGACACTGTTTTTTAAATGGCTTGCTTGTGTGTAAACTAAACGCTCCCATTATTAACCTTTACCATCCAAGAGGAAATACAGTCCTATTATGTTTCTTTTCATCTGAATGGGATCTGTTCTCTTATCTTGTGATATCTTTTTAAAACTTTAAGTATGTATACAACAGAACTCTTAATTACCTTATTAGTTTTCAATGCTTCTGTACCAGGGCTGGCATCTATTTTAAGTGCACATACCCATTTATCTATAAATTTTAAAGAAATTCTTTTGCATGTCCATGAGAATTTTTAAGAGCAAAATAAGGAGGTGGAGTCATTTCTGATTATTAATAATTATTTCATTGTTATTATTAATGCATATTGTAATTATATCATCATCATCATCATATATCTTTCATGGAGTTGGGCCACTTGTTGACCCATTCCGGTCTCACGTATCCAGAAGTCTCTTCAAAGGTCTACCATGATTCCTTCTGCCTGTTGGGGAGTAGTATTTCATTACCCTGTGTAGTCTCTTTCTCTTGTAATTATATTTTATAATTAATGCATAGTATATTTATTATATTGTATGTCTGATAAACATCTCCTCGATTAATATGACAAGGAAGAAAATGTGAAGGTAATTGGGACTGCTGCTACTTCCTGTTTGAAAAGAATAATCCAGTAAATAAATAAAATGACATTGAATATTTTCTAATTATGACATGTATGTTACTTTTATTATAAAAATTATTGCAGAGTGAGAGTGAACAGAATACTTGAATACATTCTTATGAAGCCTGTTTTAGGTAATCAGTGATGCTTCTGAATGATTTTAAATGAGACAATTTTAGAAATTACATGCAATTTACAACCACAGTAGTAGGTATACCTAATAAGAGACAACTGTAATGACTTTGTAATACGTGTAGTAATAAGGGGACAGTAACAAGTTTGTATGTACAAAATTTGAAGAATTATTAATTTTTGTCATATTTGTTTTATTTTATAAGTATATTTACCTGTAACCATTTTGTTTTGGTAATAAAAATACAAAACATAGAGATTAAAATTAATGCAAACATTGCAGGAAGCCTGTTTCAATAAATAATATATCTTTGTTGATCTAAAATAATTTAAAAACAGCAGTATTTATTAACAATGATTTATAAAGAATAATAGAATTGTTATTGTGACAGTTACAATTGTTATAGGCTACATTAAACAAAAGGGAAAACAAGTAAACATATTTTACTCTTAGTACACCTTTTGCTACTGCACCAAAGTGACAGGTAATTTACGTCAGGTTTATACTTGGTCACTTTGAGAACTATGCATGAAGCACTGTCTTCTTCATTAATGCCCATATTGACTTTTAGACAATTCTTAGACATGAAATGTAAGACACCCCCAATTAATAAATTTGAAAGTGTGAAAAATTGCATCTTAGAATCAAGGAAATGCCACAGTTCAATTAATAAGAGTGTAAATTTTTGTCACATACCTCATAATTTTCACTTCTGTATGAAGGCACTTGTTATTGCCTTCCATGGGCCTATGGCAGAAGGTATTAACTGTTCACTCACAAAACAACAAAGAGTGTGAGCAGAAATATTTTGTGCCAACCATTAAGTGGTAACAAAAACACTGCAACCACCTTTGTACTGGGTAGGGGATGCTCACCCAGTTCTGATTCAGAGATTTGGGTCAGCGGTTTATTGAGGGGACTATAAAATGTTTGGTCCAATGTCATGTATTTGCCATGTCACTGCCAGCCAGTGCCCCAGTCATAAATACCCACTCGGTAAATAACACCACTCCTGATTGGTGTAAAAGTGTTTCACTTGCAGTGTTGTTTAGAAGCAATGGTAATGCATATACAGTCTGTACACAGTCAGATGTGTATATATACAATATTCTTCACAGTATAAAGAGGCTGGTTGGGCAAAAGAAATAAAAAGGCATGCAACAAGAGCGAATGCCTCATGCCAAGGTAATATTTCCATGTGTCTTTTTGGACACGTGCCATAGGTTCATCAGCCCTGGTCTATACATTTAAAAGGTTTTCTCATGTTTTCTTCAGATTTAATAATCTGTTCACTTCTGATACACGCTTGCGCACACACATACACAGATGCACACTATGTAGAGACCAGGAATCTTAGGAGCGTTGTAGCACCAGGATATAGATGATGATAGTAGCATGCATGGTATACACACACATACACACACACCATGCATGTTAGTTCTTCTGTCCATTCCCTATTCAGTGTATGTATGTGTGTTCAGTACATGTTTATGTTTGTGCATGCACAAAGTATGTACAACCAATGCAACACTACATCATAGATTGTCACCACCCCATACACAAGGAGATGAAATTCCCATAGAGGACTACCCACCTCGTACTACCCATAGTCAGCAACACTCAGTTCAATATTGCAAGATCTCCAATTGCGCTCAACAGATGAGACTTCGCTACACAACATCGCGAAGGTCATCCACCATGCATGCCAAAGTACATACAATCGTAGCACTACACCATAGACTGTCACCACCCTGTACTCAAGACGACGACTCTAACCTGTACATATTATCAATTGTGACAGACCGTCCGTCTGCATAAACACAGGACAATCTCCAAGGAACTGCACGTCATGATATATAAGACATAAACTCTCCTTCTCATCATGGAGAAAGTTTAAAAAGCATCATCTGTGATAGGAACCTAAGGTCTTCTAGTCCATAATACCCATGCTGACACAAGACAATAATTCTTACCACTGGTGCCGTATTATAAACCAATAGTTCTATGTAGTAACAGATAGAGGATACAATCACGGCAGTGCTCGGTGTGACTCAGCAACACCCTTCATTCATTATATCTAGTCTATTATAATATGTAAATACTAGTAACCAATTCAGTGGGGAACCATTCTTTGACACCTTAATAATTCAATTCAAGCTCTGCAAACAGTCAGTCATCCCCAATATGCACAACTCTATTAGATGTCACTGTATTGTGTAAGAACTAATTTATTTATATACAAATACCTTCATATAACACAACTACTCATATGGATTTTTTTATTGTTTTAATTTTTTAAACCATAATCTATTGTATATCTATCTTAAAAAATCTACTGACATTGTATTTTTTCAACAATTATACTGCCTATTACAAGCGTTCGGGATCCCAAAATGCACTATGAACATTGTTAACCTTGGATCTGTACTTTAAAGAGCCTGAAGGTGACTCAAAAAGAGTTGAAACATGTTTACCTAAAATAATATTTTATGTAATAAAAACTGTTGTGTTTGATACGTTGTACTATATATGTTTGTCAGACAGCTGTAAGGAAGCAAGTGATGAACTGAAGGTAGAATTTAAAATGGGGTTTGAGTGGTATTAAACTGGATTATGGTCATCCTGGATGTAATTCCTCTCATCCCTTTTGCCCTGAAGGTGTAAGCAATAGGTTCGGCTGAAAGGTTGGTACGTGTATGTTAAAATGTGTGCTTTAGTCTCCTGCAAGACCATAATCTTGATACAAGGGGCATTCCTTAAGTATTGTCTCCATATTTGTATCTTTAATCCAGACAAGGTATCGAAATGTAACAAAAGCATAAAATGTAGCCTAGATTGTGTATTTTCTTTCTATACATTATGTTTCCATGTAGTCCTCTCATTCAACACTGCCAGCTCTGAACAAGTTTTTCAGACCTGTCAGTGTAGAATTTTTCAGGCTGTTCTTGAGACCATTTTTCCATATCAGCTTGGAACTTCTGCATCATGTGTGAAACAATTGCCTTTGAGATGTGCCTTGAAAACTCCAAAAAACCAGAAGTCAGACATCTCCAAATCTGGGCTGTGGGGAGGGTGTGGAACAACTTCAAATCCCATGCTTTCTATTGCTGCTGAAGTGGCAGCATTAGTGGTATTATGTTGAAGAAGCATTGGCTCCCACTCCCCCCCCTCACATACACAATTTATTTGTTGTTTCAGCCTCTTTAGAGTCTTCATATAAATCTTGGAGTTGATTCTCACGCCTTTGACCATGTAACCCTTTCTCTAGTCCCAGAAAAGTGTGAGCATGCATTTTTAAGTGGAAGACTCATTGTTGGACTTTTTTACTTCTTGGAGAAGTGGGGTGACAATATTGAAGTGACTGGCTTTTCAGTTCTCGGTTGTAGTGATGCACCCTACACTCATCCCCCATGACAGTGCTGTACAAAAGACCATTACTGTGACTGTCATAGTGAGAGAATAATCACTGACATTCTTACAGTCCTGCTGTCTTCATTTCGTGTGTAAACTAAAGTGGCATCCATTGAGTATGCACTTTTTGTAAGCCAGATCTGCAATAATCTCAATGATATGGGCCAAGCCAATATTCAGCTTTTCTCCTATGGTTGTCTGAGAAGTTCTTTGATTTTTTGCAACAAGTTCTTGGGCTTTTTGCATGTTCACATAGTGTGTTGCTGTGACAGGCCTTCCAGACCGTGGCTCATTTTTTAGGTTGACATTTCTACTGCTGCTCCTCTATATCTTACTGAACAACACGCAGTACCTATGTCCACAATATATTCACCATAGCAAGCCAATAATCGCCAGTGAATTTCGATGGGAGTTTCATTTTCGTGGCTCAAAAATTCAATAACGGCTTGTTCTTTGATGGTGTTTAATGGTTGAGAACAAGACCCACGTTTTGAACAGAATACAACACCACTACAAACTGAATCCCTAGGAACAGTGAGCAGTCTGGGATAAGTACCGCTTGAAGGTCACACCATTTGCGTGAGATACATGCACAGAGGCATCACTTAGGAACAGCCTTTGTACTTCCCACCATGAGAATCTCAAGATTCCTGTGAATCTGGCTAGCTGTTAGTAATGATCATATAATTATACTGTTACCCCAACTCAAGATATCACCAACAATCACTTCTTGCTGCCAACACTTTTTACAGGTTATACAGACGTGTTCTGACTTAAGTCAGCATCACTATCTACTTATTTTCTACTTAGAGTGAATCCAAGCCAATGTATGTCTGTTAGAGAGAGTAATATTTTATTTTATGATGCTGTCATTTGCTAGGATTATATAGTGTTGTTGGTAGATGAATTATGAGTATGTTGGTGGAATGATACTGACAGGCGAAAACCAAGGTAGGTAAAAACATGTCACACTGCAACTTTGTCCACCACGAATCCCACATAGGCTAGCTTGGAAATGAACCCAGACTCCTTGGTTAGGTGCCACTGACTAACTGCCAGAGCCATGGCTTTGCCCAGCAATAACTGTCACGAAACGTGAAAGATCAGCTGCTGTCATGAAAATTTGAATCATATGCCACGAACAGAGGAGCTGTGACACCCTGACAAAAATCTGATACTTCTGAAACACAGCATATGAAGTACACACACTACCTTAAAATGAGAATTCCCCTTCTCATTGCCCAGTAGTGTCATTATAGTCCAACTGATTTGCCAGTTCCTCTTGGTTTGTAGATAATTAAGCTGGAGATGTATTGCAGGATTTGTGCAAGTTTATGAAAACTGCTGACAAAAACATACAATTGCTGACAACGTGATAAGATCCATAATGCTATTTTCTAATATTTTTAAGGTGTATTTTTTAAGAAAAAATATTACTATGCCCCCTCTGTTCAATCACAGACACCTTTTCTCTCAGAAGAAGAGTGCTGTGGAGCAGTACAGTGTAGTGCTATTGTGGGGAAGATTTGTATGGAAAATTTGTTGCAGTTCACTGGTGTTCAGAATTATGTGTGAAATTGAAATTAAACAGATTTTGTTTAAATGCAAGTTACATAAAGGAAACAGTGTTTCTTGTCCTAATCACAAGAACATAAGAGAGCTTCAATACCATGCCATAACATTATGGGCACACTGAGATGGAGACTTCTGTAGAGTGTTATGCAAATGGGAGCACTACTGCTGGCCTTTGTAACCTTCTACAAGCATGTCCATTTGTACACACTGTATTGTGGTAGTTCAGCTTCACTGAAATTTCTTCAGATATTTTCAGTGGTGAAATTGTAATTAATTGTCGTCCCATGTACCTGTGTTCTTAGAATGAACAGAAGATGGTAAATACTTTATGTGCAGGGATACTTCATTTGTTAACCCTTTGACACCTAAAGACCCCTATAGTGGTCATACTGCACTGCTAACCTCTAAATGTTGCATTTTATATATTTATTCAACAAATACAGGTACTGAATATTTTAAACATGGTATATACTGTCTGTTTTTTTCTCTTGAAAATGCATTTTGTTTCAGAATTCTAACATATTTGGTTCCTGTTTTATTCACATTTTATATACAGAGTGTGCTAAAATTTAAAAAAAAATAATTCCGACGCCAAAAGGTTAATGTTAGTTAACTAAGAACTGCTTCTTTGAATGTGTTCTAGATAAATGAACCTGGCAGTGTGCTGTATGGGCTGATGGGGGCAAGCACCTGTATGGGAGATCACAAGGTAAAGTGTATTTATTACAAAGTTTTCATGATGGCTTTTTGCATCTCCCTTTTTATTCATGCTTATTATAAAACTATCAGTAATTTTCTTGAAATAGTAATATTTTGCACACTTTTGTTTCACTGTCTAGAATGTTATTTGAACTTATATGCTAATGGACATTGTGTGAAAATATTATACAAAGACACACACACACACACACACTCTTGAACTGTAAGAGGGTCTTGAATTTATAAGATTGTCTGAAACAAATATCATAAAGAAGTTCTGCTGTTAATTTAATATATTTTAATTGAACGTATGTTGTGGTAGGAGAACAGTGCTGACATCAAAGCCTGCCATTGGACATGTTAATAAACCCATTGCATCTACCTCTTTATCAACAATGCAACATGAATATCCAAGCTTGCTGGGATGTTACCAGTGTTCTGAAGGTGCCTTCAACTTCACGGTCATACAGTCCAAGTCCCCATGCTTGGACTGCTTGACCCTGAAGAAGAATGCACTGCATTTCTTCAAAACATTGAATCAGCATGGTGTAGTATCCGATAAGTTTTTCATGTTTAGCAGTGTCACTTTGAAAACCTTAAATCTCACACAACATAAATGACCTGTATAAATCATGAAGTTCCTCCCTGTGTAATGCCCAGATATGTATATTCTGGGGCACTTTGTTTGCATACACATGTAATTTTGTCACCCATTGGAACCAGTGAGCAAAAGTATTATTTGTTTATCCCTGTGTTCAGCAGTTTGCGAAGTAAATGGAATAATAACAATTTTCAAACTGTGTACTATGAAATTTTTGTGCAATTTATTCCCCATAATTGCATCTTGAACTCACCACTCCCTCATTCAAGAGTCCTCTTGGAAAGTCTAATAGTTATGTATTTATCGTTCATTCTATAGTCTGTTTGAAGACAGGTCCACAGTGTGATCTAGTGCTTCATCTCTCAATTTCCACTGTCCTCTCATTTCCATAAGGTCACCCAGTAGCTGTGTAAGTTGTCGTCTTCATCTTCTCATCAATTCTATCATTCTGTCCATCTTTCCTTCAATAACATGTTCTAGAAGACAGTTTCTTTACAAAATGTGACCAATCCAATTAGCCCTCCTCCTCTTTATTGTGGGTAGGGTGTTCCTCTCTTCCTTGACTATATGTTATACTTCTTCATTTCCCACTTGATAGGTCCAGCTGATCTTCACCATCCTTCTGCAGCACCTAATTTCAAATTTTCTGGGTATTTCTAATCTACTTTCTGAAGTGTGCATTTTTCACCACCATGCAAAGCTATGTTCCAAGTATAGCACTTTACTAGTTCTTCATTAAAATTAAGTTTAGTTTGCTGATGAGAAGTGTCTTCATCCTGTTGAATGCTGCTTTTGCCATGGCAATCCTGTATTTAATTTCATGTGTACATCCTGCATCATTTGTTATCATGCAACCCAAATATTTGAAATATTCCAAATTATCCTGTTATTTTTGAGCTATCATAATGTGAACCGGGGATGGTTGCCTTCAGATTCTCGTAACCTTAGTATTTTCGACCTTCATTTCCATTCAGTAGCATCATCCAGTTTCAGTTAGTCTAGCAGTCGTGTCCTGTAGCACCATTTATTCCTTAGCCAACAGCACAAGGACATCTGTATATTTCACAGTGCAAATTGCTTATCCTCCTATTTTGTAGTCTCCAAACCCTCTAAGGGCTCCCTTGGTAAAGTACTTGCTGTATATGTTTAAATAGAATCCGTGACAGCAGCCTTTTCTAACTCCTCTTTTAATCTTCACACTTTATCTCCCCTTGATACTGTCTTAGTTTAACTTTCTGATCCATGTAAAATTTGCTGATCAGTCTTCTTTCCTGTCAGTTGATTCCAGTTTCATTTAGGATGTGCATTAATTTGGTCCACTTTATACAATCGAATGCCTTCTGCCAGTCTATGAAGCAAGCACACAGTTCTTCGTCTGTGCCAAACGTTCATTCTGATATTCTCAGCATCCCATTAGCATCTGTAGTTCCTTTCCATCCTCTAAATTCAAACTGATCTTCTTGAAGTACATCCTTTATTTTCATTTCAGTCCTTGTAAGTGTCCTGACTACTATCTTGCAATGAGGCTGTTTGTGCAATGATTGTTGCATTTTGTAGCTTCTGATTTCTTTTAAGGCAGTCATTGTAACTTATATGTGGTGAAAAAAATGTTCTGCCATTTACAAACCCTGAAGTTTCATTACTGGTTCAAAAAAGCCATCTCTTAGGTCTTTCCTGAGTCTGCCCTAGTGTGCATGTGTGTGTGTGTGTGTGTGTGTGTGTGTGTGTGTGTGTGCGCGCGTACACGCATACATGCATGCAGGTGGGTGGGTGCGTGTGCACACACTAGTATGTTCCATAATGTGCCAGTCTAGCAGTGAACTGTTGTTAGGGCCCTGTACAACCTTATGGAATGGTTCTGTACCTGCTTGTTCAGTGATGGCATGTCAGTTGACTATTAGCTATGCATGCTTCTGTGTTGTTCTGAGAGAGTGGAGGTCTCATACTCTTTCCCATTCCTCTAACACTGCAGTTTGAATTTACAGCTTTTTATAGAAGAAAAAGTGGTACCCTTTTAAGGCTGTTTGCATTTCCATGGAGTACAATAGGTAAAATATAAAAGAAGGATTTTGAATTGATTTGGCACAGTGATGGTCCAGATGAAAATCACAAGAATTACATAATCCTGGTGTCTCTATTGTAAGTGAACTCATCCGAAAATTATGAAAATGACATTAGCATGTATTTGTGTAGGGAGTTGATGGATTATGAAAACATTTTATGTAATTAAAATATTAGTTACATGTCTGTGTATGGACTGTATCAAAAGAGTAGCAAAAAGCAGAGAGACAAATTGTAAAATATTAAATCTTATGCAAAGCGCTGCATGTCAGATATTAATTGGTATTCACCTGCAGCTTTGAGTCAGTAATTGGAGTTTCAAAGCACGTATATGTCTGTTAGTTTTTCCAGCAGACTCTGTGCACCACCAACTTTTTCTTAATACTGTCACTAATTTGTGTTTTTTATTTGTAAGAATTCTGCACAGGAGCTTTATGTTGTATTTCTTTACTTTATACATGCAGCCTGTTTTCCTGAGCTTTCACTTCATACATGACGGGAACACTGGCAGGTATAAGCAGTAACACTTGTCCTCTCTTGACTGTTTTGCTTTAGTGCTACATTTGGTAGAAAGTGAATAGATGGTGCTTTTATGATTTTACACTTTGTTGTTGTTGTTGTTGTTGCTGCTGCTGCTGCTGTTGTTGTTGTTGTTGTTGTTGTTGTTGTGTGCATGCACACATGCAAACATTTTCAAAATTTTTTATGTATATCAGCTTTATAAGCATTATTTATTTTTGTTTGTGATGTCATTTTTATTTTCTCTGATTCATAGTATATAGAGATATGCAAATGCAGAGTTTGAACACAGTGTTGCCTAAAAAGTGACATTGAACTTTAAATTATAATAATAATTTTATCCCCTACGGCAGTATTTCTCGACATTTTTGAGCCGTGGCCCAGATCAGACTAATGTTTGTGTTTTGTAAGCCAATGAAGTAGAAATAAGGGATGTAAAATACAAAACCATGAATTGGCATAATGAATGCAATATTTTAGTGAATGAATTAAATGAATATAATCATAATAATTTGTAAAATCAGTACTGACTCGTAGTTTCGTGACCCACTCAGAATGGGAATTCACTGGTACTGCCTGAAGCAAATTGTGTTTTTCTTATTCTCAAGGAGAGAAGATCAAGGTCCTAAGTATTCCTGGTGAATACTTTGACGGTTCTTTTATTGAAAATACGCTATCACATTAGAGAAATTTGTACATTAGAACGAAATGTTTTTAAGTTTTGACAGATCTTTTTTGTAGCCATTCTTCTCATGTCCCCTCTTCTTTTTTGTTGTGCAAACAAAGACAGAGGCCCTTAAGAATAAATTCTAGCTTTTATGGCAATTATTATGAATTTTTTCCATTAAATTTCATAATGATTTTATGCCACATTGTTTATATCCTTTTGAGGACTGGGATGTATTGAATTAGTCTGACTAATTGTGCGGATTTTTTTATGTCCTGCGATCTATAACATGGAATTAGAATTTGCTGAGAGCTGCAGCTTTCTCTTATGAAACAGCCGATTATACCTTTCTTTGCTCACAGCCTTGATAGTTTGATCTAAAGCATAGCACAGACCTTTTATTTTTAGTTCTGTATCTCATTTAGTTGGCAGGCACAGTTGCCAATCAGTCAGTCATTGGCACACACTGTCATGCTTTGTCACCATTTGTTTTCTTATCTTTAATTGCCGGTGTTTTAAAAATATCTATATACATATTTCATAAGTTGCCTTCATATTTGTCAAGTCAGCACAACAGAAATTTCAAGAAATGTTTGAAGAATGAAGTTAACTTAGTAACAAGGTACAAAACAATTTTTTTCCCCCTCCCCCCACAAAACTTTGTTTTCTGAATGGACTTCGACCTCCTGTATCAGAATCTGGAATTTTAAAAGCTATATCATGTGAGATTTCTGAGAAACGTTTACTGTATTTTTCCTCATTTGAAAAAATCAATTTAGTATTCTCATATTCAGGAGAAATTTAGGTTAGTTTACGATTAATATTTATTTATTACAGTCAAATATTATCAGTTACTTTTCCCTTTTACTGTACTGAATTAGAATAAATAAACATTTCTTTTTGAAAATGCAATTTCACTGAACCGTTTTACAAGCTGTGATGATAAAAGCCATCAATCACAACTAAATTATTTTAGTATGTCTCAAAATAAAATCAAATTATTTATTCTGTCAGAACACAACAACATATACAATCATCAGCATCCAAGCATGGCTACATGTTTCGGTCCCTTTCTAGACCATCCTCATTACTAAGACATTGTCAGTTAAAGTAGATGTTAGCACAGCACTTCTTGACCTTAGTTCTTAAGTTCTTATACAAACTGATGGATTTAGCTTGACTAGCTAAAGTTATTTTAATAGAAGACATCCTGTTGTGCTTTAATTCTCAAAATAAAATCAAATGATTTATTTTGTTAGAACACAACAATGTATACATTCATCAGCATCAAGCATGGCTACATGTTTTGGTCCCTTCCTAGACCATCGGATGGTCAACTTCTCAAATCTCAGAACAGTTTGATAAGCTGAGAAAAGTTAAATTTAAAAAAGTACCTTTTCCTTAGAGATGTGGAAAAAATGATAAGTTTAAAAGGTATGGTGTTAAAATAATTGACATCATAAATAGTAAACTAGAACTTCCAGATGAAATTAGTGGTTTGTGGGTCTTTTATATTTTAAGTTTCCTGATATATGCTCTAAGTTGGAGGAATGTACCGTATATTCTCGAATCTAATCCGCACTAGTTTTTGCCGATTTCTTAAACGAAAAAAAGTTAGTTCGCAGTTCTAATCCGCACTTTTCCTTCAACCGCCCCTTGCCTACAAGGCAGACTGATTGAATAATATTGGATGTTACCAATGCTTTAACCCTTATCCGACTAACGCGCCATGTATGAAGTGGCCATTTAACTGCCAGCGGTACAAACGCACCACAGCTGATTAGTGCTGCAGCCATTAAATGCTTCATACATTCATATAGAGGCATAGAATTATAGCCCTACAAGTTAACTCCACATTATATAATGGTTTGTGGTTAGATTCATGCTCCGACCACTTTACCCAATTATGTCCATATGCACCTCATGAATAAAGCGCTTTGCAGACAGCCTGCAATCTTAGAAACCTGGTATGTTTATTTCGCTATGCTATGCAACAGGGGACCTTTCATTACCTTCTCACGATGCATTAGCAGTGTGGGCAATGCAGTCACCATTCCTTGAACGAAGCCTCGTTCAATCTGCCAAGCGTTGCTGTCTACAGGAGCATCTAAATAACGGAGTGTTTTGTAGCAGAATGTTCCTGCTGTGTACCCCACTGAAATATGACCATATACCGTACCTAATATCGCTGCTGATATGTGGCATGCTGTTTCCCAGCCAAAACAAACCAAGTCACTGTGTGACTGTCGCCCAAGATTTGACTACGAGTACTAAAATGGACTAAGCACCAACTTTCTTTGTATCATAATTTACCAATGTTATATAGCTTCTTTCATGCCTGTCTTACATTTAGTTCAGATTATGCCCTCTTACAGTAGGAAAACAATAAACAGGATGCATACCAAAATAAATATAGGTAATTACTGGCTGCACTGTGACGTCACTCTTTTTATGCTGAAATTGAAATGTCGTTACTCAGCTCCACTTGGGGTTATAATTTCAACCAAAAGAATACCAGTAAACATACTGCTTGTTACAATTTGTTGTGTACCCTAGTTATGGAAGAGGGATGCCAGAAATCTAAAAGACTATCATATACGACAAAGTTCAAACGTGAATTTATTCGGTGCGCGGAGGATAAGGGAAACCGCAAAGCTGTTGCAGTTTTTGGAGTTGATGAAAGCAACGTTCCACTGTGGCGGGTGTGAGGCGTCACGAAAGAAATTCACTGGACCCAAGAAAGGACGATTTCCTGAAATTGATGATGCAGTCTTCATGTTCTTTCATGAGAGACACAAGACTGAACTGTTTGTGAGTTATGATCTACTTCGCAAGGAGGTGATAAAAAAGCCCAGATCTTTGAACATTCCTCAGAGTCGTTTTAAAGCCAGTAAAGGATGGGCCATAAGGTTCATGCGCCAGATGGGGCTGGCATTGCAACATAGGATGATGATATGCCAGAAGATCCCAAACGATTCTGAACAAAAGTTGTTGAATTATCAGCAGTACATCACCAACCTGAGGATGATGGGAAATTTTCTGATGGGGCAAATATGCCACCAAACTACACATTGGAGAAGAAAGGCATGAAGGAGATCCTTTGGAAACCACTGGGTGCAAAATGCTTCACCTAACAGTAATCCTGGCAGCAACTGCTGATGGGAGAAAACTACCACCCCTTGCTAATTTTGAAAAGGAAGACTTTACCCAAATCAGAGGCATTTCCAAAGGACGTTATAGTCAGGGCCCAGGAAAAAGGATGAATGACAGAGGAGCTGATGTTGGAGTGGCTGAAAATAGTATGGGGTCGCAGGCCTAGAGCCTTCTTAAATCAACCATCAATGCTTGTCCTTGATGCAGTCAAAGGGCATCTCACTGATTCTGTGAAGAACCAGCTCCACAAGATGAAAACTGAGCTTGTTGTCATCCCGGGTGGAATGACATCAGTGTTGCAACCAATGGACATATCCAGTAACAAGCCCTTTAAAGACAGGTTGAGGCAACAATATCTGACCTGGATTGTGGATTCTGCCCTTGAGTTAACAGAAACTGGAAAAGTAAAACGTGCAGCTTCTTCAGAAGTCACGCGGTGGGTGTCGGCTGCTTGGAAAGCCATCCTGGAGAGCATTATCGTCAGATCTTTCAAGAAGTGTTGCATAAGCAGTGTTTGGACAGATCCGAAGATGACATTCTAAGGGAGGACGATGGTGAAGATAAAGATGGTAGTGACTGGGTGACAGATAACGATTCAGTTATGAGTGATGACGGCGAGTCTGATGAATAATAAATTATAAACTATATATAATATATTATATAATATTATAAATAATAAATAAAATAATAAATTATTGTATTGTATTTTTCTTACGGCACATACAGCGGCTCTGTCATTTTTCCAAAATCCGGCTCACGACTGCAAATCTAATCCGCACATGATTCTCATCTGCATCTGATTTTTTAGCCCTCTGAAACTGTAAAAAGGGTGTGGATTAGATTCGAGAATATACGGTATATGATATCATCACTTCCTACTTTTCCTTTTGTTCTGCCAACTCATCTTCATTAAATTGTGTAACTGTATTCAGAGATATAATTGTAAATGGGATACATTGAAATAAACTCTGTGTGTAAAGGTTTTAATGTTTTGTTCATGAGAGCATGTGTGTTTGTACTTACGAAATATAAATAAGTGTTGCAAACCCCTTGGTATTGCATAGGCCTCCTTACACTAGCATTGCATAGGAAATACTGAGTGGAGCAGGTATCTAATGGGGTTGTTTCAATTGGATAGTGTTCAAAATCTTGTTATGGCTGATCATATGTTTGTCACTTATTTGGTTTTTT
>Ga0123357_10005224_pt1 | contig 15489 bp, 13 predicted proteins | sample TergutEmb28metaG_FD_89873 | JGI IMG/M metagenome (GOLD analysis project Ga0123357, IMG submission 89873) | Embiratermes neotenicus P4 segment gut microbial communities from Petit-Saut dam, French Guiana - Emb289 P4 | ecosystem: Host-associated > Arthropoda: Insects > Digestive system > Gut ... | reverse complement strand
TTCCAACCCGCGAACCTGGCGCAGCGCAACGCGTGGGTTTCGGGGGGCGTCGAATGGAACGTCGGCCATTACGGGCACGCTGCGCAGACGCTCGAACCCCTGTTCGCGGCGGTCGTGGACGATGGCGCCGGCTCGCCCTTCCTCCGCTTCTTCGAGTTCGAGCGCACGACGTGCGTCTTCTTCCAGATCGACGCCCACCTGGAGGAGGACTCGGACGTCCTGGCCGTCCATGTGCGCATCGCCAACCACAACGACGTTCCCGTGCCCGGATATTGGTGGACAAACTGCGCCGTGGCGCTGACCGCGCGCACCAGGGTGCTGGCGGGGGTCAGCCGCGTCCTCTACGCGATACCCGGCACGCAGCCCGACGCCGTCCAGCCCCACTTCGCCGTCGGCCAGCTCCCGTATCTGCCCTGCGCGCCGAGCACTGAGGCTTCCTTTCCGGCGTCCATCCCGTTCGCGCACGAGTATTTCTTCCAGTACCCCGACGGCACCGCGCAGCCGTGGGAGGCCGCCTGGGACGGCGACGGCCACCTGACGTTCGACGTCTCGACCACGGCGTTGCGGTATCGCAAGATGTTCTGCTGGGGCGACCAGCCCGGCGGGCACCACTGGATGGACTTCCTGTCGGCGCCAGGGCGGGGAGATTACGCCGAAATCCAGGCGGGCCTCGCGCCGACTCAATTGCACGGCCACCTCATCCCCGCGCACGAGGTGGTCGACTTCACCCAACTGTTCGGCTGCGCGCAGACGAACCCGGCCCGTGTCCTAGACGACGACTGGCAGGCTGCCAGCGACCATGTGGGCAGGATCATCGGCGGGCTCGTCGGGCCGCACGCCCTCGCCGAGCGCCATGCCCGCTACCAGCGCGACGCGCAACGCGAGATCGGCGAGTTGATCGCGTTCGGCTCGGGATGGGGCGCGTTGGAGCGGCGGCGGCTGGAGCGGTCGGGGCGCAGCGTCCCGGCGGGTTTGGCATTCCCCGACGAGACGCTGGGCGCGCCGCAGCAACCGTGGCTCGCGCTGCTGGAGACCGGAGACCTCCCGGTCCCCGACGGCGACATGCCGGCCTCCTGGATGGTCCAACGGCCCTGGGTGGACCTGTTGGCCCAATCGCTGGCCGATCCGGCCCACCGGAACTGGGCGTCACTGCTGCACCTGGGCGTCATGCTGCGGGAGTTGGGCGACCGCGACGGCGCCACGCGCTGTTTCGGGGATTCGCTGGCCGAACGCGCCACGCCGGTCGGGTTGCGGAATCTCGCCCGCTGCTGGGCCGAGACCGGCCACCTGGACCGCGCCATCGCCCTCATGCGCCAGGCCCACGACCTTCACGGCGGCTTCGACGACCCGGCCTTCGACGAGGAGTTGCTCGAGCTCCTGGCGCGCGCGGGCCTTCACGACCAGGTGTGGGCCTACGTCGAGGCCCTGCCGAACGCCGCACGGCAGCTCGGCCCCATTCAATTGCGCGTCGCCGAAAGCGCGGTGGCGTTGGGAAAGAACGAATTCCTGGAAGAGTTCTTCGACAACGAGTACCCGACGCTGCGCGAATCCGAGACGACGCTGACCGACCTGTGGCGCCTGCACATGGCCCGCCAAGCCGACCCAGAATGCCCGCTCGACCAACTCGTCGTGGACGCCACGCTGGCCCCGCCGCCGCGCATCGATTTCACCACGGACGCGCCGGCTGCGGCTAGCGGAACGTGCCCTGCGTGACGGACCCTTCCAGGCTGCGCTGGAAGATGATGTAGATGACCAGGACGGGCAGCACCGTCAGCACCACTCCGGCGAACAGCGCCCCGAAGTCGACCTCATACCCCGCCGAGGACGCGAACGCGGCCATCGCCTGCGTCAGCACGTAGTCGCTGGGATTCGCGTTCAGCACGACGGGCAACAGGAATTGGTTCCACAGCCCGAGGAAATTGAGGATCGTCACCGACGCCATCCCCGGACGCGCCATCGGCAGCATCACCTGGAAAAAGGTCCGCCACTCGCCGGCTCCGTCGATCTGCGCGGCCTCGTACACGTCTTCGGGAAGGCTGCGGAAAAACGAGTACAGGAAAAACACCGTGAACGGCAGTGCGAAAGCGACGTACACCAAAATCAGGCCAGGCAACGTGCTGAGGACGCCCAGGTTCCGCAAGATGAAGAACAGCGGCACGATCGCCAGGAACAACGGGAACGTCAACGACGCCAGCATGACGGTGTAGATGACCCGGCGGCCCGGGAACTGGAAGCGCGCGAGCACGTAGGCGCACATCGCGCCCAGCAACATCACCAGGAACAGCGCGCACCCCACGACGATGACCGTGTTGAGGAAATACCCTCCGATGCCCGATTTGGTCCACGCAGAGGCGTAGTTGCCGAAGCTGGGATGGGCCGGCAACGAGAACGGAGACGACAAAATCTCCGACGTCGCCTTGAAACTCGACAGGATGGTCCACAGGAAGGGGACGATGACAATAATCGACCAGATAATCAGGATCACATGCGAGACCGTCGCGAATGCCGTGTCCTTCGCGCTGTGTGCCTGCGGGTGCGTCCGCGCCGAAACGGTTGCCGTGCTCATGCCCTGGCCTCCGTCTCAGCCTTGCCGCCCCACAGCCTGAACACCAGCGCAACGACGCCCGCGAACGCCAAGGTGACGATGGCGAGCACCACGCCCATGGCGGTGGCGTAGCCGAATTTCCCGTTGGTGAACGCGGTCACGTACAGGTCTTGGCTCATGGTGATGGTCGAATATTGCGGGCCGCCCTGGGGGTTCAACGCCTGCATATAGACGAACGCGTCGAGCGCGAGGATGCCGATGTAGATGTAGGCCGTGCGCACAGCGTCGCGGATCATCGGCAACGTGATCGACACGGCCATGCGAAGCCGCCCCGCCCCGTCGATCCGGGCCGCCTCATACGTCTCGGCGGGAATGCCTTTGATCGCGGCGATGAACACGACCGCGTAAAAACCGATGAGCCCCCAGACGATGACGAACATCGACACGGGCAATGCCGTCGTGGCGGTGCCCAGCCAGGCGAACCCCGCGAAACCCTTCAGGCCGACGGCGGACAAGACGCCGTTGAGCAGGCCGACCGACGGGTCGAACGCCTGCGCCCACATGAGGCCGATCACGATGGCCGGGACGGCGTACGGGAAAAACGACACCACCCGGTAGAACGAGGCGCCCTTCAGCCCGCGCACCCGGCCCATGCTGGGACCGCCCAACGTGATCACACACGCCAGCGCGAAGGCCAGCGTCAAGGTGATGATCGGCACGAAGATGACGAGCAACACGTTGTTGCGCAACGCCGACAGGAACGTCGAATCTTGGAACAACTGGACGAAATTGGCCAGGCCGATCTCGTTCATATACGGCGTGAAGCCGCTCCAGTCGGTGGTCGAGTAGTACAACGCCTGGACGAACGGCGAGATGACCAGCACGATGAAGATCACCAACGGCAAGCCCAGACACACGACCATGAAGCTGACTTTGTCGAAAGTCAGCTTCACATGACGACGCCGTCGGGACGCCCGCGTGAGCGGGCGTCCCGACGGTTGAGTAGTCATCGATGTCATGATCCGAAAGTGTACGTCACCTTCGGGATCGAGGAGTCATTGGCGACCTTGTCGCTGATGCCCTGCATCGTCTTGGTGAACGTCGCCACGTCCGTCTGACCGGACAGGAACGAGTTCCACGCCTGGAGCTGGTCCGTGCTGACCGCGTAGTACACCGACCACGTCTGCATGTCCCACGTGTTGCTCCCGGCTGCGTTCAGCAGCGCCATCGTCGAGGCCAGGCCCGTCGAGCCGTACCCGTCGGCGGGAACGCTGTCTTTGACGATCGTCGGCGCGAGGTGCACCTTCGAGAAGTTCGACGCGGCGTCCTTCGACAGCATCGCGCGGAGCAGTTCCTTGCCGCCGGCGACGTTCTTGCCCTGGGCGGGCACGACGTAGGACTCGGACATCGAGGAGCCGACCGACTCGAACGGCAGCGCCGGGGTCGCGGTCAAGGAAGGCACCGGCCAGGCGGTCATCTGGAAGTTCGGCTTGGTGGCGTTCTTCATCTCGGACTCGATCCAGCTACCCGACTCGTAGAAGATGGCCTTCTCGTCGTTGCTCCACTGCGCCTGCGCCTGCGTGAACTGCGTGCCCGAGCCACCCGGAATGAAGTACCCATCCTTGATGGCGGTCTCCAGCTTGTTGAGCACGCCCTGGATCGACGGATCAGACCACGCGTTCGGCTTCAGGTTGGCGATCTTGTCGGCCACGGAGTAGCCGCCCGACTTGACGGCCGAGTCCAGCACCATCCACTGGTAGTAGTTCGCGGCCTCTTTGCCGAACACGAAGCAGTATTTGCCTTGTGCCTTCGCCTTGGCGCACAACGACAGCATGTCGTCCCACGTCTTGGGCAGCGTCCAGTTGTTCTGCGCGAACAGCGTCTTGGAGTACCACAGCGAGTACAGCGTCATGACATACGGCATCGTCACGAACTTGCCGTTGTAGGTGCCAGTCTCCTTCGCCTGCGGATAGACCGCGTCGGAGACCTTGGTCCCGTCGTAGTTGGTCGAATTCCACACATCGTCCAACGTGGACAACTGGTTCATGATCGAGGTCATCGGGATGGCCGTGGCGCCCTGGTTGTCGAGCAGGTCAGGCGGGTTGCCGGCGACGAAACGCGGCTGCAACTGCTGCGCGATCTGGGTGGACGGGGTCACGTTGACCGTGACACCGGGCATGGCCTTTTCCATGACCTGGCCCGCGTAGGACACGTAGTCGGTCGTGTATCCGCCGTTGAAGATCACGGCGTCGACGGTGGAGCCGGGAGCCACGCCGAACGGGTTGTTCGCGCTGGTGGACGCGGGAGCCGCCGGGGAGCTGGACCCGCCCGACGGAGGAGCGGCCGGTGTCGCGCACGCAGACAGCGTCACGGACAACACGGCGGCGATCGCCGCCGCGCCGGCCAGGGTGCTTCTTAGTTTTCTGGACATTTTCTCTCTTTCGTCATTGTGAATGATTGGTACTACTGGAAAAACTCACACGGAGCCAAGATACGGGTTGATACGCGCCCCGAGGCGTTGCTTCACCTGGTCGTTCGCCTCGTCGCCGCCCGGGATGTTCGCCGACAAGTAGATCGGAGGCACCCCGCCGTCGGCGAGGATCCGCTGCGTCGTCCCCACGGTGAGCAACTGGGCGATATAGGCGGCGGTGATGGACGACACCGCGCCCACCTTCACCCCGCCTGTCTCCAGCGTCGCGTCGCCGTAGGGGGCGAGGTTGTCGATGACGACGTCCGCCACCTCGAACAGCTTCTTGCCGCTGGGATGCTTCGAGACCACCCCGCGAGAATGCTCCAGGCTGGTGACGGCGATCACCGCGTGACCTTCCGCCTTCGCGCGAAGCGCCATGCCCACCGTCGACCCATTCGCGCCCGAATTCGACGCGATGAGGAACACGTCGGCGGGGCGCACGTCGTACAGGTCGTACAACTCGTCGGCCACCGCCGCGTCGCGCTCCAAATCGGCGGTGCCCAGCATGGGGACGCTGCGGCGCCCGAAGGTGACCAGGTCGGACAGCTTCAACGCATGAGATGGGATGAACCCGCCCGCGCGACCCGCGATTTCCATCGCGAACGCCTGCGAATGGCCCGTTCCGAACGCCTGCAACACGCCGTCGCCCGACAGGCACGCCGCCATGAGGCCGACGGCTTCATCGAGGCCGCCCGACGCGGCCACATCGTCAAGCTGACGAAGCCGCGCCAACACCTGGCCGGACATGTCCACGAACCCGTTCACACAACTCCTTTGTTAGATCTCGAACCTCTCAACGGCACCAGACCGGCCTGGAGGCCACACAATCGATGTGATCGTCTCTGCTCGTTGGCATGAGCTTACCATCACCGATGATCGCCGCACCGGGTAGTTATACAACGATTTGCTAACGATTTTGGGCCGTCGGTTCCAGCGCCAGAATCGCCGCACCTAGGGCGCCTGCCCTCGTCCCGTGCGTGGCGGGACGGAATTCGGGCAGCGGGAGGCCCGCCGTCAACCGGGCCAGGGCCGCGCGCGCGGGCCCGAACAGCGTCTCGCCGGCCTGGGCGAGTCCGCCCCCCAGCACCACGATCTGCGGATGGACGCTCACCGCCAGCGCGGCCAGCCCGAGCGCGAGTGCGCCGACCGCCTCGCCCCACAAGGCGCACGCCCGCTCGTCGCCGGCCTCCACGCGGCGGACCACCTCGTCGGCGCCTCCGACACCCGCACGGCGGGCCAAGGACGCGGCCCCGGCGACTTCTTCGACGCGCCGGCCCGCGTTGGGGCCGTCGGGCAGGACGAGCTGGCCGATCTCGCCCGCCCACCCGTCGCCGGACATCGGGACGCCGTCGAAGAACAAGGCCGCCGAGATGCCCGTGCCCAACGCGACGAAGGCGGTCGTCTTGCCCCGTACCCCCTCCAGCGAGCGGATCTCGGCCAGTCCACCCGCGCCGACATCGTGGCCGAACGCGATGGGCCGGCCCAGGCCCCGCGTCAGGAGTGCGGCTATCGGCAAGTCACGCCAGCCGACGTTCGCGGACATCAGGCCGATTCCACGGCGCACGTCCACAACCCCGGGCACCGCGACGCCCAGCGGGGTCGTGGCGTCGCCGGGAAGCTCGCCGACACACCGCGCGACGGCCTGGACCGTGCGTTCGCCTGTGGGGTCGGGGACGGGCGTGGGCACGGCGGCGTCGGCCAGCACGGTCCCGTCCGCCGTCACAGCAAGACCTTTCACGGTCGTCCCGCCCACGTCGATGCCGATGGCTGCCGGGGTCCTCACGCGTCTCCTTTCGTCGTCGCCGCCGGGAAATGCCCAGCCGCTCACGCGATCGACGTCACCGCCGAGAATAGTTCCGGCGGGACGGTTCGCAACGTCCCGGTCGCCTGCGCCAACGACACGGTGGCGATCTGGTCGCCACGGGCAGCCACCATCACGCCTGTTTCGTCGCGGTGGAGGGCGTCAACGGCGGCGATGCCCAGCCGGGTGGTCAAAACCCGGTCGTAGGCCGTCGGCACGCCCCCGCGTTGCACATGCCCCAGCACCAGCGAGCGGGTCTCCACCCCGGCTCGCTGTTCGATCATCGCGGCGACGTGCGCGGCGATGCCGCCAACGGCGACGTGGCCGAACTCGTCCACGACCTGGGCGTCGCCGCCCGTGGCGGCCTGCGCCGGCAACGCGCCCTCGGCGACCACGACCACGGCCCAGCGTCGGCGCGCGATCTGCGCGCGCACCCGTTCCACCACGGCGTCCACGTCGAAGGGGACCTCGGGCACCAGGGTGGCGGTCGCGGCGGTGGCCACGCCCACGTGGAAGGCGATCCAGCCCGCGTGGCGCCCCATGACCTCCACGACGATCGCGCGGTGATGGGAGGCCGAACTCGTCTTGACGCGATCCACCGCGTCGACGGCGATCTGGACGGCGGTGGTGAACCCGAAGGTGACGTCCGTGCCCGACAGGTCGTTGTCGATGGTCTTCGGAACGCCGACGCACCGCACCCCGGCCTGCGCCAGCCGCGACGCCGCGCCCAGCGTGTCTTCGCCCCCGATGGGGATCAGGGCATCGATGCCCAGGTCGGCCAGGCTCGCCTTGACCGCCTTGATCCGTTCCGGCGTGGCGATATTGGTGCGCGACGTGCCCAGGATCGTCCCGCCGGTGGGGAGAATGTCCTCGACGTCGGCAGCGTCCAACGCAACCCAGTCGCCTTGGAGGGGGCCGCGCCAGCCGTCCAGGAATCCGATGCACTCGTCGCCGTAGTGCCCGGCGCGCAGCACGGCGGCGCGGATCACGCCGTTGAGCCCTGGGCAGTCGCCCCCGCCTGTCAGCAGGCCGATCTTCATCGCGCGTCCGCCGCAGGCTGGCGCAGCACCGCCAGCAGATGGGCGACGGCGTCGGCAACCGCGTCGCGGGCCGGCCCGAGGTATTTGCGCGTGTCGACCATCGCCGGATTGGAGGCCAAGACCTCCCGCGCCGTATCGGTGAAAACGTGGTTCAGCAGGGTGGCGATGTTGATCTTCGTCATGCCCGCGCGCACCGCCGCCGCCAGGTCGCTGTCGCTGACGCCGGAGGAGCCGTGCAGGACCAGGGGAACAGGGACGGCGGCGTGGAGCCGGGCTATCAGGTCGAAATCCAGCGAGGCGACGCGTTGCGTCATGGCGTGGGAGGTCCCCACGGCGACGGCCAACGCGTCCACGCCGGTGGCTGCGGCGAAAGCCGCCGCCTGCGCCGGATCGGTGCGCGCGCCTGGGGCGTGGACGCCGTCTTTGCCGCCGACCTCCCCCAGTTCGGCTTCCACCGTCGCGCCGCGCCGGTGGCACATCGCGGCGATCGCGGCGGTCACCGCCCGGTTCGCGTCGTCGGGCAATTTCGATTCGTCCACCATGACCGAGTCGATGCCCAGGTCGAGCGCCTCGGCCACCAGCGCGGTGTCTTCGGCGTGGTCGAGATGGACGGTGACCTCGACGGCGGCGTCCCGCGCGATGGACTGGCACGCTCGCGCCAGCGGGGCCAGCGCGCCGTGATAGGCGACGCAGTTCTGGGAGATCTGCAGGATGACAGGGGCACCCGCCCGTTCGGCCCCGGCCACGATGGCCTCGGCCAGTTCCAGTTGAATGACGTTGAAGGCGCCGACGCCGATGCCGGCCCGGGCCGCGTCGGCGACGATCGAGCCGGGGGCCGCCGCCGTCATCGCGCGGCCTCGGGCAAGATCACGGAGCGGGTCAGGTGGCGGGGGTGGTCGGGGTCGAGGCCGCGCGCCTGGGCGCGGGCCACGGCAAGCCGCTGGGCACGGATCAGGTCGGCCATCGGGTCGGCGTCGGCGTGGATCCACTCGGCGCCGGTGGCCAGCACCTGGTCGGGAAGGCCCGCAGGCGGCTCCCCGAACATCCACACGAGGCGTCCGGGCTGGGCGATGGAGATCGGGCCGTGGCGGTAGTCCATGGCCGGGTACGCCTCGACCCACGACTGCGACGCCTCGCGCATCTTCAACGCAGCCTCCTGCGCCAAGCCGATCGTCCACCCGCGTCCAAGGAACGCCGTCTGGTCGGCATCCACCCACGCCGGGGGAACCTCGAAAGACACGGCCTCGCGCGCGTCGGCGATCGCCCCGAACAGGTTTTCGCCCAGGTGTGCCCTTAGCAGTGCCAGGCCGGTGGTCGCAAACCGTGTCTGGACGACCGATTGTTCGTCGGCGAAATCGAGCACGACGACATCGTCGGCCAGCTCGGCCACGGGCGTGCCGGGCACGCCCACGACGGCCCCCGACCGGGTGCCCTGCGGCAGCCCGCGCAGCGCGTCGGCCACTTCGGTCGTCGTGCCGGAGCGGGAGATCGCCACGACGCGGTCGTAGGCGCGCGCGGCCGGGAACTCCGAGGCCGTGAACGCGTCGGTCACGCCGAGGCCGGCGGCCTCGCGGCGGGACGCGTAGGCCATGGCCATGAACCAGGACGTGCCGCAGCCGATCACCGCGACACGTTCGCCGGGGTCGGGCAACGCGCCGCCCGTGTCGAGGGCTGCCGCGCGGCTCCAGCATTCCGGCTGAGAGGCGATTTCGGTCATCACATGGGGGGCAAAGGCGTCAGTCATCTTTTCCCGTCTTTCATAGACGCTGTCGCGACCAGCGTATGGGTTCGTTAGCGATCTTTCAAGACTCAAACACGCATGTTCGATCAGATATATGTTTAAAATATGCTTACTATCTTAGGTGACATCTGAACCCATCGACAGAAAGGCGACCGTCTATGGATCGCTACAGCCGGCTGACGCGGCTTTTGGAGATCCTCGCCGAACGCGGCCGCGTCGATGTCGACGAGGCGGTCGTCGAGTTCGACGCCTCCCCCGCGACGATCCGCCGCGACCTGACGTACCTCCAGGCGCAGCAACTCGTCCGGCGCACGCACGGCGGCGCAGTGGCGAGTTCGGCCAGCTACGACCTCCCGCTGCATTTCAAGAGCGGCCACTACGCCCAGGAGAAGACGCGCATCGCCCAGGCCGCCGCCGCGATAGTGTCCCCCGGCTCGGTCGTCAGCCTCAACGGCGGCACCACCGCCCTCGAGGTGGGCCGGGCCATCGCCGTCCGCCCCGAACTGGCCGACGTCGATTCGCCGGACGATTGCCTGACCGTGGTGACGAACGCCGTCAACATCGCCAGCGAACTCCTCGTACGCCCCTACCTCAAAGTGGTGCTCACGGGCGGGGTCGTCCGCGCGCGGTCGTTCGAGCTCTTCGGCCCGCTGGCCAGCAAGGTGATCTCCGGCCTGTCGATCGACATCGCCTTCGTCGGCGTCAACGGGTTCGACGCCAAATTCGGGGCCAGCGCCCATAACGACGCCGAGGCGCACACCAACGCCGAATTGGTCCGCGCCGCGCGCACGGTCGTCGTCGTCGCGGACTCGTCCAAGATCGGCGTGAGGGCGTTCGCCCAAATTTGCCCGCCGCGTTCCGTCGACGTGCTCGTCACCGACGGCGGCTTGTCGCCGGACGCGAAAAAGGCCATCGAGGCAGCCGGCATCCAGGTCACGGTGGTGTGAGCGGGGGAACCGTTCGCGGCCCAGGGGTTGACAGCGGTCTAGAACAACGCCGTCATCAGATCCCGACGGGCTTTCGCCACGACCGGGTCGGCATTGCCCACCGTCTCGAACAGGTCCAGCAGCCTGACCCGCACGGCGTCGCGTGACGCGCCCGACGTCTGGGCGATCACGCCGATCAGCCGCGCGAACGCCTCCGGCGCCTTCCCGGAGGCCATCTCGACGTCGGCGGCCCGAAGCTGCGCGTCAACGTCGGTTGGCGACGCGTCCGCCTCCGCGAGGGCCTGGGCCGGGTCGGCGATGGCGGCCAGCCTGGCCAACAGGCCCGCCTGCGCGCGTCCGGCCTTCGCCTGCGTGTCGGAGGGCGTCTGGGCCAACAACTTGTCGAATTCCTCGACGGCGCGGGCGTAGTCCCCCGCCTCCAGCGCGTCGTCGGCGGCGGCGAAACGGGGGTCGGGGCCCGCGTCGTCGGCCACGGACACCGGCTCGGCGCGTCCCACCACCCCTGCCTGCGCGGCTGCTTGCAACAACTGGTCGAGGACGAGCCTCACGTCTTCTTTGCTCTTGGTCCCCTGGAACAGCGGGACCAACTGCCCGGCGACGGCACCGATCACCATCGGCACGGCCTGGATGCCGAACGCCTGCGCGATCTGGGGCGACGCGTCGACGTTGACCCGCCCGAGCACGAAAGCGCCACCGGCCTGGTTCGTCAGTTCCACCAGCGTGTCCGACAGCGACGACGCGTTCGCCCTCGGCGAGTTCAGTTCGATGACCACCGGGTGTTTGACCGACATGGAGATGAACGCGTCTAGGTTGTGCTCGTCCACGTCCATGACGAAACTGGCGCCCGGCGGGGGCGGCGGGGTTTTGGCGGCGGCGGCCACCGCCGAGAGGTCGTATGCGCGTGACGAGTTGAAACCAGCGTTTGCCATAGCCCCATTGTGTCAGCCCTGGGACAACGGCGCGAAACTTTTTGCCCAACGGGCCCACTGGAGGACACTGGACTCATGGTGTACGAACGTGCCGGGCGGCCCGCCCTCCCCCAAGACCTCATCGACGTCGACGCGCTGCTCGCGGCCTACCACGACAGGGTTCCCGACCCGGACGATCCGGACCAGCAGGTCGTGTTCGGCACGTCGGGCCACCGGGGTTCCGCGCTCGACGGCGCCTTCAACGACGCCCACATCGCCGCCATCACGCAGGCCATCGTCGAATACCGCGCGTCCCAGAACACCACCGGCCCGCTGTTCATCGGCAAGGACACGCACGCGCTGTCCGGCCCCGCGTGGCGCACCGCCATCGAGGTGCTGCGCGCCAACGGCGTCGACGTCCACGCCGAGAACGAGTCGGACTTCACCCCGACCCCCTCGGTCTCCCGCGCGATCATCGTCTACAACAAGACACACGACGGCCCACGCGCCGACGGCATCGTCGTCACCCCCTCCCACAACCCCCCGCGCGACGGCGGCTTCAAGTACAACCCGCCGCATGGCGGCCCCGCCGACACCGACGCCACGAAGGCCATCGCCGCGCGCGCCAACGAGTTGCTGCGCGACCCCAAGCCCATCAAGCGGCAGCCCTACGACCGCGTCGCCGCCGACGTGGTTCGCACCGACTACCTGGGCGCCTACTGCGAGGACCTGCGCCACGCCATCGATATCGACGCCATCGCCGCGTCGGGCGTCCACATCGGTGCGGACCCGCTGGGCGGCGCCTCCGTCCAGTACTGGGCCTACATCGCCGAGCGACTCGGCGTCGACCTGACGGTCGTCAACCCGGTGGTCGACCCCACATGGTCGTTCATGACGCTGGACTGGGACGGCAAGATCCGGATGGACTGCTCCTCGCCCTACGCGATGGCCAGCCTCATCGCCAACCGCGACGCCTACGACCTGGCCACCGGCAACGACGCCGATTCCGACCGCCACGGCATCGTCACCCCCGACGCCGGCTTGATGAACCCGAACGCCTACCTGGCCGTGGCCATCGACTACCTGTTCTCCCACCGCCCGAACTGGCGCGCGGACGCGGGCGTGGGCAAGACGCTGGTCTCCAGTTCGATCATCGACCGCGTCGCCGAGTCGCTGGGCCGGCGCCTGGTCGAGGTGCCGGTCGGGTTCAAGTGGTTCGTCCCCGGCCTGATGAGCGGCGAGCTCGGGTTCGGCGGCGAAGAATCCGCCGGGGCGTCGTTCCTGGCACTGGACGGCTCGACGTGGACGACCGACAAGGACGGCATCCTGCTGGCCCTGCTCGCCTCCGAGATATTGGCGGTCACCGGCCAGACGCCCAGCCAGCGGTACGCGCGCCTGGAGGCCCGCTTCGGATCGTCCAGCTACGCCCGCGTCGACGCGCCCGCCACCCGCGAGCAGAAAGCCCGCCTGGCCGCGTTGTCGCCCTGCGATGTCCATGCGACAACGCTGGCCGGCGAGCCGATCACGGCCACCCTGACCAACGCCCCCGGCAACGGCGCGCCCATCGGCGGCCTGAAGGTGACGACCAGCCACGCGTGGTTCGCCGCCCGCCCATCGGGCACCGAGAACGTATACAAGATTTACGCCGAGTCCTTGCGCGGCCCCGACCACCTGGCGCACGTGCAGGCTGAGGCGCGCGACCTGGTCAACTCTGTCCTTTAACCCCTCTTCTGTCCTTTAGTCCATCCTTCGTGAGAAAGTAGAACCATGAGTAACGACGATTTGTTTGTCTGTGTCGACCACGTCGGGTACGCGGTCGCCAACTTGGACGACGCCATCAAATTCCATACCGAGGTCATGGGGTGGCGTCTGCTGCACCGCGAGGCCAACGAGGAGCAGGGCACCGAGGAAGCGATGCTCGGCACCGGCACCCAGGGCGCGGAAAACGCCCAGATCCAGTTGCTGGCGCCCATGAGCGAGAACTCCACGATCGCCAAGTTCCTCGCCAAGAACGGCCCCGGCGTCCAGCAGGTCTGCTACCGGACCAACGACGTGGTGCGCGTCGCCGAGACGCTGAAAGCCCGCGGCGTGCGGATGCTCTACCCAGAGCCGAAGACCGGCACAGCCGGCTCCAAGATCAATTTCGCCCACCCGAAGGACACCGGCGGCATCCTGCTGGAAATCGTCCAGCCGGCCTGAGCACAGTTAGCAGGACATGTCGCAGGACAACCCGGACGATCCGGTCATCCCGGCCCCCGACGCCGACGCGGTGAGCGTCACGCCCGCGTCGGCTGGCGTGTCGGCGGGCATGCCGGTCAGCGCGTCGGCGGGGGTGTCCGCCGATTCGCAGCCGAACCCCCGGGCGTGGCTGCGACGCTGGCGGCGGGTGACGCAGCCTACCCCCGACATGGACGACGGCTTGTCGTCGTTGGGTGACCGGAAACACTCGCTGCTGTACCGGCACCCCTTCCAGATCGGGTTCTTCCTGGCTGCCGGGGCGTTCACGGCGTGGGGCGTGGTCATCGCCGCCGTCCAACTGCAAAGCATCATCCTGCTGGTCCTGGCCTCCCTGTGCATCGCCCTGGGGCTCAACCGGGCCGTCGAATGGTTCCACCGCCGGGGTATCCGCCGGGGGCTGTGCGTGTTGATCGTCATCGTGCTGGCGCTGATCATCTTCGCCTTGGCGCTGTGGGCCGTCGTCCCGTTGATCGTCGCGCAGAGCAACAAGCTGGTCGAGCTGGCGCCCGGATGGGTTGACGCCCTGCGGACCAACCCGCAGATCGCCAACCTCGACTCCCAATTCGACATCATCGGCCAGCTCACGACCTTCGTCACGAACAACTGGAAAGATCTCGCCGGCGGCGTCAGCGGCGGCGTCATCGGAACGGTCAATGCCGTCGCCGGGGCGGTGTTCTCCGTCGTGTTCGGCGTCGTCTTGACGCTGTACTTCTTGATCGTGCTGCCCAAATTCAAAGAGTTCATCTACCAGTTGGCGCCCGCCTCCCACCGTCCCCGGGTGAAATACCTCGCCAACGAGACGCTGACCCGCGTCGGCGGCTATGTGTCGGGGCTTTTCCTGGTGGCGCTGCTCGACGGGACGTTCAGCCTCATCTACCTCAACATCGTCGGGCTGGTCGGGTTCCCCGGCCTGACGGCCGTCTCGTTGGCGCTGGCGGTGATGGTCGCCCTGCTGGCGTTCATCCCGCTGGTGGGCTCCACGATCTACATCATCATCCTGGTGTTGGTGGCGTTCACGTACTCTCCGACGCTGGGCGTCGTGACGTTGATCGTCTACCTCGTGTACCAGCAGACGGACGCCTACATCATCCAGCCCCGCATCTTCGCCCACTCGGTCAAGGTCCCTGGAATCGTCATTGTCCTGTCGGTGATTTCCGGCGCTTTCCTGTTCGGCTTCGTCGGCGCCGTGCTCGCGGTCCCGTTCGCCGGCGCCCTGCTCGTGCTCTACAGGGAAGTCTTGGTCCCGCATCTGGACCGCAATTAGCCCCCGGTGTCGCCAAAGAGCGCGATTTCGGGCAAGATTGGGCCTATGAACGACGATGCAAGTCCGGCGCAGTTCGGTCGCGTCGACGCGGACGGGACTGTGTATGTCCGCACCGACGATGGCGAACGGGTCGTCGGTCAAGTCCCAGACGCCACCCCCGACGAGGCGCTCGCCTTCTACACCCGGCGATTCGACGCGCTTGAGGTGGAGGCCGAACTGCTCGAAAGCCGCATCAAGACCGGCACGCTGTCCCCCGACGACGCGGGCCGCGCCCTGACGTCGCTGCGCACGTCCGTGGAGGGCGCCAACGCCGTGGGCGACTTCGCGGCGCTCGTCGCGCGTCTGGACGCCACCGACACCCTGATCGCCGAGCAGGTCGAGGTCCGCAAGGCCGAGCGGGCGCGCCAGGTCGAGGAGTCGAAGCAGGCCAAAGAGCGCATGGTGGCCGAGGCCGAAAAGCTCGCCGAGAGCAACGACTGGCGTTTCGGCGTCAACCGTTTCCGCGCCCTGCTGGACGAGTGGAAGGCGCTCCCCC
>Ga0123357_10005223_pt1 | contig 15490 bp, 4 predicted proteins | sample TergutEmb28metaG_FD_89873 | JGI IMG/M metagenome (GOLD analysis project Ga0123357, IMG submission 89873) | Embiratermes neotenicus P4 segment gut microbial communities from Petit-Saut dam, French Guiana - Emb289 P4 | ecosystem: Host-associated > Arthropoda: Insects > Digestive system > Gut ... | reverse complement strand
TGATGAATCTCACTTGGTAGCACATTCCTAGCTTTCAAAAAACGAATTACAGACCCTATTTCACAGTCGGCGGCCCTTCAATTGTCTTAAGCATGTTTAACGCACAGGAACAAACATAATCACAACACGAATTTCACGAAATGGCGTCTGTGGCTTCTCAATTGAAAGAAGACGTCACTGCACATGCACAAAGTGACAGTCTCGAGGATGGGCAAGAGATATGCGCAGACGGTACTTACTTTCCGAATAACCTGCGTATATCGTATATGAAATTCAGTGTAATATTATGAATAATTATGAAGTCCTGCAACCGGAAAGTTCAACACCTCTAATATCGAAGTCATTCATCCGGCGCTATACTTACTCTGGAAATGCAGCATCAATCCTAAGTACTTGACTTTCTCAGACTGACTGTGCGACATCTCAGTCGGATACTCTCTGGCCTTTTGCAACCCGAATTCGGTGTCGGGACATTCCATGTTGGGAAAAAAATATATATCACTGATACTGGTTTATCTCCGATTACTTAGGTTTTATCCCCAATTTCAGTTGTCATTCGACATGTGGACCATATTCATTCATCTATCACCCAGGGTTGATATAATAATCCCACTTAGCAGCTACAGTATCAACGCGCTCAGTCTCGCGCTCCCCATCGACAATAATAACATTAATAACTTCCTACGATAATTTAATTCCATCTTATTTCACTGCAAGTTTTATATATAAACACAGTACTTAAGATTACCAGACGCTTTTTGATGTATGATACAATAATATTAAAATGCAACGGTAATGTGATCCCTTTACAGGCCCGGTGTGGCCCAGAGGGTGGGTAGAGGTATAGCTCTACTCTTACATGACCGCAGCACTAGAAGGGGGTGAGTGGTAAGCAGCACGCCCCGGCCGCACTTTACCCCCGGGAAAGACCCGTTACCCATTTTACAGAAGGCTGGGTGGGCCCTAGGGCCGGTCTGGACGGGCGGAAAATCTCGTCCTCAGACCGTCCAGCCCGTAGTCAGTCGTTATACCGACTGAGGTACCCGGCCCACAATATTAAAATGTAATTTACATAATTAGCTTGGAAGTTGGTACTGGATTCACGTGTCATTCTGTACGGCTGACTGGAGGCTAATGTGGACATCGCAATGCATATTCTGTTTCTGCAACAATTAAAATTTTTCCACATGAGTAATTTGCAGATTCCTCATGAAGACTGTGTCACGGAGTCATGTATGCTACCTGACACATTTAAATTGATCATGCGAAAAAAATGTGAGATACGTCTCGCAACCCTGTCCATTGCTTCGGATTCTTATAAAGTGGCAGTATAATTTCCCTTCTTTGCCGCTCCCTAGTATGCGTTGACCGCCAGTAGCTGAATTCACGCCTGGCACCGACGGCTTATTTAAATTAATCGTACAATATATGAACCAGGCTGGTTCAATCCGGAAATACAAGCCGCTACAGCGTACCGTTTCTGATGTAATTGAAAAATTAAAAAATATCTCCCAAATTTCTTATTATAAAAACACTGATATATTTTAGAAAGAATGATCCCATCCTTATAATAAAACCAACTAGATGGACAAATTTCTCAAATTTATTTTGGAATGAAACTCTACATGTTTCGGACAGTTCCTCCGTCCATCATCAGGAGTTTTTCACTGTACACACAGCAATGGTATATGTCCTAGAGGTCTGTAGACAGCTTGCGAGCAGGATCAGGATGGAACTGCAGTTCCATCCTGATCCTGCTCGAAAGCTGTCTACAAACCTGTATGACATATACCATTGCTGTGTGTACAGTGAAAAACTCCTGATGATGGATGGAGGAACTGTCCGAAACATGCAGAGTTTCATTCCAAAATAAATTTGAGAAATTAGTGCATCTAGTTGATTTATAATAAGGACTTGTCACGATACACGGTCACGTGAACGTAAAATAAACCCCTTATTTGTGTTTTCGTGCCGATATATATTTAGATTTATTGCCTGTCGGAGTAATTACTAGTGGCATACGTTTCACTGAATGTACAAGCAAAACCCGTTTTCTAAGAAGACCTTAACAAATCTGTACCCATCTGAGAACCTAAACCTTACTCTTTGTCTCCTCACACACTGACCTGACCACTTAACCACTCAGTAAATTAATAGGATTGTGTGGGTTAGCTGTGGACCTACCCTCCAACTGTCCTGGTAATTATTCACAGAGCTCTTCTGAATTGGCCGCTGATTGTCCAGTTCTGATGTACCGTCACAGCTAGTTAAACTGTCCAACACATTGCGCTAGACTTTGAGTGTAAAGATTCCAATGCCTTTACTGCCCCTCTCCACCGCGTGTAGTGTAGTCACACTCTTAAACAAATTCTTAGTACACATGTACATACAAATTATACAAATATCGACTTCAAATACATGGCCTGTGTTCAGTGTCTGGAGCTTTACTTACACGTTGTGTATCTGTAGTACCGCAATACACTACTTTCCTTGCAACCCTTTACTTGTATGAGGTCATTATTTTATCTCACAGTTAAGGACTGCCACTACCTGTCTGCTGTATGTCTTATTAACGTAGTCTACGTAGCCGAAAACCCAAAGGTGCGGCGGAACGTGAAAATGGTAGTTGTCATATAAAAATGACCCTGTATTTATCAGTGAAACATCGGTATTCAGCTGAAGGAAAGTGTCTTTTAACGCGCACACATTCATTTTGTTTGGAGTAAAAATGCTATTATGAACTTGTATGTTCTTATGTATGTATGTACGTATTTTTGTATTTACCTCCACATGTGTAAGCCATACACTTATTGCTAGAGTGAGAAGTGGCACAGAGAAGTATCGACAGGATCATAAATGTTTGGATGTATGACGCTTATCACTAACGCTCTGTGATGTACGTACCTATCTCGTTACCATGTCGTGCTCACGGCCTATCGGCGTCATATTAACTCATTTTTAATTTTTCATACATCTATTGCTTTGTTTCTTGTTTCATTGCATTCTTTCCGTATGACGCTATCTCAATAAACAATTTCTCCACATAAATCCATTGTATCTGGCTGTCCCTTTTCCTTTCTGCATGCAGATGCTTTTGTTAGTGCCACCATGTACTTATATATGCATGTATGTACATGCTTTATTCGGCTCAACTATTTTTTCTGTCTGCTTGTGTGTACATGCTCCAATTAGCTCCGTCATTTCTGTCCGCCTGTCTGTGTGTACATGCATATGTCAGATCAGCTATATTAGCCTGCCTGCCTTCCAGCCTGTGTATGGATGTATGTGCCAGTCAGATCCAACGCCTGTGTGTACGTTCGTCTGTCCCCATTTAAGAACTCGAGAACCACCGACTTTTATTTCATGAAATGTGTTGATGAACCTTCTTGCAGTTTTCCAATATATGCAATTTTGGTTAAAATGGGATTGCAAGAACAATCACTTAACGCGTTACTCCGCTCGTCTCGAATATTCATCGCGTGTAATTGACTAAATGTTTGAGACTGCAAAAATGTTTCTTACAAACGTGGCAGAGCAAAGTTAGGGTCTTCTATGGCGATAAATACGGTTTGTCTAAACATTACGGTCTTAGATAAACTTACAGAAAGGGAGCGGATGTAACAAAATGAGCATAATCTTCGTATTTCTTTTCTTTCCTTGCTTACCCCTTCTTTCTTTCCTTCCTGTAGTTCCTCCTTGCTTATCTCTTATGCAGTTTATTTCTCCTTTCTTTCTCTTCTTTGTTCATTTCTACCTCTTTTTGTTTGTTTGTTTATTTCATGTATAGGTGGACCTATGACTACTTACGTTATTGAAACGGAGGTTTACTTTAAAGCAAGGACGTCCAATCTTTGTATGGTATATTTTCACGCCCATTATTGTGGGCTGGTTCGCGGGCTGTGCGTGGGAGAATGTCGACGACCCTAATTATTGCGCAGTTTTTATAGGACACACGTAGTTTGCAAAGGTGGCCGTGGGCCGCATAATAAAACCTGGCGTGCCGCGGGTTACAGACCCATGTTTGAAAGGATTGCGACTGTGGTATGTGGTCATAATCGCGCGTGAAATTTTGGACATGATCCTTTGTCCAGGAAATGAGACTAGCTCTTTCTGAAGGAAACACCACTATAGATTCGCTGCTCTCCCATTCCAACAGGATTGTCCAGCCCCGAACCTTTGGGGGCTTTTTAGCCTGGGAATATGGACAGTGTACAAAATTTCAGTCACGGATAAAACCGAAGTTATTCAGTGAAGGACAGTGAATCTGGCAGACGTAGTTTTATCACATAATCAGTTATTGCTTTCTCTGTGTATTTGTGCAGATAGAAACACCAATAGACGACGCACTAGGGGTGTGTAACAAGACAACCAAGTTATGAATATTAAACGATGCTCTTGTTTGTAGCGTGTAATGAACTGTGTGGCACGTATAATTTTCATTACAGAGCATCGCGTCAGGAATAATATAAATAGTCCTACAATGGAAAACGAAATGCACGTGACGTGGAGCACATGACAGTTCACACACAATTGTTTTACATACGACAAGCGAAACACCACCCACCAGTGATGGTGAAGGGAGTGTGTTCTGATTCAGTGCTCGGAGAGGAGCGTCATTCAGGGTTAGATGGGCATTGTGTTTACAGCTTTAAGTTTTCTGGGGTCATAATCTACCGATTGACTTCTGTACTGTTATATACAGCGGGTTAAATGAATATTCCTGACATAAAGATATGATTCTCGCACCATATTCGCAGGGGAAAGATTGTATGCGTTTGGTTTGATATTAACTTTTCTCCCCAATGTACAATCACAGTTCCATTTACATGCGTTAGGCGTATACAGAATTTCTTTACTATAATACATTATGGAGGTTACAATTAGTTACATGTTTCAGTTGATATTACTGGCCATCCCCACCCCACATTATTGATGCACTCCCATTTTAATCTTTCAGGCAGTTAAATAATATTGAACCTATTAATAGCTTCATTAACACAGCAGTGCAATTCCCTCAGCTACATGTTATTTGGATGTGTGGACTATAGGTTAATGGTTAACAAACAATACTAACGGCTGGTTCATAGCACGAAAATAGCCTGCACACGACGACTAGTTCTGTCTGGAGATCTTATTTATCAAAAAAAAAAAAACCTCCTTAAGACAGAGCCGTGACAACGGATGTTCATCTCCGGATGTTTTCAATGAAACAGTATTTACGCCCACAAACGATACAACTAACTTGAAATTGAAAGTAAATCTTATATTGTGTTTCAGTTCATCCTGTCATTCAAGTACCAAATCAACTGGTAGGTGCTCCATTAGGAACCGACGTCACCCTCGAATGTTATGTGGAAGCGTCGCCCAAATCAATCAACTACTGGGTACGAGACACCGGTAAGTATTCGACTATATACAGTAGGACATTCCTTTAACTTTTGAACAGGTAGAGACGTTTTGTAAAGCACGTGGGTCACTGTATTTTACCGGTGTTTCGCGGAATGTGCATATGTTGTATGGAAATTATCTTAATTGGAGACAATAGAAAATACTTTGGGGTAAGTAATGCACCGTGTCGATGGAGCGACTTCCGGGCACGAGCACACAGAACACAATAAACATTCCTGTCTTGTGTTGTATTCTTATAACATCTGAACACTTTGTCTTGATGTTAATACAATTTACAACATAGTTATCACTTCCTATTCTTCTTATTCTTCTTCTGATGTGACGCAACAGCCCACGTCGGGCCTAGGCCTACTCATTGTTGAGGTGCCTAGATCACACAATTAGAAAAAAGCGGTTGGTATAGTGTTGGCCGCATAGCGACTCGCTAAGGGCTGGACGGATGCAGTGAACGAATCCCTGGGGGATGAAATTATCCGCACTCGCCCAGACCGGCCCTTGGACCCACCCAACCCCCTGTACAGTGGGTGTCAAGTCTCTTTATCGGGGGTAAAGCGGCAGCCGCTTGGCTTTTAACACCCTCTTCACCTAGCGCTAAGGTTAAGAAGGGGTAGAGCTGTATGTGTACTTCCCCCCTGGGCCTTCATGGCCTGTTATAGGATTAACTATGCCTTTTACACCTAGTAGGTTTTTACTGAACGAGTGAACAGCTCGTCGCAGAGGCCGCTACCGACGTAATACGAAACTAACACAAGATACGAACATTAATGTGAATAAAAAATCCAACAGATGCAACATGGTCTGTTCTGGACTAGTCCAGACCAGAGCACGTAGGAGGGGAGTAGTGGTACAAGTAGTATGACCTGTACCGGAGGCTACGGGTACAGTTTTTGATACTCCTGATGATGGGTGCTGTAACACCCGGAACATGTAGAGTAGTTTTTCGGTGAATAAGTGTCTGCATACTGTTGCATCTGTTGGATTTTTTATTCATATTGGATTATGATGCACGGAACCACGAACATTAATGTCTTCGGCGGGATTCGAACTCGCAGTCCCAGCAGTGAGGCAACTTCAAACCTAGGCCATAGACCGCACGACGAGTTAGCAGTAGGTAATCTTATTTTCATTGACTGTTTTATTTTCAAAGAATGTTGGCCTAATTCAAAGGGAGTGTACTGGAACCGTAAATCGTTTCGTGTTGGAGGTTTTGTACTGCGGATTATAACGTATCTTTTTCTTTAATTGCCACATACGTAAGTCAAATTTATATTGTAAGTGAACTATTTATCGTATGATAGTAGTAAGGCATGCAGGGAGTCATTTATATTTTACAATGGAGACAGACAGGCTACACGTTCTTCGAAACCCCCTCTGCGCTACTGTCGCTAAATAAATCATAAAATCCTGAGAGTTATTGGTTTAGGTTATACGGCGTCGAATGGGAGAATAAATGTGAATACCGACTATTGAATAATATTAAAGGAACTCGAAATGAAGGTTCTGAGCCCGCTTTTCCAGAACTGACTGCAAGAGAGAGGAGAATTACGAGGAATATCTGAGAACGTTCAGAATCGCTCTTACATACAATTAAATGATATGATGAAAATTTTTCGTCGCGAAGTCTGGGGTTCAGTTTCTGGCCAGACCGTGCGGAACTTGTAGTGGACGAATAGGCACAGGGAAGGTTTCCTCTCCGAGAACTTCCGTTTTCCACTGTCGTTATTTTTCCATCGATGCTTCGCACTTCTTATTTCATCGGTCACCGATATTGTACAGTCTTGGTTATTAACAGCGTTGTCAAACGAAAAAATTAAAAGCAGTGAAACCGGAAGTAAACAAATTGCAACAAATTCTGTCAACATATGCAATTCAACCGCAGCTCAATACGGTTCGCATCAACACAGCTACTTCACGTTAAGTTTTAATGTGCAGCCCCTTATGTTTGCCTTCTTTTAGCCTCCATCTTCCCTGTTTTCTAGTTGCGTTGTATACAGTTTTTTTGGCATTCTGAATACATTCACTGCTTGTTTTATGCCCTAGTCGCCTTCCCGAAAAGGGGGGCGTCAATAAAAAATAAAATTCAAAAATGATATTCCCATCAGAAATAAGAGGTTATCGTAAAAGAAGGCATCTGACCAAAGGGCGTTAAACCCAAAGTGAGAACACGCAAATTAAGATGAAGTGTAAATTTACAAGAGGCGTTAAAGCAAAAGGGCGTGCAACAACGGACGTAAAACAAGTGCCGGGTGTACCTGCGTTATTTTAATGCCCTTATTTCAATAATATATTTTATCTTGTCTTATAAGAATTTCTGTTTTTTTAGTTTAATTTTGCTCCAATACTTGTGTGTATGGTTCTAATAACATAACGGCCACTTGTACTCTTAGAGGATATATTTGCAAATTTTCATATTTCTTTAGGCGGATTTTTACATTTACTAAAAGTTTTGTAACGGTTAAAATTAGGGGAAGCACTGTTGATGTGATAAGAATTACGTTGACAATTTGAGTTAATAAATCACGGGAAATGTATCATTTAGGGTGGTCAGCTGTTCTTAGGATAGTCGAATTTATAAGATTACACAGCTGTTAACCCGTCGCTGTAATGGTAAACACAAATACCTTTCGTGTGTTTATTTCTTATAAAGCATTGATTTAGATGAAAACCAAGAAGACTGTGTAGGCCTATATATATATTTTAGAAATATGGGATATAAAGATAGCAGATGGATTGGAATAACTTAGCATCATATCCTATAGTTGGCTTTGGTATTAGCGAGGTTGAAACTTCAGGATTTGTTATAAGATTCTTAATTAGTTTATTCACCAGTCACTCGTTGAGAAGGTGCTTCAATCTACATGTTGGCACACCATCATTCTGGATGATAACCACTGTTACAGACTCGATGTTTTGCTTTATACTTGATCGTTAGATCGGTAAGTTGCATTATCACGTTCATAGGACTTAACATAACGGTGAGTGTGTTTACGCAAAGGCTTTTTATATCTGGCAGCCCCGCTGAAACTGCTTAAGTGATTATAGAGGGCAAGTCTGTTTTCCCTTATCCTTCGTCGTCTTATTGATGCATGCACCCTACACGCAACATTCTCAGCTTCTACGTCAGTTCCTTAATTAATGATCATCCACGCAGTCGGCTGTTCATCGTAATTATATTATTATTACTATTATTATCATCATTATTATTATACTATAATCGTGCAACTGTCTTTCTGCCCGATGCGCTTCGGTGGCTAATACCTTAAGTATGGATAGTGATTTGTTCAATGAAAGGTCTCTTGTGGTTACCAAGTTGTTATATGTAGATTGTACTGAATAAATCGAAACTTATAAGAACGTTTACGTTGTAGTTCGGTCGCTGATATTTCATACGAATTGAGGTTTTGTTGTGGGCAGGATATTTGTAAACGATTTGGTAATATTTTGTACATTCTTTCTTCTGTTTCTTCAAGTGTCCAGTAAATGGGCAGTATCTGTGTATTGTTTCATTCTATTTTTTACATAGCGACTGAGTTTCCGCTGCTTAGCCTACATGTTAATAAACTGAATTGAATGGTACGGTACTATCACTATACTTACCAACAAATACTCTTTCCTAGTAAATTTTTATTTAACAAATATAATATTATTAATGGTGCTTTTAGATGTAATATTCATTAACCCTATTCTGTGTATTTTCGTTTGTAGCTCCTTACTTTCTGTATTTTCCTTGTGTTCCTGTTATGTCTGTGTTATTGGTCTTAGGTTTGCTGTACCATCTCACTAATGATGAACAACTGAATTGAATTAAGAACGAAATTGGCATTATGCCACATTATTCTTTTACCAGTACGTAGCGCATATGGGTTTTCCGGTGGTAGTATAAAGAGGTTTCACAGCTACTTAGCCAGTCAGCAAAATGTGGTATGAATTTCTGGCATTTTGGTCACTTTTCGGAGTTCTTTCTGGTATCCTACAATGATCACGCCTGGGGCCCCTACGTTTTAATGTATATGTTAATGATCTTTGTAACGTAATTAAATAGACCATGCATTTGTTCTTCGTTTACAGATCTTGTTATGTAAGTGTCTCGTGTTTTTGTTTTATGTAATTACATTATTTGAGCAAGACTATTCAGACAGCACATTACCAACAAGAATTGTTATTGTTTTATATTCAACTCTGATGTGGTTTTCTTCGTGTCTTTGTGTGTTGGTTTATATTTTGTGTTATATCGTGTTTTGTGCTAGTTTTATGATTGAAAGCAATGATATTTAAATAATACATTGATAGAGAACAGTTAATTATTGTTAACCCTTTAAAGACGGAGCGCAGGCTGCTTTATTTAAAGACCCAGTCCGTACCGCGCTGTAAACACTTTTCATCTCGGTTATAAAAACCAATCAGTTCATGGCGTAAGTCGCACAAGTCGCTGTTTGTTCTTAAATAAATACAAAACACATAAATACATTGTGAGCAAAGCGTACGATTCTTGAATATTAAACTTCATAATGCATCACATAACCAGTAGGTTTTGAAAGTTTAATGTCGAACCGTGTTATTCATTAATTATTCTTGTCGTGGGGTTAGGGATCTATCTTAAATCATGTTTTTCATTTCACTTCGAATTTTAAAGCAATTAATTTTAATGATTTGTTTCCTTTTCTTTACCTTCTCGTCTTGGCTTTTCTCTTATCTTCATTTGTTTCACTTCTGCCCTTGTACTTGGGCTGTCTCTTTAATTGACCGCTAGGCTGTCAAGTCAGCAAGTATACAAATTAAAATTGATTTCAGTTATGTTTACTGTTTTTACTGTTAGTCAATAATGCGTTCGAGATCATCTCACCTACATTCGTCAGTTATAAGCAATTTAGGAGGCGGGACATATCTGTCAGTTTAGTGAGCAATTCTAGGGGCTAGAGAGCTGGAATTGGGTTTTGATTCCCACGAGAAGCAGGGCTTCTCCTTTCCGCCATATCGCTCAGACATCCCTGGAGCCCACCCAATCTCCGTTTTAGTTCCCCGGAACTAAACCAGATAAGGAATGAAGCTGGCCACCGCCTCTACGTAGTGTCGAGTTTAATAATGCGTGGAGCTATGCTTCCCCTCCCTATAAGCCATCATGGCGTGGTGATTAATTAGGAATAGGAACACCTTTTGCATTTTACGGCATCGAAGCATAAAACTACACTTTTTTGGTTTGTATGGATTTATGTTTCTACTCTGTATCCAATAATAAATCCCATTATATGTTTTTGTTTCATTACTTATGCAACATACGTGTCCAGATATCGAATAACAAGTTTACTTGACGCACTATCCTTGAAGTAATTACTAGAACGGTCGGATCTACATCTCACACAAAGGAACTTCGCGAATCTGGATTTTATTCCATTGATCTGGCTCAAGATTGGCACCAGTGGCGTGCATTTATAATAACGATAGTTAACCTGGTATTTCTATAAAAGGAGGCGAATTTCGTGGCTAGCGGAGTGATGTTAATTTCTGAAGAACAATTCTGCCACTTGACGTTCCTTACTTTTATTTAGCGTACAAAATAATACCTCCTGTTCCTTCCCTCCTTAACTCTACCTTGTTCTTTATCGTCTTCTACATGATTCTAAAAATAGCACGTAAAGTCTTGGGTTGAAAATACTTATTAAATTGCGGGCTGTAAGAATAACTCGGAGGAATACGAGGATGGAGCGGACGAACATAAGACAGAGAAGAATTCTGAAGGAGGCCAAGGCCGTGGATGGATGGATGGAAGAATAACTTGGACTGATGCCTCAGGATATGAAAGGGACCAGTGTTGTTCTATTTTTAAGTTACCATCGCCTAGTTTTCCTTAACGTATGTAGGAAAAATATATAGAATTCTTAGTATAATCTGTCTTCTTGTCGAGAAAAGAACTCAGGTCTCCCAGAATATAAAGCAATAATACTGAAATTTAAATGCCATATTCAATACTGTTCGTCGGTTGTCTGTTAATTGGTCATTTTACCACACGGCATTATATGACGCAATCAATAGTATATAAAATTGACTAATAAGGAGGTATGAAGTCAGAAGTGATATTTATCTATTTCTAGAGACATTCCCACGCTTTGTATTGCCTATCTGAAGCCGTTTATGTGTTGAAATTATATTTTAATTTGGATTTTAAGGACAGAATTATCTCTTAGTTTAATTAAATTGTATCTCACAGCTGAATTTAATAAGACGTAACCGCATGACTGGATTGATTCAAACACGCAACTGAGGGTAGGCCTACAGAGCGAGAAATTGTTCATGTAATTCTTATGAAAATTAACTTCATTCGTGGTCTTGTTATTATCTTCAGTACAAAGCACAGAGCTGATTTCTGGAAAATATTCTTCCGTGTTCTCCTGCATAATAACAAATTGTTTTAGTCTATATTACATTTTCTTAAAGCAAAAATTGACCACTTATCAAACATCACTTCAAGGCCTAATATCACTTACATCTTTACACTTCCGAAATACATGTAACTCTGTAGTCTGTTCAAGGATGGTTCTCCAACCCGTGGCCAGCCTGTCTGTATTACGCGAACCGCGGCCACATTTATAAATTATGTATATACTATGAAAATTATACAATAATTTTAGGTTCTTAGATGAACAAATTATTGCTACATTTCCAAGTTCAGGACGGTAACGAGATCGCAGTTACAGGTGAGGCCCTGTGCCATAAAAAATACGGACATCTTTTCGTTACAGAATTGCCTGCATGTGTTTCCAGACACTTTGTACGATCTTGTGTTTTTCTTTGTCTTTAGTATTCACTTATTACGAACAAAGCAGCTCACATAGCCAAACCGTCGTATAAATCGTTTAGTGTATAAAGTCAATGAACATTACCGATGGGACCGGCGACGGTGTTTTTTTTTTTTCAATTATACGTGACATTACGCAGGATCTGTCCGACCTAAATTCGTTTATATCGACATGAGGTTGCGAGAAAAAGTCCTGATATAGAAATAAATGAAAATCTGTAGAAATTTTGAAAAATTTCAAATATTAGATAAGACACTTATAACATCAAAATCGTATTCATGAATAAATTAATTAAGACTGATCCCTGAAACACTTTACACTTATTTTGTTAGTATCTTTGTTCCGTATAGAAATACTTAGACTTTAGCACTCACAAAGAGATATAATTGTGTCTATTGTCGCACTTGGGTGAAATATTTGGCATTTCATCCTAAGGGGGGGTATAACTTTTTGTGTGTGTGAACAGTGACCTGAGAAGAACGTTCAGGCCCGAAGCAGAGGAGTGAAAAGAATTTTTGAAGTACTATGAAGAAGAATTTCCTGGGTATATTACTTTTGCACATCTGTAATTGTAATATCCAAGCTGAGAGAATGAGGTAGGAGGGACACAAGCTGGCACGGAGATTTTGTATGATTAAGTACGTACAGAACTTTAAAAGAAAGCCGTAAAACGAAGATATGTTATAAAAAAACCTAGGCGTAGCTTAGAGAAATAATAACATTATTAATCTTTACGGAACAGGGTTTGAACTTGTTGACAGGGTTTCCGTGGCCCAAGATAAATTCTCTTTTCTTCATTCAGTATCTGTCCAATTCTCATTGATTTTCTTAGTAACTGCTGCTCTTACATCTATATTCACGAACAAAAAGGCGAAGTAGTAAAACTGACGATAATGTAGATCCAGTTACTTATTCGAGGCTACACACGTAAATATGTACATGGCTTCTTTAGACGTTCGATTTTTCACTGTGTAGTACCCACGTATATGGATGCATGCTGCCGTATCGACACTGCGTGCCTTTTGTCTCCTTGTTAGTAATTTTCGATGGGCGTGGTCTTGATTCTTACTTTTTTTGTCAAGATGACTCTGGGTTTATTGAAGGCTTCGTTTCACGTCATCTGATCTCTAGTCGAGATAACGCTGTTGGCGTATGACCTCTAAAATCCATGCAGCCTCCTGATTTATTTCCAACGTTTCTGCTGAAGTCTCTACCCAGAAACTTTATCAATTTGATGCACAACTGAACAGATTTAATTGGTGACATCTGTAAACCTGGGCCTCGAGGAGGAAATTCTAGCCTTGGGCGAGTTAAGGAGCAGTACAGTTTAGGGTTCCAATAAAACGCGTCTTCATGTAATATTTGTTAAGTGCTTCGTGGGTACTCTACACGTATCATATAAAAAGAACTTAGTTGAAATTCTGTCCCTCTTGTTATAGGTACTAATGTATAAGCCATGTGACAGTAACAAATGAAACACCATGTTTTATATTATTATCATATAAAACTATTAATTAAATTCTTATTTGATGTTTATTTTATATCCAACTTCATAAACCAAATCAATTGACTTAAGTCTTTTATAATTTTGACTATATTAAAAATTACCGCCAGTTCACAACTGCAATTTATTGTCAGTACACGTTATTCTTCACACTGTTTCGGTCAACTTGACCATCTTCAGTCGAAGTCGACAATACATTACTGTTTCACCTAAAATGGCGACGTTGGCCGAAACATGTTATAATGAGTAATAAACACTGAAAATAAATTTGAGTTGTGAACTGACGGTTATTTCAATTTATTTCATGTGTTATCACAAAGGGATGTATAAGATAAAGATTTTATAATGTTACAAGAAATATTAACAAAATTAGACAAGAACTTTTTTCATCGCCACAAAAATGGCGACAGCAACAAAATATATTTCGAAAAAAGTTCTTGTAAGTGCTGTTGATATTTCTCGTTTGTGACTATGTCTCAAATCTGCATGCTGCAATTTTATGATGTTGTTGGAATTATATTGACGTCCGATTTACTTATTTATTTATTTTCTGGCTCGTCTCTAAGGGGTTACGTGGGAGTTTACAGCAATGATCTCTGTATGGACGTCAAACTAGGAACTTACTCCGCAGAGAGATACAAAACGCTACTTTGAGAGCAACGAGGAAAGTCCCCAGGTTGGAAAAATTCAAATCGAAAATTCTCATACAATAGAGTCAGTTCTAAATAGGCACTTATGATGATTACTTCATTTAATGAACGTCTTATTGTGTGAGCGTCTTACCTATCAAAAAGTCAATTAGTGGATATTAATCTGTAAGCCTATGTATGCCGAGCAGGTCACGTTTTAAGATGGACTACGAGTGTTCGTTATGAAAATAAATAATTTTTATTGTAAAGGTTTTATCTAAAATTTTTGGGTAAAATTCACAAGTGAGTTCTCTCTACACCCATACAAAAAAAAAACAAGTTCCTATCAATATTCTGTATGTCCGCAAACAGTTGTCGAGTTACAGCCCAACAGCGTGTTGACCTCATGCCTTTAGATGTTTATCTGTGGGTAACTTAATGGTCCTAGTGCATTCAGCCCCAGCTGAAAAGAAAGAGACATTTCACCAACGAATTTTTTATGACTCAAAACATACGCAACCGCCGCCGGGACCTTAAAATAGTTACATTAAGTATTACATAGCTAAAATGATTATTTGTTGTCGTAATCTTTCAATTGAACTAAAAACATTCGTTTTCTGAAACATATTTATATGAAATATTTTCTTGTTTTGATGTGTAACTTACTCTTGACGTTTTTCCAATTATTTTAGATACGCTATGTATAAAATTAGAACCAATAATGGCAGAAATAATTGGCAGTGACAAGGGTCTACTTGTATTTCAGTCTGTACCGTAAGGTGCCTCTGGCCATGTAGGTTACTGCGCATAGAAATTCAGTGAAGTACTTATTTTAAATTTTCACGCAGTGGATGTGTAAAGGTTTATCAGTTGAAGAATAATCTACGAGCACCGTAACTAAGTATATAAATTGTCAAATTCTTGTACTTTGGAAAAGCATCTCACTAGTTACGAAATATTCTTCGTGTATCACAGATTAGGCCGTCTGATCTGTCCAATAAAGAAAGGTTCTGAAAGTAAGAAAAGGTTAATCTTCTTTTTAAGCTTTCGCCGTGTTGTAAATGTAATTTATTCCTTTTTGGGTAATTCCCCGGCGTCTGAGATTTAATTGCCGACGTTTCGGAACCCACTATCGGTTCCATCTTCATAGGCAG
>Ga0123357_10005222_pt1 | contig 15498 bp, 8 predicted proteins | sample TergutEmb28metaG_FD_89873 | JGI IMG/M metagenome (GOLD analysis project Ga0123357, IMG submission 89873) | Embiratermes neotenicus P4 segment gut microbial communities from Petit-Saut dam, French Guiana - Emb289 P4 | ecosystem: Host-associated > Arthropoda: Insects > Digestive system > Gut ... | reverse complement strand
GGTTTTTCCGTCCATCATCAGGAGTTCAAGACTGTACACACAGCAACTGCTGTCTGCTTGCTAGCAAGCAGACAGCAGTTGCTGTGTGTACAGTCTTGAACTCCTGATGATGGACGGAAAAACCGTCCGACACTTGTAGAATATCATTCCAAAAATAAAATAAATTTGATACATTGGTGCATCTAGTTGGTTTTACTATAGAAATAATATTACGATGCACGGCCCTATGGATGTGAAATCTACCAATACTTATGCATGAAAATAAGAGTAAATTAAAGAAATATGTTAAGATAAGTAGAACAGAAAACGACTTACATTGCCAAGTCATGCTACCTTAGCCTTCGTCTGAGTCTAGTTGTTGGTTCGTATTCAGTATGTACAATTTTTCCACTTTCATTAAAGAAGAAAGAAAAAAACTGCTCTAGCCTCTTATTCTAGATACAGCCATTAAGGAATCTGAGTATATTAATGTCCATCTTCTCCAATGCTTCATGGTTTCCCTTGGTCGTATAAACTGCGATGATAACTACTTCAAAACATCCATGACCCTCTCCTTTCAAGTCCCTGCTTACTCATTATGCGTAATATTCCCAATTTCATTTAACAGCGCAGCTTCTGTAGCTCACACAGCATCCCCATTTAAACTACAGTCTACAGTACAGATTGTTTTACGAATTCCTGTAGAATTTTGTTTTCTACAAAACACCCAGCCTTTGTCTGGGGCCCAGCCAGCGTCGTATTCAGTGAGTTCCGGAAGTAAAGAGGCCGGGGCTTGAATCTAGTCACTCACTTCCACCTAGTTCCGAGGTCAAGAATCAGCGGACCTCACCCTACAGTCACCTACGCAATTTAAATGCGTGCATAGGAAAGTATTTACCTTTATTTCTTCTGCTAGCTCAATGGCATAATTTGATGTCCGCAGGACGTGCGTTAATTAGACTCTACGGGCCGTAAAACGTGACGGTCTGGAAGTGAAAGCTGTTAACCTTCTGAGAAATATATTCCGTACGTATATTAATGTTCGCGGATAGATTTGAAATAGTATGTTTAATAAATTCTAAGTCATCCTATGAGTTAAGCATACCAAATAAATTACCTTATATCACGCGAATTATATTTAAAAACCGACCAGTCTCGTGGTCTAGCGGTCAGAGTCTCAGCCCACTAATCATGAGGTCCTGGGTTCGATTCCCGGCTCTACCGTGGGAATTTTCTCTGAAAGGGAGGATTCCCGCGGTGACCATGGTCTGGGTAGGTTAGTAGAATTTAGGTTTAAGGGCCCTCCAGGCACTAAATCCTCCTATATCACCACTCACATCATCGGGACAACGTAACCGCGCCTCATGGGCGTCCCAACCTTAGAAGTCGTTTACACTTCTGCCATGCCCAGGAGGGAGGACCACGAAGACCACAAGGACATGTGGGGCATTGGAGGAAAATTTAAAAACCGCCTAAAATTTAGATTGGACCTTTAATATTAGCGCACTTAAAATCTTGCTACAACGACTGACTTTTACGTACTGTCGTACACAAATACCGAAAGGATTAAGATCAGATTACTATTTCCTGCAGGCTGCTGTGTATGAGGCTTGTTCACTTTCAGTTACTCAAGAGATGTCCATGGATTTCGATGACGTTTATGTGACTATAAATTCGTTTCGCTACATTAGGACTCTTCCACTTGCAAGAATACTCAATCAAACGTAGCCATTAAAAATTTGTAGTCCTTTATTTGTAATAAAACAATAAATAAGTTACAAGTGCGTTTACTGTAAATTAAAATATTTCAGTTTTGTAAACAATCGAATTTACTTTTCAGTGTTATATACGTCGGATTTATCTTTATTGTATATCATCTTTATTTTATCAGACAAACATCGTTTGTCACTTCCAGCCGTTATTCCGCCACGCCTGCAAACGTTTGTCTGGTTGGGCTACTTACTGCGATAGGACAACCGGCAGAAAGTGAAAACTTATCTGTTTCGGATACCATAATAGTCCTGTAGAATCAGCAGAATATCCCTCACAATTATTCTGCAATAGACAGTGTTTCTAAACAGCGTGACCGTCATGTCACAGAAGACAACTTTCTTCCTCTGACTGACTAGCAGTCTAATGAATCGACCAGTGTTTCAGTCTGTCAATAATAATAGGAACTGAGGAACGGAAATTTCTGCGACGCTGTTTAAGACCAGTGACTGAAATTGGGTTATTGTTACAGGAAAGAGTTTCACACTCACAATCATTGTGAGTTCTTCACCCCCGCAGATGGCGACGTACAGCAAGGCAATCAAGGTGACTGTGGACGGGCCCCGTGAACCGCGTTCCAAAACACGTGAGTACCAACCACAGTGGTCTGAATTCCTCAGTGAACCTATTTTAAACTAGCTTCCGCCTGAAAGTTTGTAATTCTGTTCCATTGGCGTCTGCCATTTACCACTAATTCTACCCACACATTTTTTCTTTCTCTTTACAAACATAGAAATTTTCAACGCTCATTATCGAGCCTCAATCTTGTGAATCAGTTCCATTTCCCTTTATATCTTAACATTATTTGTAGAAAACTACGTGGCTAAAATGGGAAAGTATTTGAACTAAACAAGGAAGACAATAAATCCTCTTATGTTTTTGCCAGTAAGTGTAGAAAATTTCAGTGTTAATAAAAATCCAACTAGATGCAACAGTATGCAGATATTTATTTACTGCAAAGCTACTCTACATGTTTCGGGTGTCACAGCACCCATCATCAGGAGTATTAAAAACTGTAACCGCAGCCTGCGGTACAGGTCATAATACTGGTAGAGCTACTTACCTCCAACGTGGCCCGATCGGGCCATGTTGGAAACATGTAGAGCAGATTTGCAGTAAATAAATATCTGCATACTGTTGCATCTGGTTGGATTTTTATTAACATTGAATTACGATGCACGGAACCATGAGTTTAAATTGTAGAAAAGTTCTCATTTTTAAGTCACAGAAGGGGAAGCTGGGATAAACTTGTAGTGGGTCTTAGGGACGAGTTGGAGGATGAAAATATAGATGACGATACCTCGAGATTAGGATCGATTTTCTTGACCTACGATCAAGAAAAGCAATTCTAATCGTGACGACCAACGAACGATCGATGACGTACGTTTGTTAGACAACATAAGACATGAAATTATTACGGCAAATAAAAGTATTAAATCTTTATAGTCACCAAACAAGTTCGGGTCGCTGCAGAATTCCAAACTTTACGAGAACACTGCCTCTATCATTACGGAAAACACATTTGCGTTTAAATAGGCTCTAGCAGACAAGTGCCTCTTTCTGGGTCCTAGCTGCAACTCTTCGCACAACTTTTATGCCTCCACCATCATCTTCTGCTCCGAGAGTTAAAAAGTTTCTGTAGCTTATACCAAAAACATACATTAATGAAACCTCGAAACGCGTTACTCCAATGTTGACTTGCCTTTTGCACATTTCTTAGAGACGCTTGAAAAAGAAGGAACTGTTGGAGACTGCAGGAACTTGTATTTGACCCAGAGGGCTGCAGATTTGCTCATAATATTTGTTTGCAACATTGCACAAAAATATAGTTTTTGAGCAAGTAACACAATGGTCTCCCTGAAGATGGCGTAACAAAAAAATGGAAGTAAGTGGTGATAAATACGTGTATATGTATTTAATATACTATGTGCATTTAGATGGAATAAAAAGAAGATCTCCAATTTCTATTGAGTTCCGGCCATCTGCCTGTAAAAGGTTCCGTTTAGTACTGACAAATCTCAGTGTTTCTAGTTCATATTTTCTGTATCAGGGACAAAAAAGAAAACTGGTAATGTGCCTGCTGTCCGAGGCTGGCCATTTTCTTTGCACTATGTTACAAAATCTGTGGGAAAGTTGTTACGAATTGAAAATGGGGAAGTCTGTCCAAAGTTCAGAGTCACCTGGACATGAATGGACTGACTTCCGTTAACAGCGACTGTGATTGTTGCAGGTCACCAGCCCTTTCATCCTTTCCACTTTGGGCCGCGCCCCTTTCATTTCGGCAACCCGCTCGACCCAGGACAAAGAGTACCAGATCCCTTGGTTGGAACTCTTCCTTTCAAACTGACAGGTAAGTACTGAGCACAGTGCAGAGTACTGCTAAAGGTTCTGGTGGTGGGCTGGATTTGTACCGCGGGGGAGGAGATGATATCAGGCAAACTGGACGTTACGTCGCTACTACATGGCGCGTCCTCAGGTTGAGGGTCTAGGGGATGACCTCCGGATAAACAGGGTTACAATATATTCCATAATCAGTATCGGGCAGTGGACTTTTTGTGCCACTGGTTGGACTTTGGGCGGTGTTCGGGTGGAATGACTAACAATTCCTGGCCTCAAGAAACCCGCAAGTTACTGCACCTCGAACGCGGTGGATAAACAGGCACAAGAGCAGGCTCCTTCAAATGTCACGACAATTCTTCCGCATCACAAACAGAATTAATAAGCTTATGTATATCAGACGGTAATTGTTCGTTTTCTGCATGGACCAGTTCTGTCAGATTGTAATGAATAGGTCTACGTGCCGATTTGTATCTTTGAAACTTTTCATGGAGTGTTGGAATAATAACCACAAAAAACGCTCTAGAAAGAAGACAAGTTATCTGCTTCCGTGTAGACAGAATAAGGTGAATTATCCTTAGGCTCTACGTAAAAGATAAAACTTGCCAATACTTCATTTCCTATGTTGGCAAGTATTCAGCATTATGAGCAAGAAATGAGAGGAGTGAAAGGCAAAAGAAGTTAAGCTCGAGTACATCCATATTAAAAAAAATCACTTTGTAACTTTATGCGGCAGCACCACTCTGCGTGTATTTTTATTATACCGCATTTACTGTCTAAAGATAAACGCAGCTGTGTTTTCAGAACTTTTATATTACAGAGATAAGGCGTCTTTTGTAAAAGTGGTAGACACACACAGCAAAAGTTCTGGTGTTAAAATTATGCGTCACTTTCAATAGATTTTTAGATTATGGTAAAAATTTGTCAATAGAATTTTAAGAGCGTTTATGTCGGTCAGAAAATTACAAATAATCGTAACTGTTTTTGAGTGATTTCAAGTTTCTGTTGGAGAGTAAATGAGCTCTTCGGTCTTCTAAAATTTTACGCTGCATTGAGACAGTCTGGGAAGAACCTAACATTCCCATCCTCAAGGGTCAAGCGATTCAACGTTCTTCTTAGAATGCTCGACCCTTCAAAATGGAACAAAGTGGTTGTTCGAAAAGTCGGTAACAAAGTACTAATCTACGCTGCCTAAAATTCCAGAAGAGCCAAGACACTGTAACTGTATTTCTTCTAAATCTATCCTGAAATTTCACCCCGTGCTGCGTTGAACCTAAGCAAACTGGCGAAGAATACCTTCTTGAATGTGTTTCTTTTATCTTTTAAAAAGTTTTCGGCGTTTTGGAGGAAACTGCTGCTTTAATTTTCAGGTTAGACGAATATCTTATTACGTAATCTAAACAAGGCTGTCACAGTTTTCTGCGAATCATCCGTAAATTTCACAAGCCTACACCACATTACTTTCCAGAGAGAACGAAAGTTCGTTGTTCGCCCCATGAGAACCTCAAATCTTACAACAGGGGTGTTTCTTGCAACTGTGAAAGTATTTTGCGGTTTACCTGCATACATAATTTCGTATTTCTAAATCAGAATTTCTATTGTTTTTCACTTATACAAATATAACGATACATAAATTTCAGCAATTGCGAGGATTGTATAAGTCTGTACTACTTTGCATAAAATATGAATTTCGTGACGTTTGCTTGTTATTCAAGAACTTTTACATGTGAAACACTAGAAGCCTATGCAGTAGGACGTGCCCATGTAATTAACATGACTTGAATATTGGTATTATTGGTGGCAGGGAATTGAAAAGGAAATGTCAAATATAAAATGTTTAAATCAAGCTTCAACAATATTTTGCAACAAATCCAAAGTTTATTACGGGTCACACCAGCGTATGAACTTGATAATGTCCAAAGTCTCTATTTCTTTGTGAGGTACTTAAATAAAATGCGTTGGAATGTAGTTTCGTCTTCGGCAATCCAAACCCTCTCTTCACAGCAACAAACAGATTTAAGGCAGCATCAACATTAACAATGCATTATAATGACAATAATTGTATAGAGCACTATAATAGGTTTCGTTTGATCTTTACGGAAATAAAAGGCACAAGATCTAATAACGAAGAAGAAAATCACGAGTGTGTGTACGGAGAGCATGAAGTACGAAACATCATGGAGCGCTGAGTGTTAAAATACTCTGGCAAAAGTGCTAATGAGACAGTTATGGCGAAAGTTGCAAACAATGCGACAGAAATTTTATAAAAAAATAAAGTAATTTTTGATTATTATAAGTTTAAAGTCATCATCATCATCACCATCGTCCTTCATGGATTAGGTCGTTTGACCTGTTCCGGCATCGACGGATTGCCATCGTTTCCTGGGGCGTCCGCGATCGCTTCTTCCTCGAGGTTTGTAGTTCAGGTTGTATTTAGGGAGTCTGTTGTTGTCCATTCTTTCGAGGTGGTTGATCCAGTTTTGTTTGTACTTGTCTTGTATTCCAGAGATCTCTAGTTCTTCCCTTATGACTTCGCTTCTTATTTTATCCAGTCTTGTGTATCCTGTAACACTTCTTAGAAAGCGCATCTCTGCATCTTCTAGGCGAGTCATGTCTCTCTGCGTGGTTACCCATGTTTAAAGTACATTGGTAAAGAGTAGGGGAGTTAGACAGGCATTAGTTGTAAACAAATTTATAATTAAATAAAAACATTTAGTTACAGGACGTGAGATTTTTGTGTGTTTCTGTTTTAAGTACATGTGAAGACAATTCTGAACGAAAAAGGCAGGCATACGAATAATTCGGTTCAATTCAATTCAGTTCAGTTCCATTCGGTTCAGTTCTTGTTTATTTAAGTAACAAGTCAACAACCAAATGACCGATAATAGAAGAAAGACACAACATAAGAATACAAATCATAAGGGACAAATGCAATACAAGTACCAAAAAAAAAAACAACAAATATGACAGCAACATACAAACCAAGCGCTGTCTCAGTAGTCCAACATCAGTTGACTTTCCCAGTTCAGTCGCTGGAAAAGTCAACTAAACTAAGAGAAATCAGTTTTATGGAAATATGGGTTTTCCTAAAAATGTCTACGTTGTGCACGTCAAATTATCTACTTAAATGTATCTAGTAGAAGCCCAATAATAATAATAATAATAATAATAATAATAATAATGTGGAATATGACAGCAAAAGTTATACCGTAAAAATAGGGACGAGCGGAACCATGTTAAATCACTCAGACAGTACCTGAGCAAAATAGTGAGAAAGCACGACATCAAAGAACTACAGAAAACAGTCACATTGGACACTGCACACGTGCTTTGGAAAGTACTAATGCAAAAGTACTTTTTATTCAACGTGGCAATTAACTCTCATGTAACAAAAACTGTAACTACAGAAAAACTGCAACAATATATACCCTATAAACATGGTTTGTTTCTGGTATATAAACGTAAATACGAGTACACTGCAAGAGTTTCAGGTGAGACATCCCCGTTGTGTTGATAGATCACAAGTATCGTTAAACTGCGGTCAAACACAACTTTTAAAAGCTGTGTTTGACTGCAGTTTAACGATACTTGTGACACTGCAAGAGGGTGATGGTGATGACAATAATAATAATAATAATAATAAGGTGGTACCAGTAATAATAGGGGCGACTGGGACTATTTCAAAGTCATTTAGAAAGTATGTGAGCTGCATGCCAGGAAAACATGAAGTCAAGGAACTCTAGAAAACAGCCATATTGGGCACTGCACACATACTTCGGAAAGTACTAATGTAAAAATACAACAGATTCAACACTGAAACTAACGATATAAGCACCATGAACAGTAACAACAGAACAGCTGCAGCACTGTATTCCCTAGGGACATAGTTTGTCTCAGGAATATAAGTATAAATACCTGCATAAAGGAAATGATAATGATGATTATGATAATAATAACAGTGTTGATCCCTTGTTTAATGAAGTACCATGTCTTGAAGGCAAGATGGGAAGTGGAGCTATAGAGCCACTTTTTTAACGTCGGCGCTAGATGTCAACTTCACACAACGGCCGGTTATCCCCTGGTAACGATTTCCTGGTACACGTTGTATGTGACGCTAAGTGGGCCCCAGAGCCAGTCTGGACGCTTTGGAGAAGAGAAAAATCTCTTGCCTCTGCCGAAAATGGAGCCACAATTCCCCTGTCGTCCGGGCGTTCGCCTGGTTACTGTACATACTGAGCTATGCCTGCTGCGCCGTTAATCACTCAGCACTATTTAGTTCGAGGTTAAGAACAGGCAGGGATATACACCCACTCCCCATTATGTCTTCAGCTCTTGATGACTAATTAACATGGGGATAAATCTGCCCACTCGAATAGTAATAACATTAATAAAGTTCTTCATCATTAATACGCTGGCACTACAACCACAAGGCAAATTATTGAAACAACAAACAACACAGGGACGTTAGAAGACTTGAAAGAAGGCATCATGAAGTGCTAGAATGAACATATAATGAAAACAATTACATACGTCAGCACTACGTATTTATTAAAACATAGGCTACATGTTTCGAACCATCATTAGGTCATCCTCAGGCCCACGGCAGACTGTCATTGGTGCTGTGTGTATATTGGGATCCAATATACACACAGCATCAATGACTTAGTCTGCCGTAGGGCTGAGGATGACCTAATGATGGGTCGAAACATGTAGCCTATGTTTTAATAAATAAGTAGCGCTGACGTACATAATTGTTTTCATTATACGTAAGAAGAGTACACGATAAAAAAACACCAAATAAAACCACGCAGGAAACAGATGACAAGTTTTCAATTTAAAAAAAAAGCTTTAAGAATAATAACAACAATAATAATGTAAAGTAAATTTTTCCTTGTAACATGCCATGAAAACATGTAGGTACAGCTTTACTCTTTCTTTAACCTCGGCACTAGATAGCGCTTGGTGGTCAAGGCCACGCTCTGGTCGCTTTAACCCCCGGAAAAGAGAACCGGTACCGACTTTGCAGGAGGTTGGGCGGGCCTCCCGGCCCGATAGTAGTAGTAGTAGTAGTAGTAGTAGTAGTAGTAGTAGTAGTAGTAGTAATAGTAATAATAATAATGACAACAACGTTAGGAATAATTACTTCGCCATTTTCAATTACTCTCATCTCCAAAGCAACATATGAGAAACTCACGCAGGATCTTCGCAATCCTTTAAAATATATTTAGGGTATCGAAATTATGATCCGTTAAATATCGCTGAAATTATGGTACACAGAATTGTAACAATATTTCGCGTTCACATGAATGCTATATCTGACGGAGAGGAGATTAAATACCGATACTTAGTGAGTGAGTGAGAAAGAACGGGAAGATGAAGTGTGGACAGTAGAAACAGCTAGGTAGGTGTGGAAGGGGGTAGACGTATGGGAGACGTAAGCCAGGGCACAATCGAGAATTGAAAGAGGATTTCAGAATTAGAGGGATTTTTTCTCTCTCTGTTGCTAGGAGTACCAAACAAACAAAAAAATTCTACCCCCAAATCGCGTTGTCGTGGCGACAGGCATTGCAAAAGACTACCGCCAGGTGGACTAATAGCTCCACTTTTCTCTGCGCCTCTCGCTGGCTCGTTCTATCTAACCTCACTTAGCTCCAGGGAATCTGGAACTGCACAGAGACAAAGCGGCTTAAACCGAGTACCAGTAACGTCAGGAACAAGAGAAAATAGAAACTGTACCTAAATTCTGGGTTGACGCTCATTTCTATTAAGTCCCATTTATCCTGTGTTGTGGACTTAATAAAAATTTACTCATATTTTAACCCTCAAGATTACTACAAAAATCCACTGTTATTCTTAAAGTCTTTCCAATTAACAGCATTTGCAAATTTACTTGAAAATGCAAGCAGCTTATTCTTCCAAAACTTGTGGTGAAATCGGGACTAGTTACTAGCAGTTTTAATTCTGAAAATTATAATCCGAAATCTGTCACGGTTTAGGCATCTTATCTAATTCGTGACAAGGCTGTTCATCTCATCTTGGAAGTTACAATTACACTAATAATTAAAGTGACGAAAGAGAGTGTTAGAGACGTTGCTGAATAAAGCACAAAATATCATATTTTTTGTTGTTAAAGAGGAGTGTTGCTCTGGCTGAGTAGCGTAATGTTATGACTAAAGGTGAGGAATTAATTGGGACCATAGAATATTTGACGCTATAGACGAGGTGTCGTATAAAACGACGTCGTTTTAACCGGATTCGACTCCATAAATTTTGTGAAGATGCAGATTTAGATAAACGGAGTGTATACACGTGGATCTTGGAAGTAGTTTATAAAGGTGTGAGCTGAACTGCATGGAGGAGCCTGACGAAAGGAAACCAAACTGCAGGACAACAATTTTTAGTGTCTCTTACTCTCCACACATGAGTAGGAGACATGGCTGCATATGAACGTAATGGTCAAGTTGGATTTCTGACCAACGTAGGATTTCACTGCTATGAACTTCTGACTCTCTCTCTCTGGGGTCAAATAAACCCCATATACTGTTGGTATCACGGATCTTTCAACTGGGCCGAAACACAGCTGAACACTGCCTTCCACTTAGCGCTGAACTAATTATTGTTCGTGCCTAAAGCTGTTATTGTACAGTGGTGAATGGGAATATAAAGTGTCAAGGATTTGGAAGAAGGCGACTCTGACCTATACGAAGCCGCGATCTCAAAGCGTTTCTGGAGAATGAAGAAATAAAGGTAAACTCCAATCAAGATAAGAGGTAAATCAGTCAGTTCAATTTAACCACAAATGATGGTAGGAAAGTTGCAGGGATGAATGCTCTTGACTTGTCACTTTTATGTAGGAGACAAGAACACAATAAATTTAAAAAAAATCTTACTCCTGTTGAGGACTATTTAAGTTAATTTTTTCCGAAAGGAGAAGTCGCTTGCTTATTTTGTTATGTTAACTTATTTTCCAGGCTCAGTTTTTATTCGGCCACTGTGTTTAAGTCCAAAGTTTTCAGTGGCCAAATAAATTCTGTACAGTCTGGTCCATAGTTTTGTTTCTGGAGCGCCTTTCTCGAATTTGAATCTGCGTTAAGGTCATGATGTTAGGTTTTGCTTGAACTAACCAAATCGCCGGTTACTATAATACCTGAGGAGAAGATTTGCCAATGGCTGGTAGTTCATGCTGATGAAATATGGGTAAGGAATATTTGTGGCTGAATAACTCAGGAATATCTTTAAATATATTGTGAGAGGAAGAGAGATAACTTAGAATTAATTCCCTCATATTTATTTTTGCTTTGTCTTTTGTAAGCAATGTAAAGGTACAGAACAACCAAAAACAGACCATGATTGTACAGTAAAGAAGTACTTTTTCTTGAACCTCAGCACTAGATGAGGGTGGCGCTTAACGACACGCCCCAGCCGCTTTGCCCCACCGAAAGAGATTCGTTACCCACTTTAGAGGATGTTGGTTGGGCTCCAAGATTGGTCTGAACGGGTGTGAAAAATGTCGCCTTCACCGGGATTCGATTCGTCCAGCCCGTAGCTAGTCACTATACCGACACGACATCCCGGTCCACTCTATCGTGTACAGACTTTATTAACCGATGGTGAAATTCAGCAAAATAGGAGAATTTAGGTCCCCACAGTGACGTTGCTGTTTGTGCAGGACTTGCTCAGATGTTAAATTTCGTCACTATAAGTGATTGCTTAGCCACTACTTACTTACTTACTCCATGGTGCAGCCACTACTACAATGTAATATGCAAGATTAGCTATCTTAATCCGTAAGAACTTGTTAAATTTGGGATATTCTTAATATCATTTACTCTAGAATCGTTCACTTTCGGTCTGCTATCTGAAAATTCAAAGACTAGAACGTACCTTTACAAAACTTAATTTGTCCTGTACTTTGGCGTGATTGTGACTCGTCTCTGGTTCTAAGAGACTGTCACCTACTGAAGGCTTTCGCAACATGCAGTGCTGAAAGAACTGTGTTGAATTAAAAAGAGGAACTGGCAACTGCAAAACATTATAGACATTAAGTGGAACTTCGTAACTTTCATGATCAGACTGAGAAATATAATGTTCAAATTGAAATATTTATACTTTAATACTAACGCTAGAGGGAAGAAAAACCGACAAATTAATGTTTATTTACTGTTCATTTATTTACAACTTAACAATTCTCTTAGAAGCTCAGGACATTTCATTAGAATTCACGTAAATGTTATTAGGGAATACTGAATTGCAGATATGGCTTAATTACAGTCCTATACAGCCATTTTTGTTCAAGGGACTAAAAAATCATAGGGAATTTCATTAACAACAACCAGATTCTTGACTTTGACTTGAACCCGAGACTGAGCCACGTACGAAGCAAGAGTATTAGGCGTAAGGTAAAGAGACTCCTTTCGGATTCACTGTTCTTTGTATTTGAAAAGATATGTAGGTTAAAAAACACTGCTATAAGTAATAATAATAATAATATAATAATAATAAGCGACTCTTAAAAATTCAAATATAGTTTATTTCCAATTTGTCATTGTTTCATTTTATGTGTGTTCTTTTTAAACGGTTACAAGATCGTTGCCGGGTGTACCAGCGCGCTTTGCGAACTGCTGTAAGCCGCTTAGCGAACTGAAAGTTGCTCCGTGATGATGCGGCCCAGAGGATTTCTCCCTTAACGATATTGAGAAAAAAGCTTCTAGATATTGGGTTCAAATTGTGGCATCACTGTCGGACTGACAAACCAGCTGTATTCCGTCACTGGCACCAACTGAAACTAAATGTCTTGTAAAGCCCGCAAAATTAATTTACTTGGTGATTTTTTCTGGTCTCCTAGGTGCTTTCTCGGTTGTATTGCTGTGCTTTGTTAATGGTACAGGCTATTCAGCTTCTTGCAGGGCAAGTGTGAATTATGGTTTGAAAAGGATGTGGACAGACACTTCAGCATTCTCTCCTTTGAGACCGGCCATATTAGAGCGTTCCCAGTTTCTCTCTTTATTTGAAAATACGCCAGAACTCATTTACCAAAATAGCTGAAATCAAGGACGTAATCATAACCCAAGAAACACTGATTCTAAAGTTGGATTGCTATTTAATAAACTGACGATATCTATCTAAATGTATAAGAAAATTTAAATTTGGTACTTTTGACAGAAACCTGGAGTCTGAATAAATTATCCTGGTAACAGCAACATTTGATTCTCGGTAATGATAAAATAGTGGGATCTCGGTGGCCGTGCGGTCTAAGGTGTGGGTCTTTCCCCGCTGGATGGCTGGGAATGTTGGGGGCACGAGAATTCCTTTCGTTTTTGTTGTGTGTTGTGTGAGTAGCTCCCTCTGCTACGAGCTGGTTACTCGCTGAAAGGAATCCTACCAGCTGTGTGTGATCGAGAAACATCAGAACGAGGTGACTTAAACCCGACTTAGGCTGCTGTGCCACTGTTGTACGAGTGATAATTTTACTTTTAGCTTAAAATTTATTACCGATTTTTTTCTTCTGCATATATTGTGTGGTGGATAAACGAAACTATAACTGGGTGTACAAAATTAATCGTGGGGCGTTTCAGGTGTTATCACGTTATTTGTCTGTAAAGGGGGGTGCCAAAATGTCGCACAAAAATAGCCACGTCTTCAGTCTCTGAGCCGAGAAGAGAAAGTGAGTTTCCTACAACGAGAATTAAAGGCGACTGTCGCAATATCTACTGCCCTAACGCACAATCTTTCTACAGCTAGGACTTTTCAGAGAATGAAGTAGTCCCCTTACTTTATATAACCGATATATCCTGAACATATAGAGAAAAATTCCTCATTAGTACGCATCACGAACCAGACGGGCATAATCCAATACATAATTGTATTTTTTACAGTTCCTTTTAATATTACACACGATCTACGATCTGGTCTTATAAATGATCTCGTCCGTCACGGCTTTCCGATTACAGTTTTCTGTATTTCTGTGACGGTTCCCATCTCCCCTTGGTTTATTGTCATAATGAAATTGTTAAATTTCTAACGAAACTTTGATTCCGTGTTATAATTTTACGTTTTCCTATCCTGTTTCTAGTTCATCCCAACTTTATACAACTTAAAGCTGCAATAGGCAGTTGTAAACAGGCGCGTATGCTAAACCTCCGTTACGTATTTACAAAAAAAAATGGACATAATAACCGGTCAAATAAATCATTACTGTAAAACAGAATGCTGCGAGTAATGGCTTAGCATGAAACAATTTATTTCTATTACAGACATAAAACTACGGCCAGTGGCATTTTGAAAAAGGCTGCCTGCTACTCGTGTTTTTCTGTCATGACCTTCACTCCTTTAATTTCACGTTAATTGCACATATATGTGTTATATACAGTTATATACAGTTATATACAGTTATATACAGTTATGTACAGTTATATGTGTTATATACAGTTATATACAGTTATATACAGTTATATACAGTTATATGCCCTGCAAAAATTAGGCTAGTTATCATGAAATCATGCCGTAAATTTCGGAGCATTAAGCTGTGCCGATAGATGACATCAATGAATGTAAAGGTTGTTCTATTTGCAAAGTATATTTATGAGGTTTCAAGTTCCAAGTGTGAACATTTCGTTTGTCATCTTTTTTATTACGTCTTGTGGTTGGACTGGTAGCTACTATCACTTCATAAGCAGTAATAATAAACCGCTGATTGGACATCTATAGAGAAGCTTAGATACAGTGAAATATGTGTTTATATGTACGCAAAAATCTATAGATGACAAGCATAGTTTGTGGAGAGAGAACTATATTTGCTGTGAGAATTCGGGCTTAAACAGGGAGATATTTTCGTGAAAACGAGAATAAATTGCAAGAACTTAAATGAATAATATCAATTATTATACTTATTATTATTATTACTAACACTTTATGAGAAAAAGCTTCCTCCTTTTTCAGTTTATTGTTCTTACCCAGTACATTACACGCTGTCGGTGGAGACGCGTTTAGTAACCACCTTCTAAAATGCACGGTCTTAACCTAAAACACCACACTTTAACGCATAACAGCAAGTGATGTGAATTAACAATCGTGTGCAGACGTTACTGCCTATATGGTTATTAATTATGTGTCACGACTGAAGACCCTATCTCAGGGTTACATGCAAGTGAATGCACAAAATGTTGACGGAACACATCATAGTCCAAAGCTTAGGAATTGTGTGTGTTTGAAACGACGTCGAGGCACGTTCATGCATTGCATCCTCGACACTCCTCAGACGATGTTAAAATATAATCTGCTGTGTTCACACTTCTTATAATAAAACCAACTAGATGCACTAATTTCTCAAATTTATTTTTGGAATAAAACTCTACATGTTTCGGACAGTTCCTCTGTCCATCATCAAGAGTTTTTCACTGTACGCACGGCAAT
>Ga0123357_10005220_pt1 | contig 15500 bp, 15 predicted proteins | sample TergutEmb28metaG_FD_89873 | JGI IMG/M metagenome (GOLD analysis project Ga0123357, IMG submission 89873) | Embiratermes neotenicus P4 segment gut microbial communities from Petit-Saut dam, French Guiana - Emb289 P4 | ecosystem: Host-associated > Arthropoda: Insects > Digestive system > Gut ... | reverse complement strand
TTGTAAGAAACTTTTTAAACTACAGATAAGACCACCGAGCCTAATCCTGTTGATTACTACATCCCAGGATAGGTGAATATTTCCCAGCCAAAGCTGAGAAGTGAAAAATTTGATAATAATAATAATAATAATCTTTAACCCTTTAGACACCAAATTAAATCCCATCTGCCATTTGCTGGCATTATTAGGAGCTCACCATATTCTCCATTTTAGCAGGATAAGGGTTTATGCATGGATATGGAACATATGAAGTATGTTGAGAGTGCTCAAGAGTGGTAGGTAAAGAGGAAGATATTTGGGTCTAAGGGGGAGAAAGTAACAGGAGGCTGAAGAAAATTGCTTGGTGGAGAGCATATTTGTTACATCTTACAGAATAGTGTCTTTGTGATCAACTTGAAGTGGATGAGATATGTAGGGCATGTAGCTTATGTTGGGAGGAGGAGAAATGTGTGCAAGATTTTGGTTGGACCATCTTGAAGACCAAGGCATATATGGAAGGTTAATATTAAAATGGATCTCTATTTGTAGTTTAGGGTATGGACTGGAATAGTCTGGCTGAGGATAGGGACAGGTATCCAGCTCTTGTGGACACATTTATGAATGAACCTTTGGGTTCTGTACAGTTCAGGGAATTTCTTAACTGCTGAAGACCTATTGGACTTCTCAAGAAGAATCTTGCTATTTGGAGACACGTAGTAACAGGAGGTTATTACAGATCTGTTTCATGTATTTATTCTGTTCATGTTTGATGCACATATGCCCGAGTATAACTTTTTATGTTGTTCCAGCGTGGGAGGGTTCTCCAAGCACTTGATGATTCTTAAACAAAGAATGTATCTTCCAGGTCTACCCCTGTCACTGCTTGTTGGGATGAATTATGGGAAACACTTGTCATACAAGTCTGGGAAACCTTTAATTCCAATTCACCACATGGAGGCCCATGCTCTTACCATTCGAATGGTACAGAAGGTATGAGACAGCATTAACAATTTCCATACTGTGAATAAGGTGTGCTCCCCAGAAATGCAAGGTGATTTTGTGATTGTGTGGTATATGAAATTTAAGATTGATACTTAATTCCATCTCTTGACATGCAAAAGTAATACATTTGTGGCCTTTATGAATATAAATGGTAAACTAATGTGATGGTAGAAAACATCAGTTTATTTCGTCAAGTAAGTGTGATACAGAAGGGAGGTCGACTCAAGTTCTGTTATGACTGCAAAGGTATTGGCTGACTCGTGTTTGCATTTATCAAATAAATATAAGTTGTTGCATATCCTCATAACGTTGTGTGTTGGGCACATGAAGAGGCTTGGATGGTCATATGATGGTCTGGGTTTGATACCATGTATGACTAGGTTGACAAGAAATGTGGGAAATCAGAAGCATGGAAACAGAGAGGGGATAGATTTGTTCTGAACCAATAAGAACACCAAGTTGTTGAAATTGAGAACCAACCGAGTGAGAAGTGTTAATGATTATTTACTATGCTTGGGCCCTGAAAAAGCTGTTCATTATCAGATTGTCAACTTCGCTGTTTCATAGTTACCATTGGCTTGGAACAAGGTCTGTCCTGTCTTCCTTTCCATGGTTCTGACTATCTATATAAGTGACCCCACTTTTTTTCCCCAAACTTATCAGCTATGGAGGCAGCACATACCTTCAAAATTTTGCATGTGTACTTGCAGTCATACATGGTGTCAAAACCCAGCAGACTATCATATAGAGACTTTACTTCACCTGTCATATGTGCATGATTCTGAATTCAGTAACAAGGAATTTAGAAATTAAAGGGTTGCCAAAGAAAGGGAAACTGACAAACATGTGGCAGAAGTTCTTCAGTGTTTGGAATAGAAATTGGGTAGTCCAGTAGGCAGTTGTCTATGTTTAGAGGAACATACTTAATTACCCAACAAGAAACAAAACATGCACAGTTTGTCACCAGCTGGCAGGCATGCTTTCATCATTCATGCATAGTCTTGTGTTTACTCTAACCTCTCAGCATCTGTTGATATGTCCTGTACAAAATGGTTCTGGGCCACTGAAACTGATCTTTGATAAGAGGTGCTGGGAGACCGAGGTTGAGGCTGAACCATGAACAAGAAAAAATGCTTAATTTATTTACTATATACATAAAACATGCATATCTTATGAGTATATGCTTATTGTTTACATGAACAGTCTGTGAATTTTGTTTGTATTGAGCATTTTGTCTGAGTACTTGATGCTAATTCAAATTATTTCCCACCTTCATCATTAGTCATTAACATCTTACATTTGTGTATGGATAATCCATCAGCTGGATAATTTGTGTACAGACAATTGAGAGTACACTGTGCTTACATCTTACATTTGTGCACAGATAATCCATCAGCTGGATAATTTGTGTACAGAAAATTGAGAGTACACTGTGCTTACTTTTGTCAGTTTGTTGGTTTTACCAATTTTCACCATTAGAATTTATCCCAGACTTGTACAAAGGGAGAGTTCTTTACTTATGATTTCAAATGACTTTTGTTTATTTATGTCTTCTGTAGACAAGTTTTCTGATGATAACTTAACTGATTCAGGTTGACTTCCCATTCCTGGTACTTCTCATTTCTGGAGGGCACTGCCTATTAGCTATAGCACAGGCTGTGGATAAGTTCTTGCTGCTGGGACAGAGCTTGGATGATGCACCAGGAGAAGCTTTTGACAAGGTTAATGTAATAATAGCGTAAGTTAAGTTTTTATTAAGAACATAAGATATTGGAACATGTTAATACAGTGCTTTAAAATAGGTGATGCAATCTATGCTATGAAAGAGAAAACATCTGAATGGAATCACAGTGTGTATTAGTGTTGAGAAATATAAATCTAAACATTCAAAGAGCATGGTAAAAAACCAGCATGTGCAGAGAAAGGCAGACCATAATGGGAGCATATGTCTCTTGAGGCTAGCACTAGGTTATGTACTTTGCAGGCTAAAGAGGAATGAAGAAGTAAAGACAGATTTACATGTTATATAAGTAACATATTTGACCTAGATGCATTTTGATGAAGTAAAATGTATTGAACTGGCTCAGGATAGGATGCACTGATATGGGAATAAAATATATAGAATAACTCAGGCCATGGTATGAAGATGATGGCAAGCTGTCTAAAGTATCAGCTTTCCTCAGCTTGTTACGTTTTTCTTATGGTAGCATGCTGCCCAGTGTTAACGCTTTTCTCACGTGATGTGACATAACGCTACCAGTTGAGGGTTATTAAGTTGATCCAGAGATTCCCTGCTATTCCAAAACCACTGTATCCCGTCATGGGCCTGCTGAGCCTATTTTTCAGCTCTGAGTTTCACTTCACGATTAGATGCCCTCCTCACTGTTCTGGTTGCCTGCTGTACAGAAAGATCTCCCCACAATGTGCTGTTTCTATTTCTTGTCTGTAAAATATAAGTAATATGGATGTGTTCTTTACCACCATAAACATTTTTGACTGTGTTAGGCTGCTCGGAGACTGAAATTGCGAAACCTACCAGAGTTTCGAACACTATCAGGTGGTGAGGCTATTGAGCTGGCAGCCAGCAAGAGTCTAGATGCCCAGGCGTTCGAGTTCCCAGCTGTGATGACACATTACAGAGACTGCAATTTCAGTTTTTCTGGCCTCAAGAACTCTCTACGCAAACACATTCTGCAACAGGAGAAGTTGCATGGTACTGTCAGTTACACGCTATGCTTGCTGTTGCTTCCTTTTCTTTCCATAATTTAAGCTATATAGGTGATAACAATAATGAAATAAACAAAGAATCTCACCATGACACAGTACCAGCCACTGGTTCCCCAGTCATAGATGTACAAACATTTGAGGAATGCCATTAACAAAATTTAGGTTTGGTTTTTAATCTTTGTTTTTGTTGAATATGCATGAGCTATTTGGGTAGAAATGTCCAGAAGTTGCTGCTCAATCCATCCCCTGCTGATCAAGACACTGCTGCTATGAATGTAATATTCTGTCATTAAGTAAGTAAACTTTTGACAGAGGTAAGATCTGATGGTGTTGCACATATGAGTCACTTGGGTTAAGCAAAATTCTTGTTAATTAATGTGAAACTTTCATGACAGCTGTGTGTAGTGTGGTGATACTAATTTTCAGATTTTGAAAGTGTAAGTGAAAATGATGTGTCAGTCAGCAGTGGTAATATACTTTCATAAATATAGTTACAATCAATATATCCCAGTATGTTTTTGCATCAATGTTTGTTCAGTGGTATGCGGATTTGACACCACGAAAAGTTGATTTACTGTCTTGTATTTATGATTTGCCCCATAGAAATTCTCATTATCTTCACACCCATATAGTAGTTCCTCATTGATATGATAGTTGTAATGTATCCTGTCACAGTTTGAGTCATGAATAATAGCTCATAATTTTATTATAGGCTCCTGCATTGTCACAGTTATGAGATATGAGTAAAAAAGAAGACATGTATGGTAAACTGAATATGTGCTATACTCACAATTCTTTACAATATTACAAAACTCTCCTTATAGTGGACTTCACCTGTAGAGACTGTGACTTTGGCAGAGTATCATGGTTGACACAGCAGCCATATGTGACATTTATCTAGATTTTATCATTTGTCATGCCTTATTTTGGTCAGTATTTAGCAAATTTCTGTTGAAATTTCTGCGGAACTTTAATCAATGCATGATCTTCATTAAGCAGTCGATTGTTAAGAAACTGCCTGCTATTAGGAACCTGTCAATGTTTCTTATACCAGGTGTGGAAGGAGATGAGGTGATCCCAGACTTATTCAACCTGTGTGCAAGCTTTCAGATGGCCATAACACGTCACTTGTGTCAGCGGCTGCAGCGTGGTATAGAGTTTGTGGCCCTGCAGCACCTTTTGCCTCCCAGTAACAGGACTTTGGTTTGTAGATCATCAGGAGGTTTATTTTATGTTTTATTTAGCAACACACTCAGGACCTCAGAATATATGTTGTCATATATTTGGAGATGATCAGAAAGCTAATGAACCCTTCAGTAATAGAGGGGTTTTTAATTTCAGTTACTCTAAAATGCTTTCATGCAGTAGGATGCACAGAGACTGGCAGTGTGAAGAGTTAAAGACCATACAGTACACAGAGGCCAGCAATGAAGGATTAATTGCCTTGAGAGACAAGCTCTGGTCACTTCAGATCCAAGTGACTGATTTTCATAGAACCATTTTTGTCAACTGGTAACTTAATTCATTCCAGTACATTGTCATAAACTTACTAATTCTAGTTGGAATAAGAAAGGATTGCATAAACACTAGAAGGAATCCATTATTGTACCTGTTAAGCAGCAGGACCATAAAACTTAATTGTCCTAAATACTGAACATATTACTGCCATCAGCTATATACAGAATTTTATCACACATTCTTCTTTCTGGGGTAAATCTGTGTATGAATTAAATTATTTGGGATTATTATGTGGATTTCAGCATAATAGATCAGTGACTCATCAGATATTCTGTATATGTTTCATGCTTGACAGAAGAGGAAAATAGACTGCAACAGTTCGTTAATTATTTATAGACTTACAGAAAACTTGTGATTTGTTACGACAGGACTTTCTGTGTAATATACTGGTTGAGTTTGGTATATTAAAATGTGTCTTGCCAGTAATAAATTTTTGGTGACTTTTTTCTGATACTATTCGTGTTCAGAATGGTCTCAAACAGAGTGATTCTTTTTTTCCACTGGAATTGAATGGAACACCCTAGTTTCTGGTCAGGGCTGGTTGTGTTAATGGGCATGGATTTGAATGCTCAAGAGAAAAGCACGAAAGCTTCATTAGTTGTCAATAAAGTAGTCTGTTTGTAAGTAAATCCTGAGTAAACTATATACAGTGTGTGTTCATGTTTGGTGAGCAGAATGAGGACAAAATTAAAACATGCAGAGAGTTAATTAATCCTTGATAAATACGGCAGTGGTGAAATATTGGGAACAGCACTAAGAAATCAAAACTGCATGTGGGAAGAAATGAGTGTCTTGATACAAGACATGTCATAAATGCAGGGGCACAGTCCACTTCAGATTGTAATATACAGGGTTATTCGAAATAATTGTTAGGGTTTTAACAACTTGTCATACACAATGCACTTGAGATAGGAGTATATGTATTTTTTTTATTTAGTAGAATATATAGAGCACCTGTAAGGTATGTAACAAAAACTTGGAGTGTTGTTCTATTAAATAAAAAAATACATATATTCCTATCTCAAGTGTATTGTTTATGACAAGTTGTTAAAATCCCGACAGTCATTTCAAATAACCCTTTATACTGTCAAACGGAACATATATTGCCACACTGATAGAAGCATCCACGGCCAAATGCAGCATTAATAATTTATCCTGTTTATACATTTTATTTAACAATAAGAAATATTTTTAACTATAGTGTAAATGTTAGTTTTAAAACAAGTACAGTTGCACATTTTACATATGATCAGTGTCAACAGTGATGCTGCTACAGACCAAGGAACTGATAAATGACAGCTTCACATTAGCATTTGGTTTTGTAAGAACTTGCATTGTTTTCTCCCTGAATCGGTACATTTGTACTGAAACGTGTTGGAGAAGCTCATGTAATGTTTGTACTAATTAAGAATGTGCATTTAGTTGGTAAGTAAGTGGTGTCCACTGAAGAAAAGGGTGAACCCAGGGAATGCTTGGCTATAATTAAGAGTCTCTTGTCTGTGTGTATCTGATGTACAGGTGGTGTCTGGAGGCGTGGCATGCAACGGGTTCATCAGGCGTGCCTTGGGTATAGTCTGCCAAGAAATGGGCTACTCACTAGCTGTTCCCCCACCACACCTTTGCACTGATAATGGAATCATGATTGCATGGAATGGTGTAGAGAGACTACGGATACATGCTGGTGTTACCCATGATCTAGACTCTGTGGACATTGTATCAAAGTGAGTTTCCACAAGTGAGGGTATATACATATACTGCTCAGTAAGTATTGTCCAAAGGTGTGTTACACTTCTCTTTATCAGCCTGCCACATATATCCTAAACAATAAGGAATACTGGATGGACTGTCTGTTTCTTCATGTAAAATTAAGACATTTGTCCTTGCTGTACACCACACATACATTTCCTGCAGCAAAGAAATAACAGCTTAGTGTCTGAATCCACTGGTGCTGTTTGGCTTTCTTCCAGTCATCATGGCAGTTTGTTTTCTTTCACAGTGCTCTTTGTTGATCCACAGAAATGTTAATTGCTACATATAAGGAGTGTGATGACTGGTGGACCCATAAGGCATGGCCAGCTGTCTGTCAGGTTCTAGGTGGTATTTTGGGGTAGGGCATTATTCTTCAGTTTCTGGACCATGGCCAGCATGGAATGCCTGCCACTTGTGCATAACACTGCAACATCTGAAGAAAGCAAAACACTGGACTGTAATTTCTTCTGTGCCAGAACTGAACTGGTTGTGTGCTGCTGGGACATGTGTTTTTGTCATTGTGACAAGTGTGTGGAGATATACAGAATTTGTCCATTATTCGTTGTTCCATTTGGCATCTGTGTTGAATGTTACTTACTGAATACCTGTCACGTGTATAGGACTATTACTAATTTTTTTTTTATTGTGTACTTATCTTACAGGTGTCCTCTGGGGGAGGATTGGACAGAAGCAGTAGCTAAAGCCAATATCAAGTGTAAATGGATAAAACTCAGTTCTTTACTCCAAGAGCACACTGCCATTGAAGTTTGAATATGTAATGTGCATCCTTGTAGTGATGTTCTGTATATTTGTGTTGAACAGCTACACCACAGACACCACTGTCATCAACTATGTGACCCTCAGTGCAGCATAGTGCTTTATTTAAAGTGTGACCAAGTGAAATGATTCATCACATCACACATGGTCATCTAAATATAAGGTAGGTGTTAATGTCACTTGACTAGTTTGTTACTTTGTTGTCAACAAATTTTGGCCTTTGTTTCCAAACTTTCATCATTATAATCACACACAAAGTATATTCCTGAAAACTGAAGCTTGTGAAGGGAACTTTTTGATTTCAGGTAAATATGGTAACTCATTTAACTTTAATACAATTTGTTTTAGCATTGTACAAATTTTTTTAGACAGTTTCATTAGTTTTTAATACTCAAGGAATTAAGCTTAAAAAGTAATACGAAGTTACTTCATATGAAATTTGTGTCATTTGGTACATGTGTTCTTAATGGTAGAAAATTTGAAAAACAACTCTAATGGTATTGTTATGAGCGCCTTCCTAATGAATGTTATACCATTGCATATATGTATCATTTCTTTAATCACGCATATTACTATCATTGTTTATTGATTGGTTAATAGTAGTTAAACTAATTACCCATATGTATTACACTTTCTTTCGTCCCAGTATTACAAGTTATACCCATACACATGGAGCTAAGAGGAAACTGTGGTGAGGATGTTTGTTCAGTTAACTTAAATGCAGTAGAGTTTGGTAAACCACAGAAGAGTTTTGCAGCTTCTCTCACCGTAGTTCAATGCAGCATATTTCCTGTGTAAAGTCTTGTGATTCCCAACACAACCCTGTAAACAAGTCCATATAAGGATGGACAGGGCCTTTGCCCAGGATGTGATGACAGCAAAGAAGCGCCAATCGGTTGCTGTGTATTAAAGGTACTTTGGTAAATATAGGTGTGATCCACCAATGGATAATCCTTTTCGAAAAGGGGGATGGTCTGTATTTGAAGACCACGTGGAAATAAGGGCTGGAGAGTCATTCTCTGACTTTGTTTGTGATTGTTCTGATGACGAATTAAGGAACCAGAGGAGGTCTTGTCCAGACTTGCACTAGTGACCAAAGAAGAAGGCTGGAGCTGCATCTTTTAAGATGTTGACTACAGTCACCATACTTTGTGAGTAAAGATTGTTAACTCTCAGCCAAGACGTGTTAGATTTGGGCAACTAGTAACCGATGGGAAAGAGTAGGAATATTACAATTGTATGTAATTAATTTTTTTTCCTTTGTTTTATTATTCTATAATATACAAAGTTAAAGTTGTTAATTGGTGTTTAATAACTACGTTAGTTTCCTTCATTCCCATCCTCGGCCCGTGCATAACAGTATGACATTCTTACCTCTTTTCCTAAAAACATATTGTTTACTTCAGAAAATCAAGACAAGCTTGCTGATGCACTGCATCAGACTGTTCTTGTATTTGTTTGTATGATACTTTTTAAAGTGTGGATGCTATCCAGTGAAGCTGTTTGATGACTGTGTTGGGTTAAAGACCATGCCTTTGGTCACCTGCAGTGATGATGAGATGGCTGTAATGTTGTAGTAATGTTAACACTATCTTACACTGCAGCAAGGCTTTAGTCAACATTTTAATACCTACATCAGCTAATGAATGAAACATCTGTGTTTCAGATTTTCATTTTGCCAATAAAGCCCTGGTTCCCCCCCTCCCCAAGTAGATGATGGTACTGTGTGTAAAACTTAGTGTCAGATATGTTCACAGTGTTTTCTAATTTTATGAAGCCCAGATTTATATGTTCACTCACAAAATCGAGCCTTGAGATTTATCCTAATGCCCTTGATTCAGTCCTGACACTCACAACTCATTTCTCTGTGATACATTTTATTTTAATTTTCACCTATGCATAGTTGTTACTTTGATGCCTTTCCTTGAGATTTTGTAAACAAAATTTGTTTGTATTTGAAACCTTAGTATGTGCCGTGTGTCTCATCCATCTTATGCTCCTTCATCTAATGTCCAGTATTGTGTGAAGGGTAGAGAGACTGTTGGAAATTTGAAGCTGTTTGGAGAGGTGCATATTAAGGGAATGAGATGCCATGTAGTTACTTAGATAAGTACAAATGTTATTGTGGAACCCATAGTCTCTGTCTTCATCACCATACTTCTCTGACACACTGATATCTTTGTACCAGACTACTTGGTATCACAGCACAGAATCATCACTGCTGTGCAGACTCTTATCTGATGCAACTCAGGCTGCTTGAGTGATTTTTGTGCATGGTATTACATGTTTAACAAGATAGACAGTGCACATATAATGGGACATTGCGGCTCATTTGCATGACCATTGTTGCCATGGAAATGCAGTGGTATGTTCCCTTTTTGTTGTTGGTGTAAGAGTAGTTGTCAGCAAGTTCAATGGTGCCATGGAAATGCAACAGTGGGTTCCCTTTGAACTGTTGTTGAACTAGTGAATATTTCGTACTCTTGTTTACGATAAGAACTTTTAGTATGATCAATGTGTCTCTGTATTCTTGCCTTAGTTTGCTAGCCTATGAGTTTCATATTTTCTGCACTGTATTATATTGCCATCTGTGCCTCTACCATATTTTTTGACATTATCTCATAAATGGCATGATATTAGGGGAAAAAAATTTATTGAAGATGTGTTTTGATTTTATCTACAGATTTGTTTGAAAAAATTCTCATTCTAAGAAGAATTCTGTGAGATTTTACCATAAATTTATGTAGGTCTTTGTGTAAAGTACCCATTATTCTTGTGTGATTTTTATCAAACTAGAATTTTCCTGGCAGATATATGAAAAATTCTGAAAATATCAAGTGTCATGAAAATCTATCCAGTGAAAGCCAAGTAATTCCATGCGTGCAGACAGACAGGCAGACATAATGTAGGTAATAACTGCTTTCCACAATTTTGCAAACATGCGTGACAAGTACAGTGATTACATTTCAGAAGTTTTGGCATGTAAGCATTTGAAGAGCTGTTAGGTACTTTACATTCCATTATTTATGAAATATTTTTCAGGAACTGCTGATAGTGTGAGGTGGGAAAATGACTTTGAATGATACATTGGTCAGAATTAGGAAGAATGCAGTTGTGGGTTATTTTTATTTTGTACCACTGAAGCATTTTCCTAGATAGTGTTGGAAGACTGTTCCAGTTACAGTCTTGTCCACTATGTAACTGTTCATTTTAATTTGCCATTTGATAATAAAGGGGAAACAGGTATGTGCATGTGAAAAGCTTTCCGTTAATGACATGACTGGCTTTACCACCTTTTTTCCTGCCAGCTCTAGCATTTCATTTGTTCATTGTCTGTTTGTACTGAGAAAAAAATTTCACATATGTTAATATACAATTATCTAATACTGTTATACATAACCTCTACTTCAGCATGGAGGTCTGCTCTAACATTGTTGTTTTTCTTAGCCCCTCCAGGCGAATGGCAGGGTACTACAAGAAATTAGATTATGACTGCTTCCTTCCACATACTTATCAATTGAGTATTCACTGTCATACCACACTTTGATGGTGTGTGGAGTGAGTTATTAACAGAGTAGTTAGGTAAAAAAAGGTAAAGTCCCTGTGCACCCTGTGAAGGCATATTGGGGGGTGGAAGTATATCTCCACTCATTCTTAACCTTGGCACTAGATGGAGGTGAATGGTCAGCTTCACACCCCAGTTTCTGTACCTCTGGGGAAAGAGCCTCCAGAACCCATTGAGTGGGTTCCAGAGCCTGTCTGGATACACTGGAGAGTAGAAATGTCTCTTACCCTTACTGGGAATTTGTCCACAATTTCTTGGTTGTCCAACACATATCCTAGCCAGCTGACTGACTTATTAGTTTCAGTATATCACATTGTTGGCCCATTGGCTGCATGTGTGGCCCCGTATGAATTGTTTTGGTGGACTTTCTGAACTTTCAAGACAGTTTGTGAATATGACCTATAGATCACAAATTAGAAATAACAATATTCAGTTGGATGAGATGGCGAAGTTGGTCATCAAATTGTTGAGCAGCAGTCCCGATACAGGCCCAGAGGGTTCCAGGAAGTTAAGGCTCCCAGATTTTGTGACAACGGCACAGGATGGTGGTAGGTTGTCAGCCTTACACACAGGCAGCCTTTACCCCCAGGAAATGCTCCTGGTACTCATTTCTGTTAGAGGCTGAGTCAACCCCAGGGCCATAATGTGATCGAAACGTTTTTGTGTCAATGAAAAATCCAATGACACTAGCTGGGATTGAACAAGCGACCTTCTGATTTGTAGCACGGCACCTTAAACACTGTGCTACCGCGGTCCCCAAATTGTTGAGCGACACTTTGTATTTTTGTGTATTATGTGGCAGCTCCATGAGATTAAAAGATTGCTTAACCCTTGCAGGCTGTGTGACCTCCATTGCTTTGGCAGATAAGCAGGAAGAGAGAGGATTTTGCAGGGAAATTGTAATTTACAGATAGTCAAGAGCTGGACAAAGAAGTGCAGGGAAACATTTGTACTTGCATAAATAATTAGTCATTGATATTTAGTTGTATTTCTTGCAAACTAGCTCATTATCAAGTTTCATATAGCATCATTGTAGTGAATTATGTCTAATAATAATTTAAACAATAAACCCAACAATGTTAAAACTGAAGTCATCTGCTACTTTAAATGTTAGATAGAAGACAGTGGGAAGAAGAATATTTCTGTTTACAAGTTCAAAGCAATATCATAAATCTGATTTGTTCAAGGATGCTTGGCATTTGCAAGGTGTGTATGTTAAATGTCATCAGGAAACACCACAAATGTTACAGGAAATTGTGGACCTGACATTTTGTGAATTAAGATCATATTTACAAAAGCAACAGGAAGAGTTTTGTAACATTAAATAAATCAGAAGAACCATTAGTTAAAGCAGGTTTTGTATTGGCCAGTTAAATTGCAACCAACTTGAAATCTTTTGCATAAGAAGGACAGTTGTTTTCAAGTCTCATTGAAACAGCTGCAGTGATCTAGTCAGAGAAAGTACAAAAATTCAAAAACAAAAACCAAAGTAGAAACACAGTGGCTGGACATGTTAAGTGGCATAGTCAGTGGTATGTGGAATCAGATGAAGTTGAGAAGTAAAGTGTTTAAGCCTACTGAATAGCAGTGATGTTCAAGATACTTATCACCTTACATTTGTTCACAGTTGTAAATCAGATTTTGTTATAATTGAATGACTTGGAATGAATTCCTACATATCCATGAAACTACAAGTGTAGAAGATATTTTCTGTGAGATAGTTTACTTAAAAATATGGACTTTGACTTAACAAAATTGAGCACACTGTGAGTGACAGTTTCTGTTATGTCAGGTATTAAAAATGGCCTTGTGGGGCTAAATGAATACCTCTGTAGCAACGTTTGTTTGTAATACACCAAGAAATATTGTGTGAAAATAGACTGATCACATTTTGAAAAGAGTTGGCTGATCATTAACTCTCTTCATGCCCATGGATTATACATTATCATCAATGGTTTGCTTGACAGTTTTCTTCTCAGTATTGACAGTGAATATAGAGATGTGTCATATTACACTGAAGTTTACTGGTTATTGTGCCCAGAGGTGTTAGAAGCATTTTATGAATTGATAGTTGAAATTATTTTATATTTTTTAAATAAAGCAACAAGATTTTAGCCGTATAAAAAGAAAGCTGCAGCAACAAAGGGATCTGGCATTTTTATATGATAATACAAAGCACCTGCAAGAGGTAAATGTGGAACAACAAAGAGAGAATCATCATCATGATTGTATGAGTGTTTTACAGATTTTCACACATTGGCTGTGGGAAACACAAACAAAAGTGAACATTTTATATATTTTGAAACATGCAAATTATTTAAGTTACACAAGTTGATTCTACATCACAGTTACCACTCAGAAAATAATTTGTTGTTGCAAACCGAATTTAAAATTTGATTTTAAACTTTGTTAAATTAAATTTATAGTGTTCTTTGTACCACATAAACTTGACATATTGTGGATGAATATCCACAAATTGCACTGATGGAATTTCAGTGTGATTCAATACTAAAGAATTTAGGAACATTTGAATGCCAAGTTGCTTTTCCTCAGGTCAGTTTCCAAATTTTTGTGCCAAATATATGAGATGTTTAGTAGCACATATTTGTGTGAACAATTGTAGTCACTCGTGAAACGAAACAGGACCTAAAATATCACGATCAACACGTTAGCAGTAAGGAAAGGGACATCAACGCAAATATTAAACCTGGCAATAAGCTACATGTGAAAGGAATATGCCAAATTTCCGGAAAATCTTATTAGAGGTGCGATATTCTAGTGGGACCGGAAAGGAAAATTGGATTCAAATTCGCGTAGTGATCTGAAAAGAGTTACTTTACTATGTTACCGTATCGCATTTTACAATATTACATCTTTCCTATTTTGTAAATTTCGCTTCCAACCTCAAATCTCGTAGCTCACTGCAGCTAGTACGCACAATGACCTTGATGTACCTGCCATTGGGAAACTACTCTTTAAATTCGTCGTAAACGCACTGCCCCGTTTAGTTATGGGCGATGAATATGAATTTAAGCGACATATCGAATGTTCCGCAGGATCGATATAGTTCTCGGTGTGCAATCCGAAGCCGGGTATCGATACGCGGGAGGCATCTTGAGTGCCGATCTTAAGAGGTAGTATCCGTGATCGTCAATGTGTTGTGTTTTGGGGTGCAATATGTATTGCGTTTTGTTGCTTCGTTTCTAGTCATTTTCGTAATGATTTCCCGTTTGTTTCACATTTGTATAATACGGGACGTGTTTTATAATGATGTTTGTTTTAGATATTAGTAAAGTACATATGGAGAGTTTGCTACTAATTCTACGCATCCGGGAAGCATGTTCCTGTAATGAAATTTAATTCGCTTGTGTTAAAGACGGAACTTCGGAAGTCATTGCTTGAAAGGGACGAAGACGCAGCTAGCAATGAGTTCCTCTGAACCCTATGTAACGTTATGCGAATAAGGTAAGCATTTGCAACAGATTTTACTATAGGTTAAGGTTGCGCTTCCTTACGGAACGCGCGCACAGTAACGGTGCACGGAATTAAAAGGTTTCATTAAACTGTTGACTTTACTGAAACTGATCGAACGGTTCAGTTTAACATGTTGGCTGAAAAAAGAATATGTGCATGCTTGGCATGTTTGCAGTGATAAGTTTCAACAGTGGGTCACTTCGCTTCGCCGTGTCCCTCCGCACATTATATCAAGTCGATAACCTCTGAATTTGCTATTTATGAAATATTCTTTTGCAACGTTCATTTAAATTTGTCGATACTGTTCAGTTCTTATTACAGTCAAATTCCAAGCAAATTTCCGTGATAACCTGTAGGAAGTTTTGTGCAATATTTCGAAACCAAGTACTTAAAATTTGGACATTTCATGTTCGACTTAAAATTTAAATATTTAACGTTCGAATACACTTCTAGTATGCATCTGTTTCAGAAGTAATTAAACATGGGGTATTTGTATTGTATTATAATGTCGATGAGATTAGTCGTGCGGACGGAAGATGCGGTTCCGCTAGTTGACCAAAGTAGAGTGGAAACGGAATCTGGTGGCACACGGCGACGCACGGAAGGAGAAGTGAAGGGGAAAGAGGCGAATGGAGTGGGTAGCCAAGCAGTCTTCAGTCTGACTCGGAACAGTCCATCCAGTGTTACTACAATCGTTCTCCGCCGACCC
>Ga0123357_10005219_pt1 | contig 15501 bp, 7 predicted proteins | sample TergutEmb28metaG_FD_89873 | JGI IMG/M metagenome (GOLD analysis project Ga0123357, IMG submission 89873) | Embiratermes neotenicus P4 segment gut microbial communities from Petit-Saut dam, French Guiana - Emb289 P4 | ecosystem: Host-associated > Arthropoda: Insects > Digestive system > Gut ... | reverse complement strand
TATTACTGACACACACAGCACTTCACAGTATTACTGGCACACACAGCACTCCGCAGTATTAATGAAACACACAGCACTTCAGTGTATTACTGACACACACAGCACTCCGCACTATTAATTACACACACAGCACACCGCAGTAATACTGATACACACAGCACTTCACAGTATTAATGACACACACAGCACACCGCAGTAAGACTGACACACACAGCACTTGACAGTATTAGTGACACACAACACTCCGCAATATTACTGACACACACAGCACTTCACAATATTACTGACACACACAGCACTCCGCAGTAATAATGACAAACACAGCACCCCGCAGTATTACTGACACACACAGCACTTCACAATATTACTGACACACACATCACTCCGCAGAATTACTGACACACACAGCACTTCACATTATTACTGGCACACACAGCACTCCGCAGTATTAATAAAACACACAGAACTTCACAGTATTACTGACACACACATTACTCCGCATTATTATTGACACACACAGCACCTCGCAGTATTAATGTCTCACACAGCACCCCGCAGTATTAATGACACTCACAGCACTTCAAACTCTTATTGACACACATAGAGCACTTCACATTTTAACTGACACACACAGCACTCCGCAGTATTACTCACACACACAGCACTCCAAAGTATTACTGACACACACAGCACTCCACAGTATTACTGACACACAGCACTCCGCACTATTACTGACACACACAGCACTTCACAGTTTTACTGACACACACAGCACTCCGAAGTATTACTGGCACACACAGCACTCCGCAGTATTAATGACACACACAGCACACCGCAATATTACTGACACAAACAGCACTTCAGAGTATTATTGACACACACAGCACTTCACATTTTTACTGACACACACAGCACTCCGCAGTATTATTGACACACACAGCACTTCACAGTATTACTGACACACAAAACACTCCGTAGTATTACTGACACACACAGCACTTCACAGTATTAATAGCACACACAGCACTCCGCAGTATTAATGACACACACAGCACTTCACAGTATTACTGACACACACAGCAATCCTCAGTATTATTGACACACACATCACCCCGCAGTATTACTGACACTTTCAGCACTTCACAATATTACTGACTCACACAGCACTCGCCAGTATTAATGACACACAGCACCCTGCATTATTAATGACACACCCAGCACTTCACAGTATTTCTAACACATAACACTCCTCAATATTACTGACACACACAGCACTTCACAATATTACTGACACAAACATCACTCCGCAGTATTACTGACACACACAGCACCCCGCAATATTACTGACAAACACAGCACTTCACAGTATTATTGACAAACACAGTACTTCACATTTTTACTGACACACACAGCACTCAGCAGTATTACTGACACACACAGCACTCCGCAGTATTACTGACACACACAGCACTCCGCAGTGTTAATGACACACACAGCACTCCACATTATTACTGACACACACAGCACTCCGCAGTATTACTGACACACACAGCACTTCGCAGTACAAATGACACACACAGCACCCCGCAGTGTTACTGACACTTTCAGCACTTCACAGTATTACTGACACACACAGCACTCCGCATTATTAATGACACACACAGCACCCTGCAGTATTAACGACACACACAGCACTTCACTGTATTACTGACACATAACACTCCGCAATATTACTGACACCCACAGCACTTCACAATATTACTGACACACACATCACTCCGCAGTATTACTGACACACACAGCACCCCGAAATATTACTGAAACACACAGCACTTCACAGTATTATTGACACCCACAGCACTTCACATTTTTATTGACACACACAGCACTCCGCAGTATTATTGACACACACGGCACTTCACAGTATTACTGACACACACACATCACTCCCCAGTATTAATGACACACACAGCACTTCACAGTATTACTGGCAAACACAGCACTCCGCAGTATTAATGACCCACACATCACATCACAGTATTACTGACACACATAGCACTCCGCATTATTAATGACACACACAGCACTCCGCAGTATTACTGACACACACAGCACTTCACAGTATTATTGACACACACATCACTCCGCAGTATTACTGACACACACAGCACTTCGCAGTATTACTGGCACACACAGCACTCCGCAGTATTAATGACACACACAGCACTTCACAGTATTACTGACACACACAGCACTCCGCAGTACTAACAACACACACAGCACCCCGCAGTATTACTGACACACACAACACTTCACAGTATTAATGACACACACAGCACTCCGCAGTATTAATGACACACACAGCAACCCGCAGTATTACTGACACACACAGCACTTCACAGTATTAGTGACACACAACAATCCGCAATATTACTGACACACACAGCACTCTGCAGTATTAGTGACACGCATAGCACTTCACAGTATTACTGACACACCCAGCACTTCACAGTATTACTGACACACACAGAACTCCGCAGTATTAACTACACACACAGCACCCCGCAGTATTACTGACACTTTCAGCACTTCACAATATTACTGACACACACAGCACTCCGCATTATTACTGACACACACAGCACTTCACATTATTACTGACACATACAGCACTCCGCAGTATTACTGGCACACACAGCACTCCGCAGTATTAATGACACAAACAGCATCCCGCAATATTACTGACACACACATCACTTCACAGTATTTTTTTTCACACACAGCACTTCACATTTTTACTGACACACACAGCACTCCGCAGTATTATTGACACACACAGCACTTCACAGTATTACTGACACACAAATCACTCCGCAGTATTACTGACACACACAGCACTTCACAGTATTACTGGCACACACAGCACTCCGCAGTATTAATGACACACACAATACTTCACAGTATTACTGACACACACAGCACTCCGCAGTATTAACTACACACACAGCACCCCGCAGTATTACTGACACTTTCAGCACTTCACAATATTACTGACACACACAGCACTCCGCAGTATTAATGACACACACAGCACCCTGCAGTATTACTGACACACACAGCACTTCACAGTATTATTGACACACACAGCACCTCACATTTTTACTGGCACACACAGCACTCCGCAGTATTACTGACACACACATCACTCCACATTATTACTTACACACACAGCACTCCGCAGTATTACTGACACACACAGCACTCCGCAGTGTTAATGACACACACAGCACTCCACAGTATTACCGACACACACAGCACTCCGCAGTATTACTGACACACACAGCACCTCGCAGTATTAATGACACACACAGCACCCCGCAGTATTACTGACACTTTCAGCACTTCACAGTATTACTGACAGACACAGCACTCCGCAGTATTAATGACACACACAGCACCCTGCAGTATTACTGACACACACAGCACTTCACAGTATTACTGACACATAACACTCCGCAATATTACTGACACACACAGCACTTCACAATTTTACTGACACACACATCACTCCGCAGTATTACTGACACACCCAGCACCCCGCAGTATTACTGACACACACAGCACTTCACACTATTATTGACACACACAGTACTTCACATTTTTACTGAAACACACAGCACTCCGCAGTATTACTGACACACACATCACTCCACAGTATTACTGACACACACATCACTCCGCAGTATTACTGACACACACAGCACTCCGCAGTGTTAATGACACACACAGCACTCCACAGTATTACTGACACACACAGCACTCCGCAGTATTACTGACACACACAGCACTCTTCAGTGTTAATGACACACACAGCACTCCGCATTATTGGGTTCCAATCCCGATTTCGAAACAGCATTTTTCACTGTTTTGAGTGACAGCCGTCTTGTAGGATGTCAATTTTTGTGAATGTGACGTCACTCACACTCAGACGGAAGTTTCAGTAATCCAACGTAACACTGGCAATGCAAATTTTTATGTACTGATAAATCACTATCGGAAATCTTATGATAAATTAGTTGGTTGGTTCCACAACAGCTTCACACACAGCCAGAACTATAGCAACCAAAACGGGCCTACATTGATTAGATACAGAACTGCCGGCTAAAAACGGAATTGAGAGGTTAGGCCTGCCGTGCCAGAACATGCAGTCCGCAGTAACGTAGAGCCGTAGCAACGCGACTGAAACTGGAGTGTTCTACAGATGTTCTAAAAGTTTTCTACAAATGTTCTACAAATGTTTTACAAATGTTCTACAAATGCTCTTAACCATACCAACTAAGCTTCTGACCTTTTAGTTCCGCATTACCTTGGGCAGTTCCAGAATTTCCACAAAGTAACACACAGTAACATACAGAAACTTAGTTAGTTTTTAACAAACAGTAACAGTGGAACGCATAGTAACACAGACGAGCACAATTAACTCACAGTAATATACAGTACAACACAGTAATTGAGTGGCATACAGTAACATAGAGAACCACACAGTAACACATCAAAAAATAAATTCAGTAGCACACAAACCATAACACGCTTTAACACAATACATTAACATAGATTAAGACAGAGTAACACACATTAACATACAGTGATACACGTGAAAATAGAGAAACACACAGTAACTGAGTAACACAAGTAACAGAAACTCAAAGTAACACAGAGTAACAGAAACTCACAGTAACACACAGTAACAGTAACAACAGCAACAAGCAGTAACAGAAACTCACAGTAACACGCGGTAGCAGAAACTGACAGTAACACCGAGCAACACATAGTAACAGTAGCACACAGTAACAGAAACTCACAGTAACACACAGTAACGCACAACAACATGCAATAACGGAAACTCACAGTAACACACAACACACATTAACAGAAACTCACAGTAATACACAGTAAGAGAAACTCACAGTAACACACAGCAACACAGTAACAGGAACTCATACTAACACACAGCAACACACAGTAACAGAAACTCACAATAACACACAGCAACACAGTAAAAGAAACTCACAGCAAAACACAGTAACAGAAACTCAGGGTAACACACAGCAACACACAGTAACAGAAAATCACAGCAACACACAGTAACAGAAACTCACAGTAACACACAGCAACACACATTAACAGAAACTCACAGTAACACATATTAACACACAGCAACACACAGTAACAGAAACTCACAGTAACACACAGCAACACACATTAACAGAAACTCACAGTAACATGTATTAACACACAGCAACACACAGTAACAGAAACTCAAAGTAACACACAGCAACACAATATGTTGCGTGCACTCACTTTCTCCTAATTATGCAAACGGTCAACTACAAAGACAGCAAATTTCACTTTCCAGTATAAAGTTCTCTCAATTTGCTTTGAACCTCACGGCTAAGCGTAACGTAATTATGATGTCACAAAGAGCAGCACTGTTAACTCCACATTCTCCATCAGTATGATAATTTCCTGCACGGTTTGTCTGTCGCACAGGCCGAAATTAACGTTCCCTTCTATGACGTCACAGTCACTACAAATAAATTAAACGTCTTTAAAACCTTATAATTTGTCTGCCATTGGTTTTTGTTTCTCCTCCAAGTGAAAGATCAGTCCGTGGACCAACTACTGTTGTCCTGTCACTTCACCGTCTCCCCGATGTACCTCTCACTAAAGCCGTGTGCCACCAAGCACGCCACATTCATCACAATCAAAACAAAACCAGGTCAAGCTGCAATAACAATAACCCACACACTCGCATGTCCACGCATACATTCTTACGCAACGCTTCCAAACGCTACAAATGCATTTCGTTCTTCTGGCCACAAAAATCAGTATATAACCACAATAACTTGCTGTACGCACGACGCTAAAAGCATCATTCCTGCGTCTGACAAAACTGTAGACTAAGTTCCTATGGAATTCGAGGCTGCGTCGTTGGTTTAGTTTCTTCTGACGCTGCTTAATGTCTTCCGACGCTACTTACTGTCTCCCGACGCTGCTTAGTGTCTCCCGACGCGTCTGACTGCGTCCCTACGGGTACCGCCTTCACACTGGCCCCTAAAACCCTGACGCTGCAGACACATCCTTCTGTAAGTCAGCACACACTAATCCAGCAACACAGCGCCCTATGCTGAAAAACCTGAATCACCAACAATGCACATGTGCAAATCTCAACAAACCTCAACAAACCTCAACCCCCGCAATGCAGTTAATTCGATAACACGATGGTCGCTGTGACAATGCGCGACGTTCCTCTAGCCATATTTCCTCGCCAAAAGACCTATGGTTTTCAACCTCAGGTTGTCACACATCAGCTTTTCACACCTCCGGTTGTCACACCTCAGGTTGTCACACATCCGGTCGTCAAACTCAGGTTGTCACACCTCAGGTTGTCACACATTCGGTTGTCACACCTCCGGTTGTCACACCTCCGGTTGTCGCACCTCAGGTTGTCACACGTCCGGTTGTCTAACTCAGGTTGTTACACCTCAGGTTGTCACACATCCGGTTGTCACACCTCCGGTAGTCACACCTCAGGTTGTCACGCCTCAGGTTGTCACAATTCCGGGTGTCACACCTCCGGTTGTCACACATCAGTTTGTCACACCTCAGGTTCTCACACCTCAGGTTGTCACACCTCAGGTTGTCACACCTCAGGTTGTCACACATCAGGTTGTCGTACCTCAGGTTGGTACACCTCTGGTTGTCACAGCTCAGGTTGGTAAATTTCGATTGTCACACCACAGGTTGCTACATTCCGGTTGTCACAACTCAGGTTAGTAAATTCCGGCTGTCACAATTTTGTTGGGTAAATTCCGGTTGTCACAACTCAGATTCCTAAATTCCGGTTGTCACAACTCAGGTTGGTACAAATCTGGTTGTTTACAACTCAGGTTCGTACATCTCCGGTCGGTAACCTCCGGTTTTCACACCTCAGGTGGTAAACCTCAGGTTCGTACACCTCAGGTTGGTAAACCTTCGGTTGTCACACCTCAGGTTGGTACAACTACGATTGGTAACCTCCGGTTGTCACACCTCAGGTTGGCACACCTCAGATTGGTATACCTCCGGTTGGTAAAACTCAGGTTGTCACACATCAGGTTGGTACATCTCCGGTTGGTAACCTCCGGTTGTCAAACCTCAGGTTGGTACACCTCCGGTTGCTACATATTCTGTTGTCACAACTCAGGTTGGTAAATTCCGGCGGTCAAACCCCAGGTTGGTACACCTTCAATTGTCACACGTCAGGATGGCATACCTCAGGTTGGTACACCTTAGGTTGGTACACCTACGGTTGTAACAACTCAGGTTGGTACACTTCAGGTTGATACCTCTCAGGTTTGTACATCTCCGAATGGTAACCTCCAGTTGTCACACCGCAGGTTGTCATATCTCAGTTTGGTACACCTCATGTTGGTACACCTCAGGTTGGTACACTTCTGGTTGGTACAATTTCGGTTGTCACAACTCAGGTTGATGCACCACAAGTTGGTAAATATCCGGTAGGTAACCTCCGATTGTCTCACTTCCGGTCGTCACACCTCCGGTTGTCAGACCTCCGGTTGCTACACCTCCGGTTGTCACACCTCAGGTTGTCACAATTCCGGTTGTCACACCTACGATTGTTACTCATCAGGTTGTCACACCTCAGGTTGGTACACCTTCGGTTGTCACAACTCAGGTTGGTAAATTGTGGTTGTCATAACTCAGATTGGTAAATCCCGTTTGTCACAATTCAGGTTGTAAATTCCGGTTGTCACAAGTCAGGTTGCTAAATTCCGGTTGTCACACCTCAGGTTGGTACAACTCCGGTAGTTAAAACTGAGGTTGGTACACCTCAGATTAGTACATATCCGGTTGGTAACCTCCGGTTGTCAAACATCTGGTTGTCACACATCAGGTTGTTACACCTCAGGTTGGTACACCTCGGGTTGGTAAACCTTCGGTTGTCAAACCTCAGGTTGGTACATCTCCGGTTGGTAACCTCCGGTTGTCACACCTCAGGTTGGTACACCTCAGGTTGGTATACTTCCGGTTGGTACACTTCAGGTTGTCACACATCAGGTTGGTATATCTTCGGTTGGTAACCTCCGGTTGTCACACCTCAGGTTGGTACAACTGAGGTTGGTTCACCTCCGGTGTGTACACCTTCCGTTGTCACACATCAGGTTGGAAAATTCCGGTTGTCAAAATTCAGTTTGGTACACCTCAGGTTGACACAACTCAGGTTGGTGCACGTCAGGTTGATACACCTCAGGTTGGTACATCTCCGGTTGGTAACCTCCGGTTGTCACACCTCAGTTTGTTACAACTCAGGTTTTTACACCCCAGGTTGGTCCACCTTAGGTTGGTACATTTCCGGTTCGTAAAATTTCGGTTGTTGCAACTCAGGTTGATACAACTCAGGTTGGTAAATCCCAGGTTGGTAACCTCAGGTTTTTACACCTCAGGTTACTACATCTCCGGTTGTTATACATCAGGTTGGAAATCCTATGGTTGTCACACCTAAGGTTGTCACACCTCAGGTTGGTACTCCTCCGGTTGTCACATCTCAGATTGGTACATCTCCTTTTGACACACCCCAGGTTCGTACACCTCAGGTTTGGTACCTTCTGGTTGTCACACCTCAGATTGTCACACCTGAGGTTGTCACACCTGAGGTTGTCACACCTCAGGTTGTCACACCTCAGGTTGGTATACCTCAGGTTTTTACACCTCCGGGTTTCACACCTCATGTTATTTCAACTTCGGTTGTCACGCCTGTGGTTATCACACCTCAGGCTGTCACAACTCAGGTTGTCACACCTCCTGTTGTCACACCTCAGGTTGGTACACCTCAGGTTGATACACCTTTGGTTGTCACACCTCATGTTAGTAACTTCCGGTTGTCACACCTCAGCTTGATAATCCTCAGTTTGGTACATCTCTGGTAGGTAACTTCCGGTTGTCACACCTCAGGTTGCTACACCTCAGGTTGGTACACCTCCGGTTGTCATACCTGAGGTTGTAACTCCTCAGGTTGGAACTCTTCCGGTTGTCACACCTCAGGTTCCTACACCTCCTTTTGTCACACCTCAGGTTGTCACAACTCAGGTTGGTACACGTCAGGTTTGGTAAACCTCAGGTTGTCACACCTCAGGTTTTCACACCTCAGGTTGGTACACCTCAGGTTGGTACACCTCCGGTTGTCACAACTCATGTTGGTACACCTTCGGTTGCCACACCTCAGGTTGTCAAACCTCCGGTTGTCACACCTCTGATTGTCACTCCTCAGGTTGTCACACCTCAGGTTGTCACACCTCAGGTTGGAACAACTCATGTTGACACACCTTCAGTTGTCACACCTCAGGTTCGTACACCTCAGGTTGGTATTCCTCAGGTTGGTACACCTCAGGTTACTACACCTCTGGTTGGTACACTTCCGGTTGTCCCACCTCTTGTTGGTACGCCTCAGGCTGTCTCACCTCAGTTTGTCACATCTCAGGTCACACCTCAGGTTGGTAACCTCCGGTTGTGAGACCTCAGGTTGTTACACCTCACGTTGATACACCTCAGGTTGTCACAATTTCGGTTGTCATACCTCAGGTTGGTACACCTCCGGTTCTCACACCTCAGGTTGTTAACCCCCGGTTGGCACACCTCAGGTTGTCAAACCTCAGGTTCATACTCCTCATGTTGGTACATCTCCGGTTGGTAACCTCCGGTTGTCACACCTCAGGTTGTTACACCTCCAGTTGTCGCACCTCAGGTTGGCACACCTCAGGTTGACACACCTCAGGTTGACACACCTCAGGTTGACACACCTCAGGTTGGTATACCTCCGTTGGTTACAACTCAGGTTGTTACACTTCGGGTTGTCACACCTCAGGTTGTAACACCTCCGGTTTTAATAACTCCGGTTGTCACATCTCCGGTTGTCACATCTCCGGTTGTCACACCTCAAGTTGCTACACCTCAGGTTCTTACACCTTCGGTTGCCACACCTCAGATTGGTCACCTCCGGTTGTCACACCTCAGGTAGGTAAACTCCGGTTGTCACACCTCAGTTTGGTACACCCCAGGTTGTCACACCTCATGTTTTCACTCCTCCGGTTGTTACACCTTCGGTTGTCACACCTCAGGTTGGTAACCTCCGGTTTTCACACCTCAGGTTGGTAACCTCCAGTTTTCACACCTCAAGTTTGTACACCTCAATTTGTTACATCTCAGGTTGTCACACCTCAGGTTGTCACACCTCAGGTTGGTACACCTCAGTTGTTACACCTGAGACCCATATTACGTTGCGCAATGAGAAAATTTGCTCCAGGGTTTCATACTAAGTCGCTTTACGAGACACGAAAATATCAAGGTCTGCCTCTGACGTAGTTAGAAACTTTCTCTTCAGTTTATTTCTGATTCGCTGACACAAAATTATACGCCTGCTAAAACACACAGAAATATCGGTTCTAGAAATGAGATTCATCTGCAATGTGGAAGTAATGTGCTCAGCCTGAACAAGTTACTACAGCGTGCTGTTACTGCAGCAGTACTGACAGTGCCCTGTGATGGTCTGGTTCCGTAATAACAGCCAACATACACTAAATAAAGGTAGGCAATTACGTCATTCCTTACGTAAAAGAGTGTTGTAGATTCGTGTGTCTGGTGAGACTGTACAGCATTCTACAGCGCTTTGTGATGATCTAAGTAGGAGACCACTGCAGTTGACTGGGTGGCTTTATGACTGCTTGTCTAAAGGTCTCTAAAGAAACGACGGCTTTCTGGACGCCTGCGTCGACGGATATGGCACGCAGTCCTAGCTCAGTGCGCCAGTGTACAAACTAACCTAACCTAACCTAACCTAACTCAACCTAACCTACCCTAACCTAACCTAACCTAACCTAACGCGACCCAACTGCAGCGCGACAGCAATTCCGTAACAATTCTTGTTGACTTGCATTTTCCAGAGATCCCTCCAGGTTATGGATATCACCACGACCCTCGTCACATGAATCTGCAACTGGACACCCCTAAATTCCATTTCGACAAAGCCGTATCTTCTAAACTTACCTACTCAACAGATAATACTTCATCAAATTAGTCCATTAGCGCATCTTTTCCCAGTTTACTGTTCCCCCACAACCAACCTTACGCTCCGCCTACCACAGACTACCAAATTCCTCACCTAACACAGTAAGCCAATTCTACTCAGCAGTTGGCAGTTGTCATGCGTCGAACTGTGAGCTCTGGACAGGCGTGGCTGCAGTGTTACCCTTTCACCCAGGAGTCCACTTCGTACAATACGGAATGGTGTGTGAGATGGGCACGTACGATACGGAATGACGGGTGTGCAGGGGCACGCTCTCAGCCACAACCGTCCCCAGCCGATCTGTGCTATAAACGTCCGAAAATATTATCTTCCTCAACACTGATGGATCAGGTTTCAAACACACAAAGGAAACGTGAGCGCTGTGCGTTTGTCTTAGTGTGTGGCAGTGGGGGAAGTGAAGAACATAGACCTTCATTCAAAATAGAACGTTTTGGTTTCTTCGCTCTTTAACTGATGGCTTATGACATCTGTGCAGAACAAAACTAAATTTTATGCTGGTTTGTTAGAAATAATCAGAAACGTAACTCTCAGATTTCGATAAATGTATATTGCGGCAATCCATCAGATCGTAATGCCGGCTCCACAGCCCATACCTATAGGCCACTCAACACAGCACAGCAGCATTATGAATCGCACGTCACTGCACTTGCCCGTTAGGCTACGGCATTGCAGGATGACGGTTGTCACGTGACACTAAACGAACTGTATGGAGTAACGTTATCCATGTTGCGTGCAGTAAACTGGCTCACAACAGTTGCACAACAATACAATACAATATAATACAATACAAATCAACACAACACAATAAAATACATCCGCACATCTCTACTATAATTAGCCAGAAATGTCAACTTTGCCGATAACTACTCATTCCTTTATAATCACCTCCCCAAAGATGGCCAAAATAGGCCGAAACACGTAGGAAAATAACAATTGTCTTTTTTTTGTTGTAAAGTTGCTGGGATAAGCAATGTGACACAAACCGTATTGTGGATGGTAGCAATCAGGAACAGGACTGGTGATTATGTTGATGATGAGAGTGGCAGAAGTAGTAGTAGTAGTAGTAGTAGTAGTAGAGTAGTAGTAATAGTAGTAGTGGAGTTTGAAGTGGTAGTGGTACTAGTAGTAGTGGCGGTAATAGTAGCAGTAGTGGAGGTACGGTAGTAGTATTAGTGGCGGTAGTAGTAGTAGTAGTAATAGTAGTGGTGGTAGTAGTAGCAGCAGTAGTAGTAGTAGTAGTAGTAGTAGTAGTAGTAGTGGCGGTAGTAGTAACAGTAGTAGTATTAGCAGTAGTAGTGGTGGTGGTAGTAGTTGTGGCGGCAGTAGTAATGGCAGTAGGAATAGTGGTGGTGGTAGTAGTAGTGGCGGTAGTAGTAATAGTAGTAGTATTTGCAGTACTAGTGGTAGTGGTGGTTGTTGTAGTTTGTAATGGCGGTAGTAGTATTGACAATAGTATTAGTAGTGGTGGTGGTACTAGTCGTGGTGGTAGTAGTCGTGTCGGTATTAGGAGTAACAGCAGTAGTGGTAGTAGTAGTAGTAATAGTAGTAGCAGTGACTAATAGTGGTGGTGGCGGTAGTAATAGTGGCGGTAGTAATAGTGGCAGTAATAGTAGTAGTGGCGGTATTAGGAGTACTAGTAGTGATGGTGGTAGTATTTGTGGCGGTAGTAGTAATAGTAGTAGTAGTGGCAGTAGTAGTAGTAGTGATGGCGGCGGTAGTAGTAATAGTAGTAGTGGCGGTAGTAGTAGTAATAGTAGTAGTAATTGTGTTAGTAGTGGCGGTAGTAGTAGTAGTAGTAGTAGTGGTGGTAGTAGTAGTAGTAGTGTTGGTGGTGGTGGTGGTGATTCTGATGGAGAGGAAATGAAGTTCGGAGTAAAGTAAAGTTCTGCGCTCGCCAACAACGATAACTCGACATTAGACGCAGGTCAGCCGCGCGCCTCAAATCCCAGCTTCTTTACTCCCGCGTAGTCTGGGGCTGGACGTTTGGTCGACGAAAAAATTGCGTTACCTGGTCGAAAACCGAACCTACGACCATCCAAAGCACAGCCTGGACACTACACTTACTGCGCTAACGTGGCCGCCATAGAGTCCACCTTTGTGTCTCAGCAATGACTATAGCAAGGGACAAGAGTTAATTAATTGGCACACGTGAAGGGCGTGCTATTAATGGCACGCATTAATCATCCAATTACACTCTCGCACAATGCAAACCACGATTGCTGTCCGGCCAGAGCCGCTACTTGTGCTAATGACCATTTTAAGCTCCTAATTACACTAAACTAGATGTTAATAAATGGACTTGAAACTGAATGATTGAATTCTTGCACGCAATCTAACGATTATACATGCAGACACGTGTTGTGCAGTGCGTAGTTAAACAATTTGCCTTCAACAGTTGTTCAGTAACATGTTCACGCCCAGTCCCACAGAACGCAGTGGCGTACCTCAAACGGATTGTGAAAACTGTTAAAAATTGCTGAATTTTGGACGCCAACACCCCAAGATGTTCGGAAGAAAGGCAGTAAAATTCCAAAACTACCGTCGGTTCGCAATTGGTTTACATTAGCAATGACAAATAAATTGGTTGTCATCATAAATAGTCTTAAAATACCAAATATTAAGAAAATTTTACTATATGAAATGAAAATTCTTGTACCAAATTACAGCTGCTTCCAGAACCTCTGACTAGGGGGGGCTACCGCCCACAGATCCCCGTTCTCTCTGTCCTCTGTCCTCAACTGAATTTGTTGAAACACGCCCCGAACAAAATTCCTGTGTAGGCCACTGACAGAACTTGACGTAGAGCCTAGCCCCAATGGGGCCCAGTTACAAAACACAACAATATTATTTTAACTGAGAAATGACAAGCACTTAACTGAAACCGTTCTGCTTAGCGGCAGACAACGCCGCACACCACTACTCCAATCTGCCGACAGTCGGGGTCCACGCATTTTAGCTCGACGTATTACAGCCGATATCAGGCTTCTAGCCACAGCAAATCTTCCCTTCGGTCCGCAGACACGCTGCATTTCTAACCAACACATTGTGCACCGCACTAATATTTTTATTATTACAACGAGCCGACAGGAACTGACTAGCGACAGTTGTCAGATAAAATACCGTTCAGGTAAAATCAAATCTAAATATAGTTTAGGCAATCGGAAAAATTAATTAAAAGTTTTCCGGAAAAATTCCTTTCGGGATTGCAGCGACCCACGATGATCTCCAGCTAACACGAAGAGTACATTAGAGTGTTATCGTATTTGTCAACAAACGACCTCATCAAGAAGAAACATTGTTATATGAAACAGTAAGAACACAATACACACATTTGCTGGCCTGTTTGCAGTGTATAATCCGCGCTGTTAAGCACTTCTGCATACATGCAGCAAAAATATACTCATACAGTACGATCTGTGAGCAGTGCAATGCTAAAATCTACGTGAAATCCAAACTGTGGACGGCGTTTCACACGTGTTTTTATTATTGATACTAACAGCGTGCCCCATTCAACAGTAACACTACACGCTTTACATAACTTAAGTTTTAGTTTTACAATAACTTTTACATTTAATAATCACAAAACTATAGTGGAGATTCGTTATAACGTCGATAACAATATTTTGATGTCGAGTCTTATAATTAACAATATTTACAAACGTTCTCTGAGATCTGTCTAGCTGTCTACCCATCTATCTTATACAGTAAAGCGTGATTGCAAATCTGTAAATTCTATCGATTTAACAAATTTTACAGAAATTTGTAAATAATTATTGACAGTGTTTCATTTGTCGTCGGCCAATTTCCACCACAGTGTTTTTAATTTGTTTTATCATATCATTCCTTTGGTTACGTAATTTCTTACACTAAATATTGAGTTGTCTGTAGTTTTATCTTCTTCTTCTTCACACAGGCACATCGGAATATCTGTTAATCCAAATCTGTGAAGGTATGATCTTAGTTTCCCATGTCCTGTTATCATTGTTGTAAACTGTGGGAATATAGGAATTTTCTGTCGTAGACTATTGCTCAATTACGAGAAAAAAAGCTTTGGTCACTGCCCTTTACCGCTTTGGTCACTGCCCCTTCCCCTCTGGTCATTGCCTTCCCCTTGGGTCACTACCCCCTTCCCCTTTGGTCACTGCCCCTTCCCCCTTGGTCACTGCCCCTTCCTCTTTGGTCACTGCCCCCTTTCCCTTTGGTCACTGCCCCTTCCCCTTTGGTCACTGCCCTTTCCCCTTTGGTCACTGCCCCTTCCCCTTTGGTCACTGCCCCTTCCCCTTTGGTCACTGCCCCTTCCCCTTTGGTCACTGCCCCTTCCCCTTTGGTCACTGCCCCTTCCCTTTTGGTCACTGCCC
>Ga0123357_10005218_pt1 | contig 15503 bp, 9 predicted proteins | sample TergutEmb28metaG_FD_89873 | JGI IMG/M metagenome (GOLD analysis project Ga0123357, IMG submission 89873) | Embiratermes neotenicus P4 segment gut microbial communities from Petit-Saut dam, French Guiana - Emb289 P4 | ecosystem: Host-associated > Arthropoda: Insects > Digestive system > Gut ... | reverse complement strand
GGTAAAGGCGGCCGGTGCGTAAGGCTGACAACCTTACCACCATCCTGTGCCGTTGTCATGAAATCTGGGAACCTTAACTTCCTGGAACCCTCTGGGCCACTCCAGGCCTGTAATGGGACTGCTAAAAAAAAAAAAAAAATATATATATATATATATAGTTGCACGGAAAAAGTATAACATTAAATATGTGTCTATGAATGTCGTCTTTAAAACTACCTGTCAAGTGAGTTAAATGGCGTCGGATCTTGTAAAGACGACCAGTTATTCTGTCCGCAAAAATATTACCTAACGTGACAGTTGAGTTATTAATGTTGTGGTGTGCTTTTGGAAGAACTAATACTCATTTTCATCACCTACATTTTCAAAATAAATGGCGATAATTTGTCTGCTTTGTCTGCCTTAATTTATTGTAACCGAAAAAAAAACTACCAGTTTATTCTTGTCGCACTGACAGCACACCTTACTCCAACATTAATGCCACATGACGCCACTTTGTGTATTGCACGAGGTTAACTGCTGACTAGCACGTCTTATATCAAGCAGCAATTTATGCGACAATTGGAATAATCTCACCTGTAAAACAAGTGAGCAATAATATAAGTCTTGAAGCTTTCGTGTCGACAGAATTCAATGAAATTTTCTCGGGCAGACAGCAGCGTCAAGTTGTCTCCACTTTCAGAGCGTGCTGGTAGTTTCGTAGAACCAAAACTCTGATCACTAGGTGTCCTACCCTGCTCTGTAGGGCAGGCTCTGAATATGGGAACGGAATTAGTTGCCGAAACGTCGGAAACCCTTCACATCTTGCCGTGGCTGTCAGCCCGAGAAAATATCATTGAAGTTAGCAATGGATGGACTTTACCTTTATCATTTTATTGGCGTAAATGAGAAAAGCCACGAAAAACCGCAGTCACAATAACAGATCTACCAACAGATATACGAACCTTGGGCGTGAATACTCACATGTTCGTGCTACAGTAAGTTATTTACCATTTGGACAGGGATTTGCTCTAACTTCTCTTTTTAACGTGCTGTAGGCAGTAGTATTAGTAGTAATGAATGAGACTTAAACTGCCCCCTACCTGAAGGTTGACGTCATCTGGGTTGTTACGCTGCGGCGACTTGTATTTGGACACTGCATAACATCAAAGAAGATTTGAATGTTCCGCAACACCTCTGCGAGAATCTAAAAGTCTTGCATCGCCCTCTGTTTAATTAACACTCTCTAAAGACAAACCAGCTGGAGACAAAACCCCACGCATTCTCAGCCTCCGTACTAATCAGAAACGACTGAACACCGTTACACTCAGGTTGGCTTGCGCTAGGGAAGAAACTCCCAAATGTCAATTGGATGAGTTCTAGATCCGGCGTTCAAGCTGAGGCAAAATTATAAATTCAGTGCTCCTGACGGGAACCGAATCCCGGCCCGTAATTGCGTTATTCACTGGGCTATATCGGTTCGTTAAAACATGAGTGCAGGAGAAAGACACACGTCCGCATGCAGCTATTTCAGTGGTAAAATAGTAAGTTTCCATTAAAACACAATACAAATACGAAACACGGTCCTAAATTCTGAAGTACCAATCATGGATCGTTGTTACTGGCTGCCCAGACACACGACTGTGAACATTAAGGAGGATTTTGTTTCGAACTAGAGAAATATGCACAGTTTCATTAAACAACCCGAAACGTACCTATCATTGTTACAGCTAGGACAACGACGCCGCCGCCTACGGTGACACGTCCTACATCACCACCTGAGCCAGCAGCGTTACCAGTTGCACTACCAGTACCACTCTCGCCTCGAGTGCCAGGTATGTCAAAAGGTTTGCAGCACCCTTGCTTTATGTACAGTAATTTATACAGCTTAACTCTGCCTTACCGGGCGTAGCTTGTGCTGACTGCCAACAGTTTCAAGAATCGATGTCGGTTTTGTCCCCAGTTCCTCTGTAACACGTGTCTTTGTGCTCTAAGGTGTGAACTGACGTCACAAGCTAATTCGAGGCCGAGCGATTACTATATATTCCTTCTCTGTAATCATAATATCCCCCATATGTCATCAGAGTTTTTAGTTAAGCAGTCATATGTGTATGGAGACTGAGCCCCATCTTTCCAATGTCCACAGCAACGCCACCACCACAAGTACCGACACAACCTACACTGCCGTCGACGCCGCCAACGGCGGCAACTACGCCCACGAGGCGTCCGGAGAGTGCGTCGAGGGTCTCCCCAGATACAATAGGTAGGTAACGTCAGCACATTTTGTACCGGCTTGACTGCGATTATCGCTGGCATATTTTTTGTTAAAGATGTAATAAATGGTCTTGGGTCACGTGGCGGCAAGTAGCGCGATTTATCAGAGTAAACAAATCGCTACTCGGGCAATATTGGTTTGTGTGGGTTCTCTTTGTTCTGCTGGAATAACAGAGCCTTTCATTGCGTGGATATTGCATCAAGATGGGGTCACTAGATGTCACGGAACTCAAACTTTGGTGCCCATAATACGAACATTTAGCAATCTTTAAACATTTGTTCTGGCTCTTGAATTGTATATGGGATCGGGCAATACCACTGATAACTTATACTGATTTTAGGTAGAATACTGGGTAATTTCTTACGAATGTATTAATGTCGCCTTTTCACTAGCAACCGTATTTTCTGCCACTGTTTGTTCTAACTGCTCAGTGTTATTTGTCATATAAACTGAATAGCAAAGGCTCTTGCAGGTCATGTGATTAGTGTCACTTTGAAAAGAGATATACAAAGCATTTTAAAAATTGTGATATTTTCCATGCCATTTACATTATTTCCCCCCTGTTTTTACACATTTTAACTGACACATAAAAACGTTTTTCTCATAATCTGGTTCAGATGTACCGCCTTCTTCCGCTCAAAAATTGGGATATCGTTTTCCGGTCACTCTGAGAGGGTAGGGATGCCCTCGTTTTTCTGCACCAGTTTGTACTTGTAGATGCAGTTCATCCAAAGGGCCTATAGAACACGCTGATAGGCAGGTGCCTCTGTGCACGTCATGAAGGCACGTGGGAGAGTCGAGGTATGCTCAAATTATACTTAACGTTGGAACTGGATGAAGGTTAATTGACAGCGCCACGTTCCGGCCTCTTAATTCCCGAGTAAAGCACTTCGGTAACCATTGTATAGCAGGTTGGAGATGCGTTCGGTGAAGAATAAATTTTGTCTTTACCTGAAATCTAACTCCGATTGCTAAGTTGTCCACCTCTTAGCCTAGTCACTATGATATCAAAAATGTATTCTATATCTGGCCAGGTCACTCATGACAGCTGAAGAAAACGAAGACAAAGAATGTGTACTATGACCCAAGCCTTCTGTCTTAATCCTTTGCTAAGAACAGTTCGAGATTTTGCCACTAACTATATCAAATCGAGTGGCAGTGGCCAATCATACAACACACACCCTGCTAACGGATGTGTCCATAATATTAGACCTGCAATATTTATATGTACAGAATTTTAAATTTGATGGCACTAACATATTATTCCTGAAGCCTACTATTCATCGAAAGAATATTTAAAAATTCAATTATCTCACAGAAAGCGCATTGCTTCGGAAAACAATAGACAATTCTTCCAAAGATAATACAAAAATGTCGTAGTGCAGAGTATTTTGAAGTTAAAGGTCATGGATAAAACACTAACCACATACCTTCAAGGATTAAGATCTACACAAAACTAGGGGAAAACCCACTCTGATCGAGCAAAACTGTTCGGAGCAGCTCCGAGTAGCTCCAGGCATTTCTACATCCAACAGAAAGAGTGCAGTATCTCGATTCTCCTACCCCGAGTATTCTAGGTTTCTTTTCGTCCGAGCTGAGGCGCCGTAGTCAAGGTCGTTTTTATGTCGGATACAGAATTCAGTTGAAGTGCGTATATGTTTGTGCACACGTGTCTTTCTGGCATAACTGAACTTTCTTTTAGAGGTTTCTTTTGTGTATTTTGCCGTACCGTTATGTGATACAAACATGTATTTTAACTTCCCCTACGAAAGAACGCTCAAAAAGTTTCAGTAATTCATGGCGATATTGGCTCCGTTCACTTCCAAGACGGTATGCATTTAGTTTCTTTAGAATCGTGCGGTTTCACTCATTTCTACTGGGGGATTCATTTTGCGAAGAAATACTGGTAGCATCTCGGAGCCTCTCCGAACAATCTTCCTCGTTCAGCGAACGGCCTAGGGCTCAGGACTCTCACGAACAACTTTCCGCACAGCCTTTACTTGGCGAGTATGACGTATCTTATCAATCACGTGCAGGTGTCGCTCAAATGTAAGGCTGTGAATTCGACAGACGGAACTATACTGTGATACTAGATGATCTGTGATACTGTGTACGTGAGGATGGAAGCGCGGGACAAGCATTTCGTTTCGTCCATGTGCTATGGTCCACTGCGCAGGGGTTGCGGTCATCAGCAATTAATAAGATAGTAGTGTCCAGTAAACTGAGAGTTTTTTTTTTGTCACGTAGGTTATGTCACCGATATGCTCTAAATCATGAATCTCCGAACTTCTTATGGCAAAGGACCACACCCGTCACTGTGGGCTCGTTCGGGGGCAGCATGTGGAAACATAACAGCAAGTTTTACAGCTAACCGCCTAAATGCGAGTGTAATTTTTATCCCATACTAAACTGCAGTGGGGATTTTGCTTTCGTTAACGGATTTCATGACTTGGCTGAGGGCTTTGACGTGGTCTTATTCAGGACGGCTAATACAAATGGCAATACATCCTTTTTGTGGGGGACGAAATTCGGCTGAGTGGGTGTCTGGGGTTTGGACCCAAAGAGGTTCGCTCGAATTGTTGACGGCCTGGGTGAAATGGGCGTCTACGATTGGCGGAAATGCCAGGGGTGCCATCGGTTTTAATTATACCCTTACATTCGCTTTAAAACTGAGAAAAATCATGGAAAACCTCATACCGTGTAACTGAACCGCTAGGCACAGCTCGTTCTGTTATATTGGCCCCAAATTAAGGACAGTCTTGACCGGCTTGTGGTATAGGTGTCAGGCGACTCACACCGCCCCTCGGTCGGTAAAAGTGCCGAACTGTAGGTCTTTCATATGGTTCGCGAAGACTAGAATATCGAAATTTCGGGTATGTGCTTGTTGCCGACATACAAAGGGGCACTGTGGCAATGCGAAGACATATAGGCTACACCATTTTCAGGTTCCCGACGTAGGTGCAGGAAATATGGTAGGCATATTCCGTCAGGGGGTTAATGAGCAGCATACAAAGTAGATACCGTTTCCGATGGACAGGACTTACAAGCTTACTGTCCTAACCTTCCCCTACGTGCTGGGAACCTTTCTCCCTTCACCATTCACGGATGTTTCTGACGTCTTTACCAACATCCACATCGACCTGTCGTGTCATGCCGGGGGGAGTGGCTCAGGTTGGAATTGTCTTCAGCTTGTGCCTGACAGACATTCTCACTCTTTCCCACCACGTCGAGTTGGTTCTCTATTCAGATGCCAATGAAGTCACAGACGCTTCCTACCAGACGATGCCACCGCTCAGACGTATCTCACAGGCCTCGCACACTGATAACGAGACTGGTGGACTGCCGTCAACTTAGCGACGAGTGCCGCGATGCTCTTAGTTGAATCGACGAGAAGCATCCAAATGCTCCGAATGGCGTAGCCCTTTGCGGAAACAATGCAGTGAACTGATACAGCTAAATTTCTGAGTGTGACCCATTATACACAGTTGACCTGGTCTCTCCTACAAATCAGGTAGCCCAGGGCAGCCCAGAGGCAGGCATTCTCAGGCCCGGTATATGTAGGATAACTGGCCTGTCTACCAGAAGCGGTGTTTTGCTCTATAAGCACCTCACTCCTTGTATAACGGACCACACGTAGCTTGTCTGGAGGTCTGATTCCCGTGCCCACGTCAGGAATGTGTGTGTGATACAATCCAGGTGTTTTCGTTTGCGGCTAAAGCAGGATGCGAAGTTCTTGGCGTAGAAATTCTCGAAGATTTGGACTCTGAAACAGCCACCCAACCAGATTCTCTTCACCTCCTAAGGATATACTTTCTTCGTAGCAGAAGTCCTTAGTATGACAGTCACAAAATCATCGGCCACGATGGGAAATTCAATGTCGTAATCATAATCCTAGTTATGGTTATAGATTTCCGTTTTGCAAGCCGGGCGATGCGGCTGTGTCTGAATGGACAAAGGGACTTCGAATAGCATTTCGCGCCAGTTTCAGCATTTAGTTAGTTCTATGGTTGTTAGTTTGTTGCCCCAGATTCACCATAAAGTTGGAAACTGCAACGTTTTCAGAAACATCGGAAAATCTTCACTCCTCATTGAGTCTTAGTTAGGATTGCACAGCAGGCCCATATTACGCACGTCAAGGTTTGGAAATATAGCCACTTTGTATCATGAAATACACGAACACGAATTGTGAACATATCAGAATACTGAATCAAGTACCAACATAATTACCTGGTTAAACATAGGCGAAGACCGAAGCAGAAACCTCTCCACAACCAACATTTTAACAAAATATTCTGTCTGTGTGTTTTGACTTACGTCAGACATCTCCTAAATCAACAGGTCAAAAGCAGTCACTGCAGTGACTAGGCAACCGTCTGGACAGTAAAAGAAACATGTATAGATTCCCTTCTTGGATGGGTTCAGAGCGCCTTCGGTGTCCACGTAGCATCTGAATCAATTGGTACCGATTTTTCTTTACTCGAAGATAAAGCTGTCGGGGCGTGAGTCTGACCACTCACCTCCATCTAGAACCAAGTTTAAGAATAAGACGAACTATAATTCCAATTCCACTCCCTCCTGTGCCTTAATGGCATGCACAGAGACAATTTTACTTTCTATTTTAAACCTAACATAGCAGAAATTTCAAGAGAGTTATGAAGGGGTGGGGGCTGTAACTTCTACAAATGCGCAGTTCTGTCAATATGCATTTTTGGAGAATGTAAAATATCCAAATGGCAGACTAGCGACATTAGTTTTCAGCATCATTACTGCGGGAACAGCTATATTCTGCTGCACTAACCGCACCGCGACAGCCTACGGTGCCCGGCGTTGCAGCGGCTGTATAGGGTAGTCACACATCTTTACTGCATTCACGGTACGAGCATGCGCAGAAAATTGTCGTCGTTAAGTGAGACACGTTATGCTCTCTTAACGAATATTTCTGTTCACTTGCTTGGGAAATGCAGCATAGAGGATTCATATTGATCATCATATTTATATTCTTTGATGTTTGTAAACTGACAAAAGCATTAAAACACTTTATTATCTAACAGATGCACAAATATATAATTCGTAGATATAATAAGTGCCTCTCTAGACTGTGCAGTACACACACGCGCCATGGGCAAATATGCTGCCATAACACCGACTACGTCCATATCAACGGACACGAGAGAACCATTACTGTAATTTTAGCCAAGCACTGTATAGAGCTCCCAGATGATGGATCCCTTGTGATCCGAAACATGTTGGAGCAATTTTAAATATTTTAAATATTTTATAATAATTCTAATTGAATCTACGAATTATATGTTTGTGTATCTGTTGGGTAATAAATTGTTTTAATCGTCGTTAATGCATGTTACAAACATGAAGATTGACAAAAGCATTTTTGCAGCGTTTTAGATAGGCATACCAAGCCAAGTATCTGCCACGTCAAAACAAAGAACTGAAGCCAGTCGTAGGATAATTTCACTCACACGTATTATTACATTATATACCTCTTTTAAAAACACACAACATTAAGATTTACAGGCACATTCGGCACACATCTTGCCCATACTCTTCCATGAAACATAATTCACACGTTTCATAACGAAGTTAAACTTCTAATTCGTAACAATGCAGGCATTTTATTTCTCCCACACGAAAACAAAATTACTACTGACCCCGATTTTCTTCAGCAACTTATGGCTGTTCTGGCCGAGTGGAGATCAAAAACTGTCCTGGTGGAATCTAGAAGCTTGGCTTGACTTTTCTTGTCTTTCTTGCAGAAACGGGCGGTTGCACTTTCGAGGGTTTGCCGCGCAAGAACGGGGAAACATGGCGACCGGATGCTTGCACTTCGTGTTCCTGCACAGAAGGCCGCGTGGAATGCTCGCAGCTGGGATCGTGCACGTCAGGTCGGGGAACTTCTGATTATAGAGGAAATATACTAACATCTTTTGCATGCAGTTATTAATAAAGTTCACTAACGATAAGGGACTACTGTGGTTAATTTGTCAAGTGTGGGATCGCATAAAAAAGACAATTAGAGAAACATTAAATAAAGTAGATGACCAACTAGATGCAACAATAACAATTTGTTGATCTTCAATTATCTCAGCATGTCTCGGGCAATTCTTTGCCAATTCTCAGGAGCGCAAGACTGTGATTTACAGCATGCGGTATAATGTCTCCAGATAGTTGTCGGTTGGAGGTCCGGAGTGCGGCGGTAAGGACTGTGTGTTCGGTGTGCAGGATGTTGTTCGACTCGAGCAACATCCTGCACACCGAACACACAGTCCTTACCGCCGCACTCCGGACCTCCAACCGACAACTGTCTGGGGACATTATACCGCACGCTGTAAATCACAGTCTTGCGCTCCTGAGGATGGGCAAAGAATTGCCCGAAACATGTTGAACTAATTTGAAGATCAATAAATTGTTATTGTTGCATCTAGTTGGTCTTCTTCTTTATTTATGTTAACGATGCACGGTCAAGCATACATCAAATTAGAGAAACATTAGTTGCTATATACAAGGACACTTTTCTTATCTAGTAAATCATAAGGTTTGTGGTGAATGTTCATTTGCCAAACAGACATTTTGTTCACTCTGATCTTTCATATGGTGAAAGTTAGACTGTGTACGAAGGAAACTCGTTGTTACGTGCAAATACATTTAGGTGATTTTCCTTATGAGGACAAATTTTGTAATTCAGATATGTTGCTGGCTCGTATGTTCTTTAAGTGCTATGAAAAATTCCTACCTTTCCTTTAAAAAGTACCAAAGAGCTTAAAACTATTTATACCCGTTGTTTTGTATGACTGTGTAACTTGCACTCCAGATTTGAGGTAAGACCAGAGAGCGATGACTTTTCAGCCAGTATCTGACCCTAAGAGAGGTGAAGTACGGGAGAATATAGAAAATCACACAACGGGAAGTTTCGTTGTTTATCTATATATTTTTGGTCTAGTATTATCGAGGGAAAAGGAAATTGTCACATATTTTAATCTGTAAACATTGAAAGCGAAGATCGCATGAAAAATTAAGTGTCATTCAACGGTGTATGGCGATACGCCGCTAAGCCGGTGCATAGCGGCAGGCTGGTGTTTTTTGGTACACGTCCAAGAGCCGAGAAATTCTGTATTGCTCTTATAAGAGGTCTAGCAAAAGTCCGCATATTTCGGCAGCAGCAGAAGGTTTTGCTGAAACATGTTTTGTCAACTAGCAGCCCTGCTTTGCAGTTACTCTGTTAAACTAACTGCATCAGTATCTCTCATGTATCTATATTTGTTACAGAATGGTTATATTTAATCTCAATATTTTATAATTATTTAATTTATCGCTTGTTCCAAAATTTATAAATCTTAAATATATTTACATACTGCAAAAATACAGGATAGGCAGTGTACGTGTAACGTAACAGAGCGGCGCTGTCGCTAATCATTTTTGTGCGAACACAATAATGCATTTTGTATTAATAACTGTCCAACGAGATGCAACACAAAGCAGTCTATTTATTATTCTGCAAGTTCACTCTACATATTTCGGGTGTCAACCACACCCACCATCAGGAGTACACAAAACTGTAACTACAGCCTCCGGTACTGGTCATACCTTTTGTGCGGCTACCTGCCTCCAACGTGACCAACTTGGCCACGTTGGAGGGAGGTAGCTGCACAAAAAATATGACCAGTACCGGAGGCTGTAGTTACAGTTTTGTGTACTCTTGAAGACGGGTGTGGTTGACACCCGAAACATGTAGAGTGAACTTACAGAATAATAAATAGACTGCTTTGTGTTGCATCTCGTTGGACAGTTATTAATATATATCAGCGATACATGGAACCATAAACATAAAATGCATTTTGTCTATCTTGCTGAGTTACATGTCACTGTCAAATATATAAAAATATCGAGTGTTGCGCAATAATGCTTTTTTGGTAAATTTGTATCAAAGGCAATAACGTAACAGTTCTTGGGCGAAATGATATTCTAAATAATTTGCACTCTTTTACTCATTACGTATACCGTACATGCTGCACTGAAACAAATGAATGTTCTGCTGCTCATGGCCTTCTTCAGAATCTACAAGTTGTCTAAATGTATTGGAATAACATATGGAGTCGCTGCGTAGTTTTTCAGTTTTTGTAAGTGTTGTTTTAAAACACTTTATGAGGTTAGACGGAATTAATCAATTAAGAAGCAATGGGTATTTAATATTCTGCATGTGTGTCTGCCGTCTTACCTTAGTTATCCGGCATGCCAAGTGCATGAACCGTATTATATTGTCATTTGTGGCCTGTCTGGCTGTATCACATTTTCCACATTATCTAGAAAGTGACAAGATTTTCGAAAAAAAAAAGGTACGGAACATAAAACGTGTGTTTTGATTTTCTCTACGACTTTCTTTAAGCATTTCTAATTAAAAAAAAATTCAGCGAGATATTACATATGCACATAGGTTTTCATGTACAGTACCCCTCATTATTTTAATGAACCTTCATTTTTTTTCGAAAATTTCTCACATATCTAATGTCATGAAAATCAGTCCAGTGAGTGCTGAGTTGTTCCATGCTGACAGATGGACGGACGGACGGACAGACAGACTTTACGAAGCTATCAGTCATTTTTCACAATTTTTCAAACGCGCCTAAGAGCGGAAGGCATACATGAGGTATGAATAAACCATGACCAGTTGTCTCGCTGTATTCTGGGTTATGATGCCGTATAGTCTGCTAAATAGTTTTCAGCAAATCGGAAGAAAATGCTGCCTCTATTTTCAGAGACGAGGCGATAACCAGAATACAAGTGACAATTAGCTGGATTGGAGGAAGGCTTGCTGAACGGAATTGGCTACTAGGGAGAAGGATGGAGGGTAATCTGTGTTCATTCTTTCCCTGTCCCTACTTTGGTATTTGGCGCTTTGGCAGGAATACAGTTCACACAGGAAAGGCGGGCCAAAACTAATTTTTAAACACGATTGTTTTTATGGACATTTTTACACGGAAAGCATTTTATCATATTAGATTCTATAATAAGTATGTACGTTGTTGTAAATGTAAATATTAATAAGGAATTATTAATGTAAACACCCAGCCTGCACTACTTATAGGATTTCTATTCCAACACGATAAGATAATTATTGTGAACTTTCCAACGACTGAAGATATTTAGCCCATTAGCGCGTTACGTCATATTTATCAGTTCAACTTCACCAGTGATAAACCCTGTTCTGTACTTTGTACCGCAGCAAACTCCAAATACGCTCCGAGAAAAGTTTAAGAACAAAAGTAGGACAAGTAGGGAATCTGAAATTATACCCAAGGAATGTATCAGAAGCTGCCTTGGAACTGTTGATAACTGTCTACCAAACTACACCGAGTCACACAGCACCCTCTAAACGTCAAATATCACATATTACTATATTCAGGCCAAGACGCGGCTGCAAACTGAAACTGATCATTAATTAATATTTAATTAGCCCAGTATCCAACATATGCACTTAATAAAATACAATTCATGACAATTGTTAAATTCCTACATGTTTCGGCACCGGAGTGCCATCTTCAGGGAGTTTTTAGAATAAAGTAATGCAAGCCCAACACCGTAATCTAAGTATTGCATCGCCCTTATTGGAATGAAACATCAAAATGATTAATCCGGCCGCGGTAACTGAACTTTACAGCAAACACAGCCGACGTAGCAAAATTTTGTTTTATGCCACGAGAGTTGTAGACGGCTGGTCATTTCTATCTGTGGGACCGGAAGTCCATAAACGATGCTCCCACGTTCCGGTACGTAAATCAGCCCCACGTCTTTAAGGTGTATGGAAGAGCAGAATCCTTCAGACCGCACTATGGCCTTGTGGTCGACTCAGCCTCTAACAGAGACGAGCCCCAGGAATATTTCCTGGGGGTAAAGGCGGCGGGCGCATAGAGCTGACAACCGTACCGCCTTCAGGAGCCTCAACCGCCTGAAATCCTCTGTGCTTGTAATAGGCAGGTACTGGGATTGCTTTGCCTTTTACATATAGATTTCTTCTTATATCTTAGAGTCCTGGCATTCGTCTGTTCATTCTAACCATTGTTTCTGGAAGTTTTAATGGAATCTAGATCCGTCGATGAAGACACACCTCTAAACCTACTCATCTACCCCCTTCCACACACACACAACCCACGCTGTCTTAACTGCATCACTTAATGGAAGTGAGGGTTTAGTTTCACGTCCCGGTCGTTCTACCCCTTGGGGAATGAGTTCCCGGTATCCACTGGCTAACAGAGCTAGTCTAGACACAACGGCGAAGGGGCGCTGAGCTGCCAGTCCCCGCCTATTTACCCCAAGTCCAAGGCGGTCGACTTTTTTTCTGGCTCAGGGCCCGTAGAAGCAATTGCTTTGTAGCTAAACTACCAGCAGCGGCTCTGAGACTGACATTTGAAATGTGCATACAGGAAAACCTTACAACGTTCCGCTTAATTCTGTTCCTACGCATTTCTTGCAAAGGAGAGTCTTTCCCGTCTCATGTCTTTTCACACTAGGTCGTTTCCCTCCAGACCCAGCGTATTAATCCAGGCGCGCAACTTCTTAAGTGCCATGCTGAAGACGTCTTCGAGTTGCCGAACTCCCATGAATTGAAGCTCATGTTCGATCACCTTGTTGAAATTCGGAAACAAAGCGCTCTTGAAGAACCGGAGGAAGATCACGAAATTAAGGACGAGCCTGAGTCCAAACATGAGCCTGACGATGTTTTTGAGCATGAGTCTGAGCTTTAACTTGAGTCTCTGGAGAGGAATATGACGGCTTATAGGTTGACTTGGGGGCTTGGACTCATAGAAGTTGACATCACGGTGTTTGAGGGCATCGGTTCGAAGAAACATCGAAAAACAACTACACAAGGAATTACGAAGATTCCTGCTTACTTGGATGAGATTCTGAAAGAGGAGAAGAGGCGTTTGACTCGCCAGACTTCAATGCTTGATATATTAGAGTCATCTTCGGGGAATCATACTACCGAACACAGGAGATAATGATCCGGATGACCCGTCTAAAGTCCGAGATGAAGTGCCTACTGCTTAAATAGTCATTTTTTTCTTGTTTCCGATTTCTTGTAAATTTTTCATAAGTATAAAAATATCTTTCTTCGTCTTCAAAACATCGTCCGGAACCAATCTGCCCAATTTAATATTTTATTTATGGGAAAATCTGTGCCAACTGACTGCGTCTCGACTGAAGACTCAGGCCTCGTTAACACCTACGACGTAACTTCGAGGGATGTCTGTACATGAAAGCAGCCAATGGCAGCGCAATAAAATCACGGCGAATACAACGGTGGGCCGCATGCGCTCTGAGGACCGCGGGGCGGGGTTTGAACCTCTGCATACCACTTTGAAGGCAGCAGCCTACGGGTGTCTCGTTTCGTTCAGATACTGTTGATATAACAAAGCTGTCTGTAAGTCTGACCTCTATCCTGGAATTGTAAAATCATTAATAGGTCATGACATGGAAAGGGCGAGAGAAAGAGCTGTCGTTGCCTAAGTTGAGGTTGTGTCTCGGTGTTTTCCTGTAGGTGTTGAGAACTTGTACAGAATATTTCAGTCGGCTGGTCTCAGCGACGAGTTTTGAACCCGGAACCTCCAAAATAACACGTTGCCCACTCGGCCTGCATCTTCAAGGTCTTGCTGTTACGAAATTTCTTCTCGTTGCCTTGTTCCTAGATTTAATTAACGACACTTCGTCAGTATTTTACACAACCTACGCATTTTGTTGCACTGAAGGGCAGAACGGTTGTGAATCATGAATTCAGTTGGATGCGGTCGTGGCCCACTAATATATTATCCAAGATTTTACCTCAGAAACTGCGAAAAGCGCTGACGGTAGCGTTCGGTATGAGAATTTAGTCGGGGCCTTCATATTACGAAGCCGGCGTGCTACCCACATGACGTCATGAGAAGTGTCTTATCTCTGTTATGACCCACTTCGTCCCTTTCCGCAATGATTCTCAGGCCTCCGGGCATATTTCAAGCGTACACTCTGGGGTTTCAGCCCTGTTTGCTGACGCAATCCTGGGCATTGAACGCAAGTGTGCTCCGCGCTAAACCGACGTGTGTAGCACTGCGGCTCCGTACAGTTCGCGGTGCTACGTTGGCAATACAAAAATCAGTATGGCCCTGCTTAAGGATTACGTGCTGGAAAGGAGAAGCGTTCGGCAACGGCTCTGGCCGAGCCATTGCTTAGGTCTTTAGTTCCTGTTTTCCACGACCGAGGAAGAAGCTCACTATTCCGGGCCCTTCCATGTGAGGTTCGTGGTGGGCAAAGTGGCACCGGGACAGGGTTTCCACTGCTTCGTGCTTATTCCGCTAACTACATTACGATCCGATAACAAACTGGCCTGCCTACAGGCTCATCTTTTAAAAAATAAATTTTTAAACCATTCACCTTTAGTTTTTTTTTATATATTCGTACTTCTTATGTAATTAAGGCATCTGGTGTTAAAATCCTTTTTATAGAAGTTTATATACCTTTATAATGTATTATTAAATTGAAAGGTGGAGACCTTACACCTGTTGGAGTGTTAAGGTTACTCTTAACATTTGAAAAGTTCTGATAGCGGCTGAATAACCGGAAACACGTAGCCTGTTTTATCCTACTCTGTATGTTGTGTACGACTGTTTTGAGACATCTGTAATTGAATAAAACAACGGGGTTGTGTTATTTCAAAATATCTTCGAAGGCCCCCGCCCCGCCCGTTTATCATTCCACCAACGCTACTTACTCATATTTCATTCATCTACCACCGACGGTATGCAGTCGTAGCCAAATGACACACACACACGACACACGCTCTTGTACTCAGGCTACGGTAATCACAAGCAGCAAACACAAGACAACACAACTGTCAGGTATACAAGCTGCTGAAGAAGTAGGGTTGACAGACGTCAGGGTTTGAATGGTCGGTCCGGAGTTTGAGTCGTTTGTCAGGGAAACGATGTAGCAAAAATACCGGGCATATAAATGTCCGGTATTTTGTAATTATACAGCTAAGTATTATTATTATTATTATTAAAACGTAAAGTTTACACTAGAACAAGCCATGAAGGCCCAGAGAGGTATTACTCTATTGCGTCTTTAACCTTGGCTCTAGATGGGGTTTACCCCGCCAAAGAGATCGTTTACCCAATGTACAGGAGGCTTGGGGGGGGGGGGGGGACCAGGGGGGGGGGGGAAGGGGGGGGGAAAATTTTTTCCCCCCCGCGGCTCTGCGTATTGGGCC
>Ga0123357_10005217_pt1 | contig 15509 bp, 11 predicted proteins | sample TergutEmb28metaG_FD_89873 | JGI IMG/M metagenome (GOLD analysis project Ga0123357, IMG submission 89873) | Embiratermes neotenicus P4 segment gut microbial communities from Petit-Saut dam, French Guiana - Emb289 P4 | ecosystem: Host-associated > Arthropoda: Insects > Digestive system > Gut ... | reverse complement strand
TGAGATGGTGATGCCGGGGGACAATATTCATATAGCGGGCGAGCTGATTACTCCGATCGCGATGGAAGCTGGTCTTCGTTTTGCGATTCGTGAGGGCGGGCGTACAGTTGGCGCCGGCGTTATTAGCGATATTATAGAATAATTCTCTCCCCGTCTTAGGGCAGTGAAATCGAACGATGTGAAGCAGCCGGGCTTGTCCCGGCTGCTTCACTCTGGTAGGTGTATATTATGAGAGATACCATTGCGCTGGCATGCCAGACTTGCAAACAGCGGAACTATACGACAACGAAAAACAAAAAGACCGTGCCGCATAAATTGGAGCTGAAGAAATACTGCCCATTTTGTAAGACGCATGCTCTTCATAAAGAGACGAAATAGACAGGCCAGTAGCTCGAACGGTAGAGCACCGGACTCCAAATCCGGGGGTTGGGGGTTCGAATCCCTCCTGGCCTGCCAGCCGTTCTGGTCGTGACCAGTTGGTTGCTCTTCTTGGCTATGCTTTGTCATGAGGGTTTAATTTTGAACGCACCTAGAGGAAATGGACAATAAAAAAGGGGCAGCGGAGTCTGGCAAGAAAAGTAACTCGTTCCCTTTTGGTATCCGCACCTTTCTGCTGGAAGTGGGCAACGAGTTTCGCAAAATTGTATGGCCTCCCAGGAAAACGACCGCGGGCCTGACAGGATTTGTCATCCTGCTGGTTGTTGTGCTTTCAATATATCTTGGCTCTGTGGATCTCCTTTTGAATAAACTGGTGTCCTCAGTCCTCCATTGATGGATGTGCCGGGTAACAATTTATGGCAAAAAACTGGTACATAGTGCATACGCATACCGGATTTGAAAATAAGGTCAAAACAACTCTGGAAGAGCGTATTAAAATGGCAGGGTTGGCGGAGAGTTTTGGCGAGATACTTGTCCCGACCGAGCAGGTTGTTGAGATGGTCAAAGGGGCGAGGAAAACGTCAGAGCGTAAATTTTTCCCCGGCTACCTGTTGATCAAGATGGAGATGGACGAGCACACATGGCACATCGTGCAAGAGACCCCCAGGGTTACGGGGTTTGTTGGCATCAACATGAGTCAGGCTGGTTCGGACAAGGATATTTATAAAAAAATTCCTTCACTCACTGACAGAGAAGCACATAAAATCCTTGGTCGCATTGCGGATGGGGCGAACAAACCCAAGCCAAAGGTTGTTTTTGGCGAAGGCGATGCCGTACGGGTCATTGACGGTCCCTTCGCTAATTTTCAGGGCGTTGTCGAAGAAGTCTTTCCGGAGAAAGGTCGAGTCAGGGTTATGGTATCCATTTTTGGCCGTTCCACGCCGGTTGAACTAGAGTATATCCAAGTGAGTAAAAGTTAACACGCGATCCCCTCGGAGAAGTTTGTGTCATGGCAAAGAAAATTCAGGCCTTTGTAAAATTACAGATTCCAGCCGGGAAGGCAAACCCATCCCCGCCCGTTGGCCCCGCTCTTGGGCAACACGGCGTTAATATTATGGATTTTTGTAAAAATTTTAATGCTCAAACGCAGTCGGCCGGAGACACCATTATTCCTGTTGTGATTACGGTGTATTCCGATCGTTCCTATAGCTTTATCACTAAAACGCCGCCCGCGTCAGTTTTGCTGAAAAAGGCCGCTGGGCTTGAGCGGGGCTCCAGCAATCCGAAAAAAGATCGTGTCGCTGAATTGGATCAGGCGAAAATAAGAGAGATCGCTGAGATCAAGATGCCTGATCTGAATGCATACGATATCGATCATGCCGTTCGAATCATTGAGGGTACTGCCCGCAGCTGTGGCATCACGGTAATTAAATAAGAACTTTATTCGTCATACCTGTACAGGACCACACTGTACCAGGGAGAATACCCAGAGGTTATTATGCCAACACGTGGAAAAAAGTATAAAAATGCGATTGCCGCTGTTGATCGTCAAAAGATGACCGATCTGAACGAGGCGCTGGAAAAGGTGCTCAAAGTCAAGTTCGTGCAGTTCGACGAATCGGTCGATATTGCGGTGCGACTTGGAGTTGATCCCCGCCATGCCGATCAGATGGTGCGCTCAAGTGTGGTTCTGCCCAACGGGACAGGAAAGACAGCTCGAGTTCTTGTGTTTGCCAAGGGCGATAAAGAAAAGGAGGCGCTGAATGCCGGTGCCGACTATGCGGGAGCCGAGGATCTCATCGAGAAAATCAAGGGTGGATGGCTTGAATTTGATAAAACCATTGCCACGCCGGACATGATGGGTGAGGTCGGAAAAATTGGCCGTATCTTGGGGCCGCGCAACCTCATGCCGAACGCTAAGCTGGGCACCGTCACCTTTGACGTGGAGCGCGTTGTCAACGAAATTAAAAAAGGCAAGGTCGATTTCAGAGTTGATAAAGCAGGTGTGGTGCATGGCCCCATGGGGAAATGCTCATTTGGAGTGGAGAAGCTTGCCGAGAACATTGCGACTTTTATTGACAAACTTATCCAGTTGAAGCCATCAACAAGCAAGGGCATTTATTTGCGTGCCATTTCAGTTTCCAGTACCATGGGGCCTGGATTCAAGGTGGATCCGCTGCAGGTGCGTTCTCTTCTCAAGTGAGCGGATGACTGTATTGTTTGTGCCCGATCACAATTAACCTAGGGAAGGTCAAAGACAGCAGGTACGAATGTTTAATGGCGCCAAAGCGACGGGCGTCACCTGCCGAGACCAGGCCGGCATGTATCACGCCGGTGTGTAGTCTTCATTCCTTTTTCTGTTCTTTCTGACAGTCCCGTATCCCACCATAAGGAGGCATCAACGTTGAATCGCGATCAGAAGACCGAGATTATCAATGCGCTCAACGAGACTTTTTCCAAAGCAAAGTTTGCGGTGGTCGCTGACTATCGCGGACTTAAGGTGACGGAACTGGAGAAGCTCCGCAGGAATCTTCGGCAAAGCGATGGGCAAGTGCAGGTGGCAAAAAACACCTTGTTGCGCCTTGCTGTTAAAGAGACACCGTATGAAGGGTTGAGTGATTCCTTTGTCGGTACTACGGCAGTGGCGGTAGGGTTCGAGGAGCCTGTTGGTCCTTCTAAGGTGCTGACAAGCTTTGCCGCAGAGTTTAATGCATTTACCATTCGCAACGCCGTTCTTGACGGCAAACGGCTCAGTGCAGATGACGTGCTGGCGCTCTCAAAGCTACCGGGCAGAGAAGAGTTGCTGGGCAAACTGTTGGGGACCATGTCCGCTGTTCCGACAGGTTTTGTCCGCGTCCTCAGTGCTGTTCCACAAAAATTGCTGTATGCGTTGACTGCGATCAAAGAGCAAAAGGAAAGTTAGAACAAAGACGTTTCCGGGTGTTATTGCTCGGAACACATTGATTTTGTTATCCTATCAGGAGGAGTGAAGATGGCTGTTTCAAAGCAGGATGTTATTGATTTTATTGCTAATATGACCGTACTTGAGCTCTCTGAGCTCATCAAGGAGCTGGAGGAGAAGTTCGGTGTGTCTGCCGCCGCTCCGGTTGCCGTTGCCGCTGTTGCCGGTCCCGCCGATGCTGGTGCGGTCGTTGAAGAGAAAACAGAGTTTGATGTTATTCTGACCAATGCTGGTGACCAGAAGATTAAAGTCATCAAGGAAGTACGCGCTATTACCTCGCTGGGACTGAAAGAAGCGAAGGATTTGGTTGAGGGTGTTCCTGCGCCTGTCAAAGAAGGTGTGAGCAAAGATGAAGCCGCCGCCATCAAAGCTCAAATTGAAGGTGCCGGTGGTAGTGTAGAGATAAAATAATTTTTCTTTTTGCTGTCGGGATTATTCCCGAAGCATCAGTCAATCAGGTAACGCTATAGAGCTTCTAGCTCCGTAGCGTTCCTGTGTTTGTAGGTTTTTTCCTTTTCGGTTCAGAACTATTTTTTATTTTCTGCCGAAATTTCATCGAGATAATTAGAGCGCTATCTGCGTTGCGCGGAATGTTTCGAGGGGACTATGAGAAGAGTACGGAAAAGTTTTGCCAAAACAAGCCAGATTATAGAGCCGCCCCACTTAATCGCTATGCAGCGGGAATCGTACGAGCATTTTCTGCAACGAGATATTGCGCCCGAGTTGCGCAGAGATCATGGACTGCAAGCCATATTTCAAAGTGTTTTTCCGATCGCCGATTTCAACGGGCTGTGCTCGCTTGAATTTGTTCGTTACTCCTTTGGCGAGCCCAAATATACAGTGGCTGAATGTATTGAACGGGGCATGACGTATGAGGCGCCGCTCAAGATCACCGTTCGTTTGATCACGTTTGACGTTGATGAGGCGACCGGGGTTCAATCAGTTCGCGATATTAAAGAGCAGGAGGTCTTTCTTGGCGCATTGCCGCTGATGACCCAGGATGGGGTGTTTGTGGTCAATGGCACGGAACGGGTGATCGTCAACCAGTTGCAGCGTTCTCCGGGTTTGTTCTACACCCACGACCATGGCAAGTCGCATGCCTCAGGGAAACGATTGTATTCTGCGCGTATCATCCCCGTCCGTGGCTCATGGCTTGATTTTGAGTTTGATATCAAAGATATCCTCTATGTGCGCATTGATCGCAGACGGAAATTGCCAGTGAGTGTCCTTTTGAAAGCGCTGGGGTATAACGATGAGGAACTGCTCAACGAATTTTATCATTCTGATACCATTCATCGCGATGGTGAAGAATACTCCATTGCCTTCAACGCCATTACCTTTGCCAACCAGCGTTTGCATGCCGACATGATCAGCCCGGCCGATGGTTCCATCATTGCCAGGAAAGGCAAGAAGGTGACGAAAACACTGGCCAAGAAAATTGAGAGCATGGGGGTGTCTTCGCTCAAAATCGATGTGGAAGAAATCTATGGCCGTTTCTTTGCCCATGACGTCGTCAATGAGCAGACCGGCGAGATTCTGGTGAAATGCAACGACACGGTTACCTCTGCAACCCTGCAAACGCTTGCCGAAGCAGGGATTGGTACCTTTTCTCTGCTGTTTATCGACGGGGTCAATTTCAGTGAATCTTTTCGGAAGACATTGCTACTCGACAAAATCAAGGATACCGATGAGGCCTTGGTGGAGATCTATCGGCGTTTGCGCCCTTCGAGCCCCCCGACTTTTGAAGTTGCCAAGGCCTTTTTTGACAACCTTTTCTTCAATGCGGCCACGTATGATTTGTCTGAAGTGGGCCGGTATAAGATTGACACCAAACTGGGGATTGAAACGCCCATAGAGGTCCGCACCCTGACCAAGGAAGATATCGTCAAGAGTGTCAAGCATTTGGTGCGGATCAAGGATGAGCTGAAAGACGGCGATGATATCGATCATCTGGGGAACCGCCGGGTCCGTACAGTCGGTGAGTTGTGCGAAAATCAGTTCCGCGTGGGTTTGGTGCGAATGGAGCGGGCGATCAAAGAACGCATGACCCTGCAGGAGATTGAAACCCTGATGCCCCACGATCTGGTTAATCCCAAGCCGGTGACTTCGGCGATCAAGGAGTTTTTTGGCACCAGTCAACTCTCGCAGTTCATGGACCAAACCAATCCGCTTTCCGAGGTGACCCATAAACGCCGGCTGTCCGCCCTTGGTCCTGGAGGTCTTTCCCGCGAACGGGCGGGGTTCGAGGTGCGGGATGTCCACCCTACCCACTATGGCCGCATTTGTCCGGTGGAAACCCCTGAAGGACCGAACATCGGCCTGATCGTCAGCCTGGCGACGTACGCCAAGGTCAATCCGTACGGTTTCATCGAAACTCCTTACCGGTATGTGAAGGACCGGGTGGTTTCCTGCGAGTACAAGTACCTCTCTGCCCTGCAGGAAGAAGATCACGTTATTGCCCCGGCGAAAGTGCCGCTCGCTGACGACCGTTTGGTCGATGAATACCTGATTGCGCGACACGAAAGCGAAGTCGTCATGGTGCCCGCTGATGACGTGACCATGATGGATATTGCGCCCAATCAGATGGTCTCGATTGCCGCTTCCTTGATTCCCTTTTTGGAGAACGACGACGCCAACCGTGCTCTTATGGGCTCCAACATGCAACGGCAGGCCGTGCCGCTGCTCAAGACCAGTGCGCCATTGGTCGGCACCGGGGTGGAGAAATACGTGGCGTGCGATTCCGGTGCCTGTCTGTTGGCCGGCGGAGACGGTACGGTCGAAGAGGCCGACGCCAATCGGATTGTCGTTCGCTATGACCAGCCTGGGGTGGACGGATTCGAGACCGGCATCGCTGTCTACCGACTGTCAAAGTATAAAAAATCGAATCAGAACACCTGCTTCAACCAAAAAGCCCTGGTCTATCCGGGCGAGCGTGTGGTGAAAGGAACGGTTCTGGCCGACGGACCGTCGACCGAGGTGGGTGAACTGGCCCTGGGCAAGAATGTCACGATCGCCTTTATGCCGTGGCGCGGATACAATTTCGAGGATTCGATCCTGGTGAACGAGCGGCTGCTCAAGGAAGACACGTTCACCTCCGTGCACATCGAAATCTTCGAGACCATGGCCAGGGACACCAAGTTGGGCAAGGAAGAAATTACCCGGGATATCCCGAACGTCGGCGAGGATGGCCTGCGCAATCTGGATGATTCCGGCATTATCCGCATTGGTGCCGAGGTCCGTGCCGGCGATATGCTGGTCGGGAAGGTCACGCCCAAGGGAGAGAGTATGCTCTCGCCTGAAGAGAAACTGCTCCGGGCAATCTTTGGTGAGAAGGCGGGTGATGTCAAAGATTCATCTTTGCGGGTTCCTCCAGGGATAGAAGGGGTGGTGATCGACGCCAAAGTCTTTTCCCGCAAAGGGGTCGACAAGGATGAGCGCACCCTGATGATCGAGGAGATGGAGATCGACCGCCTGAACCGGGACATGGAAGATGAGCTCAGGAGTTTAAAGAAAGGGGTGCGTAAGGCGCTGGGCGATCTGCTCGAAGGGCGAACGGCCAAAAGCGATATTAAAGACAAAAAAAGTAAAGTCATCCTCAAGTTAGGCAAGCAACTGACCACCAAGGTGCTTGAACAGGTCAACTTTGCCGAGTTGCGCGACCTGGATTTCACCGAGAAGGCCAAGTACACGGAGGAGATTGAGGCTATTTTCAACCGCTACAACAGCCAGTCGGCCATTGTCCGCAGCCGCTATCAGGGCATTGTGGAGCGGATGGAAAAAGGTGACGATTTACCGCCCGGCGTGGTCAAGATGGTGAAAATTTACGTTGCGACCAAACGCAAACTGGCGGTGGGAGATAAGATGGCCGGCCGCCACGGCAACAAGGGTGTTGTTTCCCGGCTGCTTCCCGAAGAGGATATGCCGTTTTTTGCCGATGGGACGACAGTCGATCTTGTCTTGAATCCTCTGGGCGTTCCTTCCCGCATGAATGTCGGCCAGGTGCTCGAATGCCATCTCGGCTATGCCGCCAAAAGACTTGGCGAGCAACTGTCGGCGTTTGCCCGGCAGAAGGAAATTGAGCGGCTGAAGCAACGCTTGCAAAGTCTCTATGCGCCAGCCGAGTACGAGCAGTTGACCGATGGGCTCACCGATGATGCGCTGCTTGACTTCATGAGGAAATACAGCTATGGCCTTCATGTCGCCACTCCTGTATTTGACGGAGCGTCAGAGTCGGAGATCCGGCAGCTTCTGGTTGCCGCCGGCGTCGATGAGGTCGGGCAGACGACCTTGCACGACGGCCTGACCGGAGAACCGTTTGATAATCAGGTTACGGTTGGCACCATGTATATGCTCAAGCTCCACCATCTGGTGGACAACAAGATCCATGCCCGTTCCACCGGCCCGTATTCCCTGGTCACGCAGCAGCCGCTTGGCGGTAAGGCCCAGTTCGGCGGCCAACGATTGGGCGAGATGGAGGTCTGGGCCATGGAGGCCTATGGCGCAGCGTATACCTTAAAAGAGTTCCTCACGGTCAAGTCCGACGATGTTGAGGGGCGGACAACGATGTATGAGAAGATCGTCAAGGGGAATAACTTCCTCGAGACCGGCTTGCCTGAATCCTTCCATGTTTTGGTCAAGGAATTGAAAGGGCTCTGCCTGGACATTGAACTGCAGGAATAGTCCAAATGCCCACGCTGGCGCGATTGAAAAGAACATTGACGCTTTTCCGCCGCAACATGGATGACTTGAAATATATAGGTGAAAATGTGGAAGAACTGTTCAGCTTCTTTGCAAAACCAAAAGGCCCTGTCAGCTTCAACAAGGTAAAGATTTCTCTTGCCTCGCCGGAAAAGATCAGGGAGTGGTCGCATGGAGAAGTTAAGAAACCTGAAACCATCAATTATCGGACCTTCAAGCCGGAGCGCGACGGTTTATTTTGTGCCAAGATTTTCGGGCCGGTCAAGGATTACGAATGCAACTGCGGCAAATACAAGCGGATGAAACACCGTGGGGTGGTCTGCGAGAAATGTGGCGTCGAGGTCATTCAATCCAAGGTGCGTCGTGAGCGGCTGGGGCACATCGAACTGGCAGCACCGGTGGCCCATATCTGGTTTCTTAAAAGTCTGCCTTCCAAGATCGGCGCCATTCTTGACATGACCTTGAAACAGTTGGAGCGGATTCTGTATTTTGAATCCTATGCTGTGGTCACGTCCCAAACTGATGCCCTGCCGGTTGGCACCTTGCTCAGCGAGGATCAATACCGGACCGCCTTGGAGGAGCATCCGGGATTGTTCCGGGTCGGGATCGGCGCCGAGGCGATCCAGGATATGCTGATGGCGCTCGATTTGAAGGAATTGTCCGAGCAGCTGCGCAAAGAAATGAAGGAGACCGGTTCAGCCACCAAGCGTACCAAATATGGCAAACGGCTCAACGTGGTCGAGGCCTTCCGCGATTCCGGCAATCGGCCCGAATGGATGATTCTTGAGGTAATCCCGGTTCTTCCGCCCGATCTGCGCCCACTCGTACCCTTGGAAGGAGGGCGGTTTGCCACCTCGGACCTGAACGATCTCTACCGTCGGGTGATCAACCGCAACAATCGCCTGAAACGGCTCTTGGAACTTGATGCGCCCGATATCATCATCCGCAACGAGAAACGCATGCTGCAAGAGGCAGTGGACGTCCTCTTTGATAACGGACGGCGGGGACGGACCATCACCGGGCCGAACAAACGGCCATTAAAATCCCTGTCTGATATGCTCAAAGGTAAGCAGGGCCGGTTCCGGCAGAATCTGCTTGGCAAGCGTGTCGATTATTCCGGCCGATCAGTGATCGTGGTCGGTCCGCACCTGCGTTTGCACCAGTGTGGCCTGCCCAAGAAAATGGCCTTGGAGCTGTTCAAGCCGTTCATCTACAACAAACTCGAACGCAAGGGCTATGTCACCACCATAAAAAGTGCCCGTAAGATGGTGGAAAAAGGTACTAAGGAAGTGTGGGACGTCTTGGATGACATCGTGCAGGAATATCCCGTCATTCTCAACCGGGCGCCGACTCTGCACCGTTTGGGTATGCAGGCGTTTGAAGTCGTGCTGATCGAAGGGAAGGCCATCCAGTTGCACCCGCTCGTCTGCGCGGCGTTCAACGCTGACTTCGACGGCGACCAGATGGCGGTGCATGTCCCCTTGTCGGTGGAGGCGCAGGTCGAGGCCAGGGTGCTGATGATGTCGACCAATAACATCCTCTCGCCGGCCAACGGCGGACCGGTCATCATCCCCAGCCAGGATATCGTTCTGGGCTTGTACTATATGACCCGCGAGCGGGTTGGCGTGCTGGGGCAAGGAGCGATTTTCGGCTCACCGGCCGAAGCTCGGATTGCCTACGATCATGGAGCGGTGCATATGCAGGCCAAGGTCAAGGTGCGCATCAAAGGGGCACTGATCGAAACAACCATCGGCCGTGTTCTGGTGGGCGAATTGCTGCCGTCGATGATTCCCTTCTCGCTGGTCAACAAGGAGTTGTCAAAAAAGGAACTGGCGTTTCTCATCGATTATGCATACCGCCACGGCGGTACTAAGGAAACGGTCATCCTGGCCGACCGCCTGAAGGATCTGGGCTATGAACACGCCACGCGGGCCGGTATTTCCATCTGCATCAACGACATGAAGATTCCGGTCAGGAAAGAGGAATTTGTCGAGGATGCCGAAAAAGAGGCGGCTGATGTCGACCAGCAGTACTCGGACGGTCTGATTACCGATGGTGAGAAATATAACAAGAGCATTGACATATGGTCGAAAGCCACTGACAAGATCACCAAGGAAATGATGGACGAGATGGCGGTGGAGTACAGGCCCGATGTGTCCGGCCGCATCTTGGAGCTCAAGAGTTTTAACCCGGTGTTTATCATGGCCGATTCCGGGGCACGCGGTTCGAAGGATCAGATCCGTCAGTTGGCGGGTATGCGGGGCCTCATGGCCAAACCCTCCGGCGAGATCATTGAAACGCCGATCAAGGCCAATTTCCGTGAGGGGCTCAGCGTGCTGGAGTATTTCATCTCGACGCATGGCGCCCGCAAAGGGTTGGCGGATACAGCGCTGAAAACCGCGAACTCAGGATATCTGACCAGGCGTTTGGTCGATGTTGCCCAGGATTCCACCATTGTCATGAAGGATTGCGGCACCATGCGCGGGACCTTGGCCGAGCCGCTGATCGAAGGCGGTGAGGTGATCGTCCGCATTGGCGAGCGTATCCTGGGGCGTGTGGCCTTGGAAGATGTGGTGGACCCGCACACCGGCGAGGTGCTGGTGGGCATGGACGAGGAAATCACCGAAGATAAAGTCGAGGCCATCGAGGCCGCAGGCATCGACCGGGTGCATATCCGCTCGGTGTTGACCTGCGAGGCGAAGCGCGGCATCTGCGCCATGTGCTACGGTCGCGACCTGGGGCGTGGGCACATGGTCAACATCGGCGAGGCTGTCGGCATCATCGCGGCCCAGTCGATTGGTGAGCCCGGCACCCAGCTGACCATGCGGACGTTCCATATTGGCGGCACTGCCCGCGGGGCAGTGGAACAGGCTGAAGTCAGGACCCAGCGCGGCGGCCAGATCCGGTACAAGAATCTCCATTCAGTCGCCAACAGTGAAGGTTTCGAAGTGGTGATGAACCGCAACGCCGAGATTACGGTTCTGGATGATCTCGGGGTTGACCGTGAGCGCTTTCCCGTTCCCTATGGCGCGACCTTGCGGATCAGCCAGGGCACCGTGGTTGACCCGGGCACGGTCATCGCCGATTGGGACGCCTTTTCCATCCCGATTGTTGCGGAGGTCGGCGGCAGGATCAAGTACGGCGATGTGACGGAAGGCGACAGCATGCAGGAGCGCGTTGACCAAATCACCGGCAAGGCCAGTAAAGTGATTACCCCTGTGAGCTCGACCAAGCAGATGAACCCGCGCATCTCCATCAAGGATGAGCGCGGCAGGACCCTGAAACTGCCGGATGGCGAGCAGGCGGCTCGCTATCCGCTACCCGTGGGCTCGATTATCACGGTCAATGAACATGACGCCATTTCCGCTGGTACAGTTATTGCCAAGATTCCACGCGAAACGACCAAAACAAAAGACATCACCGGCGGCTTGCCCCGGGTTGCCGAGTTGTTCGAGGTCCGTAAGCCAAGAGAGCAGGCAATCATCACGGAAATTGATGGGCGGGTCAGTTTCGGCAAGGATCTGAAAGGCAAACGCCGGGTAATCGTGACCCCGGAGATCGGCGATCCCAAGGAATACTTGATTCCCAAATCCAAACACATCACGGTGCATGAAAATGATCGTGTCGAGGCTGGCGATCCGCTGATGGAAGGCAATCGGCTGCCGAATGACATCCTACGGGTCAAGGGTGCGGAGGCATTGGCCCGCTTTCTGGTCAATGAAATTCAGGAAGTCTACAGGCTGCAGGGCGTTAAGATCAATGACAAACACATTGAAACGATTGTGCGGCAGATGCTCAAACGGGTACGCATCACCGATGCCGGTGATTCCCGATTTATGCTGGATCAGCAAGTGGAGTGGTGGAAATTCCAAGAGGAAAACGAGCGATTGCTGCAGGATGGCCTCCAGCCAGCCTCTGCTGAACCGTTGCTTCTCGGCGTGACCAAGGCGTCTTTGTCGACGGATTCGTTCATATCCGCGGCCTCATTCCAGGAAACGACCAAAGTGCTGACCAATGCGGCCATGGCAGGTAAGATTGACGATCTTTCCGGCCTCAAAGAAAACGTCATTATGGGCCGGTTGATTTCGGCAGGGACTGGATTGAGGCGGTATCGCTTTCGTCACGATAATTAAGAAAAGATAAAACTTGACCTTTACGAGTTGTTCGATTAATACTTGCTGCTTTCATGTCTGCGTTTTTCCCAACGTGTGACCTGATTGTATTTTTTCAAGGAGCTGCCTGCATGCCCACTATCAATCAACTTGTCCGGAATAGACGAAAAAAGATGACGAAGCGGACGAATACGCCTGCTTTGCAGAGCTGTCCGCAGAAACGAGGCGTTTGCGTCCGTGTCTATACGACAACCCCCAAAAAACCCAACTCGGCTTTGAGAAAAGTCGCCAGGGTACGTTTGACCAATGGAATCGAGGTGACGTCCTATATCCCCGGTATCGGCCACAATTTGCAAGAGCATTCCGTGGTGCTTATTCGTGGTGGCCGTGTCAAAGACTTGCCAGGCGTGCGTTACCACATCATCCGTGGCACCTTGGATACGCTTGGGGTGAACGACAGGAAGCAGGGACGTTCGAAATATGGAGCGAAGCGCCCGAAGTGATATTGTGACAAGATTCTGAACGAGTGAAAGTATGCCAAGAAAAAAGATGTTAGATAAGCGGCCGATTGCTCCAGATCCAAAGTACAACTCCGTTTTGGTGGCAAAATTCACCAATGGCTTGATGGTCGCCGGGAAAAAAACCGTAGCAAGGCGTTTGTTTTACGATGCCATGGATATTATCAATGGCAAGATAGCAGACCAGGAGCCCTTGACGATTTTTGAGGAGGCCATGGAAAATGTGCGGCCTCGGGTTGAGGTGAAAAGCCGGCGGGTTGGCGGCGCTACCTATCAGGTGCCGGTCGAGGTTCGCCCTGAACGTCGCAATGCCTTGGCGATTCGCTGGATTATCAATTTTTCCAAGGGCCGCTCTGGTCAGACGATGTCGGAGAAGTTGGCGGCGGAGTTGCTCGACGCCTACAACAATCGCGGCGCTTCGGTGAAAAAGAAGGACGATACCCATAAGATGGCCGAGGCGAACAAGGCGTTTGCGCATTATCGCTGGTAGTGCTGGGCGCTGGCGGTGTCGTCTGTGAGAAGTTGGTTGACAGGGAACAAGAATTGATATATGAACAGCGACATTTTTCTTGGGATAAGGCCGGAGGAATGTTCATAACGTTGATGGGAAACAGTCGTGGCAGGTGTCGAACCATTATCCAATGTGCGCAATATTGGCATCATGGCGCATATCGATGCGGGCAAGACAACGACCACTGAGCGGATCTTATATTACACGGGTCGCTCGCATAAAATAGGTGAGGTTCATGACGGGACCGCGGTCATGGACTGGATGGAGCAGGAGCAGGAACGCGGCATCACGATCACGTCGGCGGCCACGACCTGCAAGTGGAAAGAATGTCAGATCAACATAATTGATACCCCGGGTCATGTTGATTTTACCATTGAGGTCGAACGTTGTTTGCGTGTCCTTGATGGGGTGGTGGCAGTTTTTTGTGCCGTTGGCGGAGTTGAGCCGCAATCTGAAACCGTTTGGCGTCAAGCAGACCATTATCGGATTCCTAGGATTGCGTTTGTCAACAAGATGGATCGAATCGGGGCATCGTTTGATAGATGCCTTGAGGAAATCAGAACCCGGCTTGGAGCAACGCCTGTAGCGATTACGCTCCCGGTCGGCAGTGAAGACACCTTTTCGGGCGTCATTGATCTTATCGGGCAGAAAATGCTCAGCTTCGATGAAGATTCGATGGGACAGGTTGTCTCGGAAGATGTCATTCCGGAGTCTTTGTTAGGAGAATCATCGGCCGCCAGAATGGCCCTCCTCGAGAAGTTGGCCGACTTCGATGAGGAGGTCATGGAAAAATATTTAAACGATCAAGAGATCGCTTCTGGTGAGATCATGGCAGCGTTGCGTAAAGCAACGCTTGCCCTGAATATCGTGCCGGTACTGTGTGGATCGGCGTTCAAAAACAAGGGGATTCAGCCCCTGTTGGATGCCATTGCACGGTATTTGCCGTCACCCGTTGATGTTCCCCCGGTCGAGGGGACGGATAAGGACGGTGAGCCGCTTATCCGCAAGCCTGAGAGGAGCGAAAGTTTTTGCGGTTTGGTTTTCAAGCTGCAAACTGATCCGTACGTGGGTAACCTTGCTTTTCTGCGCGTGTACTCCGGTGTCATTAAACTGGGGAGCAAGGTGCTGAACCCGCGGAAAAAGAAAACGGAGAAGATCTCGAAGTTGCTGAAACTTCACGCGAATAAGCGTGAAGAGGTCGAGGTGATTGGCGTTGGCGATATTGGCGCACTTGCGGGGTTGAAATTTACCCGAACAGGTGACACGCTTTGCAGCCTCGACGATTTTGTGGTTCTTGAGGCCATTCAGTTCCCCGAGCCGGTTATTGGCATTGCGATCGAGCCAAAAACGAAGGCTGACGAGAAATTGCTTGCCGATAGCCTGGAGAAGATTGCGCAAGAGGATCCAAGCTTTAGAATCGCGGTCAGCGGCGACACCGGCCAGACGATTATTTCCGGTATGGGCGAGTTGCATCTGGAAATCATCGTCGATAGACTTGTGCGGGAGTTTCGGGTTGCGGCCAATATTGGCAAGCCGCAGGTTGCTTATCGCGAGACGATCACAGCGACCTGTTCGGGCGAAGCTCGATTTGAAACCCAGGGAAGCGGCAAAGACCAGTACGGGCATGTGCTACTTGAGCTTGTCCCGGGCGAAAAGGGCAGCGGTAGGCAGTTTGAATGCCATGTGGGCGGGCAGTTGATCCCGCCAGAATTTGTCGAGGCTATCAAAAAGGGCGTGTTGGATAGTATGGATTCCGGCCCCTTGATTGGGTATCCGATGCTTGACGTGGTGGCCAGGTTGATCGGCGGTTCCTACGATGAGGAAAAATCAACAGAAATGGCTTTCGGTGTGGCTGCAACCATGGCATGCCGCAAGGCAGCCGCAGCGGGTGAGCCGGTCCTGCTTGAGCCGATTATGGATTTGCAAGTGATCACGCCAGATGAATATCTTGGCGACGTGATTAACGACCTGAATAAAAAAGGAGCGCAAATTCAGGGGGTCGAAACCGAAAAGGGACGGCAGACGGTTTCGGCCAAGGCGCCGTTGGCAGAGTTGTTCGGCTATTCGACCGACCTCAGGTCGGCGACGCAAGGACGAGCAACGTTTACCATGATTTTCAGCGAATTTTCGGCTGTCCCGCCGAAACGAGCCGATGTTATTATACACAAAATTAGAGGCGTATAACTCTTTTACCCGTTGAGGTGTTCGAGATGGCGAAGGAAAAATTTACGCGGACGAAGCCGCATGTCAATGTCGGAACGATAGGTCATATAGACCATGGGAAAACAACGCTGACAGCGGCGATAACGCGTGTTTTGTCGACGAAAGGC
>Ga0123357_10005216_pt1 | contig 15509 bp, 13 predicted proteins | sample TergutEmb28metaG_FD_89873 | JGI IMG/M metagenome (GOLD analysis project Ga0123357, IMG submission 89873) | Embiratermes neotenicus P4 segment gut microbial communities from Petit-Saut dam, French Guiana - Emb289 P4 | ecosystem: Host-associated > Arthropoda: Insects > Digestive system > Gut ... | reverse complement strand
GTGGCGGACGCTTGTGAGTGCGGTAATGAACCTTTGGGTTCCATGAAATGCGGGGAATTTCTTGACTAGCTGCAGACCAGTTAGCTTCTCAAGAAGGACTCTGCACCATGGAGTAAGTAAGTATGGCCTGCCCAGCTGTACAGCATTTTTCAACATTTTCTCATAAACGCCACCATTTTCGAAAAAAAAGTTATGTAACATAAAATGTGTGTTTTGATTTTCTCTACAACTTTTGTCTGAAACATTTGTGTCATTCTAAGAATAATTGAGTGCGATATGATCAACAAGACAGGTAATGTGCGTATAACATAACACTGAGGCACATATGTGCCACCATTCATGCAGTGGAAGAGCAACAGGTATTACTTACTGTGAGTGTATTTGTAGTCTTAGGTATCCAGCATACAATGTGCATGTGCCATATTGTCATCTGTGACCTGCTTGAGTCTACAGTATTTTTCCACATTATCTCACAAACACCATGATTTTTTTTCTGGGGGGGGGGAGTGTGGAAGTTACTGAACTTCAAGCGTGTGTTTTGATATTCTCTGTAACTTTATCTGAAATATTTCTCATTCTAAGAAGAAATGAGCACGATATGATCGAAAATGTATACTGGTCTTTGTGTAAAGTGCCAGTTTTTCTTGTCATATTTTAATGAAACTTGAATTTTCTCAACAGATTTTTGAAAAATACTCAAATATCAAATTTCATGAAAACCTATTCCATGGGAACCGAGTTGTTCCATGAGGACAGGCAGACGGACGGACAGACATGATGAAGCTAATAGTCGCTTTTCACAATTTTGTGAACGCACCTAAGAAGTGTGTGTTCTTTATTAGATAGTTGTTTTCACAGTGGTACATTTTGATATGATGAGAGGGTTAATTCATGTTTATGGATCGGTAACACTTTCCTCAAATAATGCAATGGTAATATCACCTGTCACTGACTGTCAAAAATACGAGACCCAGTGCATACAGTGCCGCTTACTTGTATCTGGTCTAACACTCCTGTGGAGTCCATCCGACTGGCAACATTCACTGCATTCCCCCATATATCATACTGAGGCTTCCGGGCACCAATCACACCAGCAACCACTGCTCCAATATTGATTCCTGGTTCAAACAAACACACAACTTCAGCTCACCATCCACCAGTAAGGCCTCAAAAGTTTGTAATGCATTCTTTTCACGGTATGCTATACACCCTTATATAACAAGAAAACTGCAACCATCTGAGAACATTTTTCATAGTTGAAACTTCTCAAAGATTTTATGAAATATGACACCGACAGTACACACTGAAGTTCATAGCAGGAATTTGATTTTTGTTCACATCAGTCTCACAATAATGCCTACTGTAAATGAAATTAAAATCAAACTTTTATTAAGTTTCTCAAAAGTGGCTGAATGTAAAAAACATATAACTAACATAAAATACAACATCTCAACAATTTTGTATTTAATGTACATGTTAAAAAACACTTTATTCTTGCATGCAAAGTGATGTCTGTCTGGCTGATTGGATATTCCCAGAAAAAGTTTGCATCTTGTACAAATTAATATCACAACCAGTAAAAACCCAGGCAAGTATGTGAAAAATATTTTTGCAGGAAACTTGAGGTCCTTCTTTTCCATCTCCTTTTCACATCAAATCCCAAAGTCTAACCTATCCGAATCCTGAAGTTATTGAAGGAATGCTCATTGACGTAGGAGAGTTGCTCCCGTATCCTCAGTGCATAGTCTGCCATTGCAGTCACGTGACGGAACCCTCTCATATCACATGTACTCTTTGTGAGACCTGCAAGAAATTGCCCATTACATAAATTACACAGTGAAGTGCTTATAGTCAGCGCATTGTATAACAGCTCCCTATTTACTGGACTGTTACCCAAAACATATGATTCTTTGTGACTCGAGTGAACACATGAAAAGTACACAGCTTAAAACTTGTTCAAGATGTAAGAATCATAGGAATAAAAACTAAACATATTCTGGTTAGTTCTGTAACCATGGTTAGTCATCTACAGTGGCAGTTTACAAGTGTTCAGTAAAGGCACTGTGAATAGCCTGGCACATCTGTATTCAAGTTCAGTCCACACATTTGTAAGCAAAGTAGATGAAACTGCAGCCACAGCAGCTTCTAACTTCCTCACAGTTTCCAGGAAAGTGGTGGGTAATGGAGGAACATTAACAGCATCCTTTACATACTATGAAAGGGAGGAATCAGTTGGTGAATGGTGAACAAGGTGACCAAGTCATATGGACATACATACATATATTCCATTGATCCGTAAGTGTGTCACAAAGACAGTAGGATGTGGAACAAGCCATAAATATACAAATATACACAATTTTTACAGTGTAAAATACTATTAACATTCTACAAAACAGTATTGTATATCATCTTTACACATAAAACATTTGCCTACAGAGTAAAAGGAGTGTGTATTTAAGAATTTTCTAAAGGCTGCTTTAAATTTTGCCTTGTCATTCTTGAGGATCGTCACAATGTGTAAACTGTTGAAAATTTTGATACCAGCATAAAATGTACTTTTTTGAAAATAGGGCAGGTTGGCATTTGGTCTTTAAAGATTTTTTTTTTCATTCCTTGTGTTGATATTGTACATAGATGAATTTGTTTCACATTTTCATGATTATTGATAATGGAGTCCATTAACGAAAGTGTATGTTGGCATGGGACAGGCAGAATCTCTAATTATTTAAGACTTATGTGTGAAGTTCTGGGTTGTGTACCAGCCATAATTCTGATGATTTTCTTTTGTAAAGTGTAGATCTTCCACTGTTGGTAGAGTTACCCCAGACAATTATTTCATATTTTATAGTAGAATGAAAGTGTGCATTATAAATTAATTTGAGAGTGTTAATGTTATTGATATGGACTGCTGGTCTAATGGCAAAACATGCTCCACTTAACTTAGGAATCATTTGTTCAATATGGTCCTTCCAGTTTAGGTGGTTTTCAATTTGTAAACCAAGAACTTTCATATTTACCATCTGTTATAGACATTATTCTTTATAAATAATATGTAATGTAGAATGTGATTAATTCTTTGTTTTGAATTTTATTATATTTCTTTCATCGAAATTTAGAACTGAACTTATTAGTAGCAAACCATTTTATCATATGAGAGAGGGAGGGAGCTAAATTTGACTCTGAACAGAAATCTTTAAAGTTTGTGCTTGAAATTATGATACTAGTGTCATCAGCAAATAATATTGATTCAGATATAGAATTTATTCTCAGGAGAAGGTCATTTATATATATTAACTTTTCTCTGACTGGGGTACACTGAAACATGGAGTTCCCCCAAGGATCAATTCTAGGGCCTCTGTTGTTCATAATTTCTAGTTGTATTAGGCGATTTTACTTCAACTTTCTGTCTTCTGTTAGTTCAACTGGACCTGAACCAATCTTCAGATACCTCTCAAGTTCCATAGAAATGTAATTTATCTCAGAAAATTTCATGATTCATGTAATAAAAAACCTTTGTCACAATCTCTGTCAGTCCATTTCCATGGAAACTTCCAGTCTAAGAAGTCCTGAAATGAACTGCAATGTGAAAATGCAGAGACGTTTGGTGTAGCATGCCATTACAATACTCTTCTTCCAGAATCAGCATGAGGAATTTCTACAATATGTCTAGGTACACTACACCAGTCCGAATGCATTTGGCAGAGAAGAAAGGCTTTAACACTTTTGGTACAGATAAAAACAAAAAACCAGTGAACTTCAGTCACTGATGTTCATTGCTGCTCCCCGTATTTCTGATGTTTTGTTGATTAATGTGCCTCTACAGATAAAACAAAGTCTTGGTCAATAAACACAGTTTTGACTGTTAAAAGTTGGTCTTCAATTTCTGAAACAAAACTGGAACAATATTTGTAGCAAATTCCTTTGTTTTGGGCTGTTATATGTTGCAACAGTTGATACTTATTACTTTTAAATCTCAAATGAGTTCACAGAATTTTGTACACTGTTGACTCTGGCATGCCTGTCAGGCAGCATGTCTTGTTGATTTACTTTGATTGAAAACAAACATTATTTGAAATTTATTCACCTTAGTTTCATTGACTGGTCACTGGTGATTGCAGTCAATAGTACCATTTACATTAACAAGGAATTTTTCCATCATCATCATCAGATTAAAAAATAATCGCTACATTATGGAAGCTGACTGCTGCTGAAACATTGTGATTACTGAGTATGGTGACAATGGAAAAAGTTCTTGTTACTTAACTGATGTTATTCATGTGAAGCCAATATGCTACACAACTGCAGTGTAAGCTGCACTCTTGGTAAGACTTGGAAATTCCAGTAGTGCTATTTCAATACTTCATCATGACACTTTCCAAATGTTTTAGTTTCCTTTCTGTGCTTTTCAGCTTATGAACAGTATTACATTAAAACTATCTGTATTTCATATGCTCACCCTGTATAAATTGTCCTTCATCCATAGTTGTTAAAATCTTAATATACAACTTAAGTTTATCCACACAAAGTGTTTATTAATTAGAAAGGTTCATAGTGCAGTGTGATGAATAATCAGAACAGGAGTGTGATTACCATAAATTCACTAACACCACCAAAAAGGGAATAAAACATATGCCAGTGAGTAATACAAACCTGATGCAGCCATGTAGGTGGCACCTGTGGATTTGATCTTCTCAATGTAGCGGAAATGACGTTCAGCCAGCAACTCGTCAAAGTCTGCAATGATCTCATTGAGTAGCCTAAGGCACTCCACACCCTCATTATTTCCTTCAAGCTCTACATAGAACTCAGAGAAGTTGGGGATGGAAGCGAACATGATACACACACACTCACATTGCTCATGGTACAGCTCCTGATGTGTGTGTGAAAGGGTTCATAGCCACACATGAAAGCAGACAATGTATTATGTAAATCTAGGAGAAATCAAGTCATAATAAGCTTTAATTCTAACATCTAAGAACAGGGTGGATGCAAGAGAGGAAGAAACAGTATGGTGGAGGAGTTTCATAACTTCTGACCTTTCACATTTGTTATTAATTTCAGTACTTAAGGAGAATAAGCTAGGCGGGGCAGTAGCATGCATGGTGTAACAACATGGTGTATCTTGCCTCCAATTTTTGCCTGTATACCATGTTTTTCATGTGCTCCCAAAGAAGTATGACTACTACTTTGGGGCATGAGATGTAGTAAACTCACAGGCCAGGCCTATGGACCAAAATGAATATGAACTATGAGCAAGTAGTGTTTGCTAAAGGTGGGACTAGGCGTGAAGATGGTTTGTAAGAAATGATAATGTACAGTGTCACACTGTACCATGAAGTACTAAACTGCTCAGAGCAATGCATCAGTCAGTAAACAAGCATATGTTAAAAGAGCATTTTTTACTCAAAATGATTCATACAACAACATACTAAAGTTTGGCACAGCTTATGCAGAGCATCGTGTATAAAACTGTAATGTAGTTATGTTGGCAGTGTTTATATATATGTCTGTGAAGAATGGCTTCATTTCCAGATGTGCTCTTTATAAAGTATGTATCTATCCTTTGTATTATATGTCCCTGAATATGGCCACATGGTTGGTTGCAGCATGTAGGAGTTCATTGTATATATAAACTAATTTTAATGTATGAACTGATTTTCATTTGTTGGTGCCGTTATTGTATATGCTTTATTAATCTGTTTAACTTTCCAAAACTGGAGTGCACATATGTGATGTAATACATTACACTTTGGCAAATGCAGTGTTTTAATTCACTAGCAAAAATAAAGACATCTTTTGGTAATGTATGTAACTACAAAAATTTATGTGGACAAATGGTGCATAAGCAATGGGCAACATTATTTATATATGTTTACGGAACCCACAGTCTAGCTGCAAGCATAAGGGTTGTTAATAAGTGTGCCACTTACATCAGATATGGAGGCAGCGACACTTACATCTGCGTTCTTTTCACTGGACAGGAAGTGTTCTGCTACATGGACAGGAAGTATGTTGGCCAGCAGCTTGTGGTTATATGCCTGAAGATGCTCCATGTCCTCCTTTTCCTCTGCAAACACAATCCACCATTTACATTTTCAGATAAATTTATGGTCATGTATTCTTTCATGATGCAGATGTTTACGTTGCTCACTTGATGGCCTAATCAGTGTCAGCCTCATTCAGACATTAATTTCAATGTACCTGTGACATATCAGAGATGCAGTTTCTGGAATCTGTAACACATGTTACTGGTTCACAGTCTTTGTCACTGGATAATAAATGTTTGCTGCAGCCTGTCATGAACATTATGTTGAGATGCAAATAGCTGTGATGAGAACATTAGTGATTAACGATAGTAATCTGTAACTGATGTACCCTTCCATGTACATGCTCTTGGGTTGCATTACTAGTGTGAAGTGGTATGATTTAAATGGCTTGTGAACACTGGTTTGTGTGATGAGTGCAGACATCATTGGGAGTTAATGCCACTTGATACATCTTACCGGTAGCCTGGAGCTTCCATAGGAAGTCAAGCCGGTAGGTGGCCTCTGTATGCTGGCTGTGAATGATTAGGGCCACCACAAAGCCAAGCAGAACCACCACTGTGAGATAACGGTACCACAGCACCTCGGTCCTGTTCCTGCAAACACAAGGCTGCTGATGTGAAACTTGCAAGCCGTACTATATTGAGAACATGTGGCATACTACAGCAACTCACCCCACATGGAACATGACGAGCACTAGGTAGCTGGCACAGATGCATGACAGTATGACCAACTTGGCAAGGCTAATGAGGATTTGATAAACTGCACACATGATCATTACAAGCATCACACAGAATGTGAAGTACTGAAACAGAGAGAATGAGAATGTGCTAGTGGTTTCTTACAAACAGACCTAAAGTTCATTATACTTACACCATTGCACTCATTAACATATGTGGGCAAGATTTTAACAAGGAGACCTGACTGTTGTCATACTCACATCCATGTATTCATGGTGGGGGGTAACTTGTGGAGGGCAATGGGTGAGCAATGAAGGGTCTACTGATGGTGGCTCTGGTTGCCCCTCGCTGAATGTCACATTCAACACCATGGTGGGCTCCAGTACCCTCACAGGACACAGCTCCAACTGCAGTGTGAACTAGCAACATAACAGAATGACACTACATCAACTACACAACTTCATTACACGCAAGTATCAAACTACAATACAGTAAAATCCAAATGTTACATTCCCACATTTTGTGATTTTTGCAATTTTGTGAATTTTTTTGTATGGTCCCAGCCAAATGTGCATAAGAACAATGTTGCCTGTATATCATGCTTTCCTAGATTTTACGCCATATTAGGTGGTCCCTCCAAATTGTGGTTTTATTGTACATACAGGGACTGTATCATACCATGAGCTGGAATGTAACACAACTTTGTCATTATTACACATTTTGATGCTCTTAATATAAAGCTGAGAACTGAGTTGCTTTCTACTGCAGTTCAGTACCTAAATATAACTTTATTTTGAATACCCTTATGTAAGATAAAAAAAGAAGACATTAGTTTAGGCCATGGTTTTTTAAACTGTAGTGGGACACCACCCATTGTTTACTGATATGCCACCTTAATAAAAATCAACATATAAACAAAAATAACAATTTAAAAAAATAAAACTTAAGCCACCAATACTTGCTAATATACAGCATTGTTAGCAACTTCATGTAACTCATCCCCACTGTCATCCGGTGTTCCTAAGTTAATCTTTTTTATTTAAACACAAAAAATGTTGGTGGTACATTGAAATTGTGAAATATTATTTAGTGGTATGCAAGCAAAAAAATTTGGGAATCGTGGGTTTGACCATTATCAACTGATCAATGAATGAATTTCACTTCAACAGCATAATATACATTCAGAATTTAGATGAATAATGAACAATGTAATCCAACTAATCACAAATTAGCTTGACAAGATTATATTTTTGATCCACTGTAGAAATGAGCAACTTGCAGCCCACTGGCTACATGTGATCTGCCAAAATTTTATCCTTGGGCTGAGAAAGTGTTTAAACACATTTAACTTATGCTTCCAAACCAGAATGAAGAGCTACTTTTTAGTGATTTGGTGAACTTCACACATATGTTAAATTTGATAAACACCATTTAATTTGTAACGGGACTCATGCATGTAGCATGTGTAAACATCATATGTTGGATACTTTACAGTGAGAGGAGTGAAAAAATATGGAGGAAAAAGTTCCACCATCCTCCTCATTCTTTCAGTTTCAAATATATTCTAATAATAATAATTAGTGAAAATGCATTTCAAACATGATTTTATAGAATGGAATTCATTCATTTCTTACAAATAGCGGCACTGTCAAGTTATAGCTTCAGTGAGTCCATTCAGCATTTTGACAGTGAATTCTGGGTGCTCACCATCGGAGACAGTGTAGTGGCATATGTGACAAGAAGTGTGGTAGTAGCCAACATCTGTGCCACAGCCCGGTTGTCGCATATCCCACGCAGAAATGATGGTGCTACCTGAAACAAGTGAATTACTGCTCACATGGCATTTGTGTCAGTGGCACCCAGTACTTAATCATAGACTTGCGAAATTCGTTATAAATGTGATGTCAGTGACTGACTGCACTGTATCTTCAGATGTTCATACCACATTTCAATTGTGGCATGAGAGGCAGTCCAGTCACATTACACACTACTAAAGGATGGGGTCCCTTAACTGACCTGACTGTTCTCTGCAAGCACCACCATGTTGACAAACATAACAATGCATCCACCAGCCAGGAAACAACTGAACATCGTGGGGGAGCTGCAACACAGCAAAGTACTCGATTGGTAATCTACTCACTAACCTGCTAGCAAACTCAGTAACTAAGGAAATCACCAAACTACTAGCTAAATCACTAAATAAATAACTCCCTAACCTTACAGCTAACACAGTAACTAACCTCACTGACCAAGTAGCTAACTCAGGAACTGAATTCCCTAAACTGCTAGCCAACTCAGTAACCCTCTCTTGATCCCCAAATAAACTGGAATTCACTCAGACATTTACATATTCTCCACCTACTTCATGTTACCCTTCCTTTAAAGCCCTCTGGTTACTACAAATATTACCTGCTTTAAGTCTTCCCATGTCACAAAAATGTGCCAAAATCCCTTCTCATATCACAGAAATGTACTTCAGATCTGAAGTCCTGTGCTTATCTTTCAGTGTAAATTCAAAATTATGGCTTCCTTTTCATTCATACCAAGCCAGAAGCATAAAAGAGCAATTTCTGCCAATTAGGACTTTTCACAAGTACTAATATAAAAGCAATGAAACAGAATGGCAGATCATGAAATATATCATCTGTCCTGATAAGGCAGGAGGGCCTGTACCGAACGTGTCAGAAATGGCACAGAAGGGAAAATCTTAAGTAAAACACATATCATGAGCAGCACTGGAATGGCTAATATTACAAAATTCTGCACTTCATCCATACAGCATATTAGTGTGTTCCAAATAATTCATACAATAAACAACAATCATTTCCCTAAATAGCATTAATTGTTTGATTTTTATAACAGAGAACTTGTTTTCCACAAGACAGGAAGTTAATTTTTAAATACAATTTACATGAATATGCATTTCAAAGGGTTAATCAAAGCCGAGTGCGATAAGTTAGGATAGTATAGCACAGGATGGAATAAGATAGGATGGAATATGACAGGATAATACAGGTCCATATTTTGAGAGCACACTCCTTGCATGATGTATGTGGGACGGAATACATGAAAATTGTTAATAGAAGATTTGTAAGTAGTTTTCATTTATATGTTTAGGTAGACAAGAAAAGAAGTATATTGCTCAGGTAGATTTAATTTAATACTACAACTCAAATACGAATGAAGAAGGTCAAATAAGATCATGTGTTGCATGTCCAGTACTCACTGTGGTATTACTGTCAGCTGCACCACCACAATGGACACAAAGACAAAGAAGGAGCAGCAGAAGTATGTGGACAGCATGCGGTCTCGCTCTTTTGAGTACTGCAACACAATACAAAGTGGGTGACAGTGGCTGTGCCAGTCTACACCGTTAACACACACATATACCCCGACACTGTTAACACTTACCTTGTCCTCGACCTCGGGCCGTCGAAAAGTCAGCAGGAATGCCTTGCAGTGCTCTGCCCTCAATCGATCGATGCTACGTGCATCAATGGCCCGCATCAGGTATTCATTCACCTCATCCTCTGGATCCTTCTCATCCAGACTTTCCATCAACCCCACCCTGCACAACATTCCACAGTCATACACTGGCGCACTGTCATACTGACTGCATAAATATAAATTAAATAAGATATACAAATGTATACATTTTGACAATGTGGGTTATTGCACTTTGTTGTAGTTGGGTTGGTGAATCCTGCCGTATCCATCTTTGGTGTGAACAACAGTTCTGAAGGAGGAGGGAGCATATTCTCCTGAAATGCTCATACCCACCAGTCAGATAACAACTCAGAGTGACAATCAGATGGCCATAATCTATACACAATTAATTGACAGGTTACAAATTGACAGAATGGCAATTGGGCATGTTTCTCTTCAGGCACTTCTGTTCTGCCCTTTCAGTTATAATTACCATTCTGACTTTTACTTACTTGCTGTGTTTACCATGCTGTGATCCGTGGCCCATCATGCGCAGTTCCTTTGAGATACTCCCATTCATTGAGAAATTGTTGGCTGGTCGCTTGGTCTGCAACAGACAGGCGCAAAGTGAGGTCACTAGTTGTGTGTACATATGGTTTGTTATTGCCAGCAGAGCTACTTACCACACGGTATGTGTCAGCTGGCACGATGAGAAACGTCTCAATGTTGTGGTCACGCAAGTATGCATTCCGTTCACCGCCATGGCCTGGCTCCACTGCATAATCACCATCCAGGAACCGCAGTGTCTCCTTTGTAATGTGAATCCGCCTTACCACAAAAAACAAAATCAGAAGCTTTATCTTAGTCATCTACACACAGCATAAGATGTTGAAAAGGTCACACGCCCTTGATTTTGTCATCCAAATAATGCAGTGCCCATTTTACTCTGTCCCTGAGCTAAGCAGCTGGCACAAGTGCTTTGTTAGGAAGCCTGCATCTGCTAGAAATTTAGAGTCCATTTCTTACCTGCAGTCAAACTGACTTTTCTTTACAAAAAGTATGACCCTCATGTGCTAGCCACAACTTCTAACAAGAACTTACACCTGAAAATATTTTTCAACATTTGCTAGAACTCTTGTTTTGATATATTAACAATTCTCTTTGAATGCGGATTGTGCACACAAACCCCATTTTACAGTGTTTCTGACATGTAATAATTACATGGATTCAAACCTGAAGATCTCAGAAACCACATTCTGTGAGTTATGAACTGTTTAGTGCATAAACCATCTAGGGCAGTTATTGAGCAGTCTGTTGTCACTTTCATCCATGAAGAAACCACACATTTTTCTTCTTCAGTTAATTACAGGAAATTAACTGAATACAATGCTACAAGTGCATTCTATCTTTGAAAAGCACAGGACCTATAATCATGTGTGCACTAACTGCAAACCAGAATCTGATTTTAAGGTGATGCAATGGAATTCCTTGATCTGCATGCAGATCTTTAGAAAACCAGCAGTACCTGTTATTCTGGCTGATCATGTCCATGTTCAATGTAAACCAAGTCGTCTTGTAAAGTACTTCTAATCCACACTCTCTATTAAAAATATGATCTCTCTCTCTCTCGCTCACGTGCGTGCACACACACACACAACACACCACACACACACACACACACACACAACACACACACACGCTACACACACACACACACAACACACACACACACACAACCACACACACACACACAAAACACGCACCCACACGCACACACACACACACACATATATATATATATATTGGAAGATAATTACATCACAACAATATATGGCTAAAAATGTTCCTTCTTGGAAATATAGCAAATGGACAAAACATTTTGGGACATGACTCCATGCTTATTTACTCATCATTCCGTCATTCAATAGTCAAAGTATACAAGGTTCAAATTCAATCACTGACACTTGACAGGTGTCAGTATAATGACAGTCATGTGAAGTCAGGAAAAAAAGTGTTGAACAATGGTTGCATAATCTTGTATCAAATATTCACTACAAACTAATAACATATAAGCCAGACAATTTATCATTACACTTTCTTTGAACAATATTTTTGATACTGCCTACAAGTATCCCGTGAACCCTTCCTTCTTTCTTCAATGATGCAGCCAGAGATAATCAACGCAATTTTAGCGTTGGTAACCTTACCCAGGGATGCCACCACTCTCCATGTAGTTGGCCAATGTGACATCATTGCTCCACACATCAAATTGCCATTTGCGCAGACCCAGAACGCCACAGTGCACACGGCCAGTGTGAATACCAACCCTCATGTTAACGTTCACACCCATAACATCGCGGACTAGCCTGTGGACAGAACACCCTTTCTTGTATCTCTTGAGTAGCAGAAATTCAAAACCATGAAATTCTTGTATGAGGGCAAGGAATCAAGAGTAAACTTGTAACAACTTAAGAAATGTATGCTGGGCATAATAATTCTGGCTTATTCGAACTTGTTTGTTAAATTATCAAGAAAACCCACAAGACTTAATGAAAAGTGAATTGGGAATAAAATGCTTGTTGCTTTTCCCAGTACCGCATTCATTCAAGAATTTTCTCCTTCAAAAAATTTTTAACCAATTACACTTGAGCTGCCTGCAGAAATGTGTGTCATTATTCAAGTAATATACCCAGTGCTCTTGTCCAATTCTGACCAAAATTAAAATGTGTAGATATAGTCTAGTAAAGTAATTCCATACCCATTTTCTCAAAAAATTGCTTCTCAGTTCTCAAGTTATTATATTGGGACAGAGGAACAGACATGGTGAAGCTAATAAGGTAAAATTTTGCAACATGTTTGCAATGCAGGCTGGAACTTCACAAGAAAAGGAACAGACTGAAAAAGAACATTAATCACTATTGAAGATCAAGATTTCAATTATGAACTTAATGGCCAAATACACTCAAAGACGTTCTTTTGGTTTTCATCAGTTCTCCAAGGAAATGCAATACAGTAATAGGGAACAATTTTCTCTTTCAGATCATCTTCAGTTCGCCATCAGTAACCCATTCACTCCTACATAATGTCAGGTTATATAGATGATGACCGTTAAATGAGCTTAAAAAACACAAAAGAAGAAAACTGAATTTATCAGCAGAGAATAAGCTATGATTTACAGGCATAAAACAGACCCAAATGCTGGTCAAATTAGGTTTCTTTTGATGGATTTATAATGGATTAATTTGGTGCTAGAAATGAAGAACCTGCAGACACAGAACAAAAACCAGGTATGCCTGAAAATGTAATCTGAATTTGCTATACAGAATATCCCACCTGGAACCCACTCACAGGTTCGATAACAACTACTGTAACATAACTTACCATACATTATAGCCGACTTTACAAATGTCCTCTGTTGACTCTCAGACATGCTTGACATCTGGTCAATCCACTAATAAAAAAGTTTGAAAATTTTTTTTTAACCAACTGCTGATTCTGCACACCTTATGATTTCTCTAATGCCATCCTCTGTATGTGGACCACATGACATTAAGCAAAGCACGAAGGATGACTAATGATTCAGTCCCCAGAAATGATGTATTTCTGGCAGTATTGTCAGCAGCACCATCTTGCTGAAAGATCCTGTATTGCTTCTCCTTGTCTACTTACATTTCAAAAATGGTGCCAGAATTTGTCCTAGGCATCTTTCTGAAATTATTATGACTGAAAAGTATATCAGATCAATTATGCTATTTGCACTGACAGCACACACTACTCTATCCTCACTGTCATGCAGAGGCACCATGTATATTACTCTGGGTTTATCTGACAACTGTGTTGAATACTTAACATGGTGGTTTTTAAGTAACGTAAGTAAGCAATGGTTCAATTTTGCTACACACATTTCTAGTTGCAAAACTGTACTCTCATAACACAGTCTAACTCCTGGAGTTTTTGCACAGCTGTAAATATGCATAGCTTAAAATGAACTAATTTTGTGGCTCTGTGTGCAGATGACATGGACACATTAATTAGTGGGAATACCATCTTACAAATTTTTGTGGAGACACTTGTGAATCTGCTCCAGTATAAACTGATGTTTCCTATGAAAGAACATGTCATTTGCCTTCTTGTTTCTCTATTTCTAACAAAGAACATATTGTTAGAAATTTGTTCACCAGTTGATGTATAGTCGATTTCAAAAGAAATGAAACACCACAAAATTGACTTCTGAATTTTCTATGACACATTTTATGTAATTTCTTTCTTAACAGGTTTTGACAATGAAAACCCTGTGTTACACTGTGCTCCATACCAAAAATAACAATTTACTTCATATAAATGCAGTCTAAAAAACTGGACTGTTCTGAGTGTTCGGAAGTGTTATCAATCTGTGTAAATCAGCCACTAGCTGTTGTTTATGTAATGGGCCACTAGCAAGCATACTGGTGAGAAATGAATCAGACATAGCACACAACTTAGCTGCTTTTATGTGTTCCACATTGACTGGGGGTCACTATATGTAATACGTATTGCTCTCTAGTTATTTGCTTCCAGTAACATGCTTGATTACAGACAGAGGACAAATAACATTTCACTAAATAGTCTCTAATAGAAATAATATTACATATTGCCTGTTTTTACATGATCAAAGTACTTGGATAGTGAAATGAACATTCAGTATAAGCAATGAGTATACTTGCGCTATAGCGTCAATCATATCGAGCCCCATCTCGACACAGCAGTGTGCATGATCAGGTCTGGGTTCAGGAAGTCCAGAGACGCAGTAGTAGCAGTCCCCAAGCAACTTGATGCGAAGGCAGTGGTGCTCTGCAGCCAGTCGATCAAATCTGTGTAATAACAAAGAAGAAGAAGAAGTAGTAGTAGTAGTAGTAGTAGTAGTAGTAGTAGTAGTAGTAGTAGTAGCAGCAGCAGCAGAAGCAATGAAGGTGGCATTATTATTATTATTTTGAATGTATTCTCACCTGTTATTTATTAGGTGGTGGTCTTTTGGTAAGTCCAAATGCCAATAAGAGATCAAAATTATTTACCATAGCTCTGTACAAATGATGTGTTTAGTTCTTATTAGTATTATGTTCTGTAGTTGTTGTTGTTGTTGTTGTTGTTGTTGTTGTCGTCGTCGTTGTTGTTGTTGGTGTTGTTGTTGTTGTTGTCGTCGTTGTCGTCGTCGTCGTCCTCGTCGTTGTTGTTGTTGGTGGTGGTGGTGGTGGTGGTGGTGGTGGTGTTGGTGTTATTATTATTATTGTTGTTGTTATTATTATTATTATTATCATCATCATCATCATCATCATCATCATTATTATTATTATTATACGATACGGATGTCTCTTGTCACAGG
>Ga0123357_10005214_pt1 | contig 15510 bp, 8 predicted proteins | sample TergutEmb28metaG_FD_89873 | JGI IMG/M metagenome (GOLD analysis project Ga0123357, IMG submission 89873) | Embiratermes neotenicus P4 segment gut microbial communities from Petit-Saut dam, French Guiana - Emb289 P4 | ecosystem: Host-associated > Arthropoda: Insects > Digestive system > Gut ... | reverse complement strand
TATCCATCATCAGGAGCTTGCGACTATTCTGTTGAATTACCACATTGGTCGTATTGTTCTTGGTTCGGTGTGTGTTGGAGTTTCGGTGTGGTTGGGTTGGAGTGGTATCCGTGTTGCAGGCTTCAGCCTGCAACACATAAGAAGTGAAAAAAATAGCAAGTGACATCAAGTTGGTCCTTTATTCTTTGACTTTAAACATATTTACTCGTAATTATGATCCAAATTATTCCTAAAATTCCCCTTCTTAAAAGTTGGACGCTTCTTTAATTAGAGGGCGTCTTAGTATGTTCGTAGCAATATGGTAAGCTTACGTTGCACATATCTTCCTTGTGTTTTCACCCCGTCCTCGTGTTACTTGCCTCTCATACGCCCAGAAGTTCTCTTCTCAAATACCACAGAACGGAGCTTCTTACGTATGGTGAGAGAGACACCCTGCACATTTCCATGAAACGTGTGTCTTAATATTAGGCTGATGTTACAAGTTACAATAAATCTGCTGATTATTTATGCGTAGAATTTGGGTACCCTTTCAAAGACATTAATAGAGCATTGCTTTTGCAAATGAAATTAGGGTCGAAATGGATATTAATTGGAAATGCATGACATATCCTTCATATTGCGGCGTGATTATTACGAATTTTTTAAACCAATTTCCTTAATAATTTTTACACAAATTGAAATATATATGTAAAAATGTCTTGCATTGGTGGTTGGATTTTATTGCATATCATCAACTGTGCATGTGCGTGGGAATGTGTATTCCATTATCATTAAGGATTTCTGTCGAAATATCGTGATTTTTTTCCCCATGTAGCTATTTTCTGATAGATTATTGACACTTAAAAAATAAAACTCTCAACTCCACTTACATTTAAGGCTGAGAGCCAAATCTAAGTTGTTTTTGTAACGCGTGTTACTTTTTTGTGGCTTCAATACATTACATTAAATCCCAACATTTTCATGAAGTTTCACTCAACATAACAACTAAGCATTTTGATTTTCCACTGCACCAAGTTGCTAATGTTGTTGCTTGTATATAAGAGAACGGCAGCCGGTCTATCGCACCGATTTGTTTTCAAGAATTGATTCTACACCTGTGGGCTACATTTGGCCCTTTTCTGACTCTGTAATGACTCAATCCTAATTATCTTTCCCATTTCAGCAGTCGCGCCTTCTTGGACGATATTATAGCGCGTCAGGGTGAGATGCAATCTTAAGTCGAAAGGCTATGCACAGATATCCACAGACTAAAAGGTCTACTTGCTTTATTAGGTTATTGTATGGCACAAAATGAGTTTTATTTTCTTCGGTATAGAATTAAATTCGGAGCTACTGGGTTACACTGTGTTGTGTTTATCGATTTACTGAGTTGGACTGCTGGACATACCGTACTTCAGGACTGATGCAATCAATGATATTGCCAAATGATTACCAGACAGCGAACATGAATTTCTTATCGGTGACACAAGTGTCTCCAGAATGTAAGCAAGTGTCCCTAACAGGGGTTTCAATTATGGGTAACGCCGTATGTGGAATGGAACTTACGGACACATATCTGTTTGAAATGTCTAGAACGAAAGAATGACTTTATTTTTCGCAGAGTTATTGAGCAAGAAAAGTTAGAAAAATATTTAGCGGGGGAACTAACAAGTATTCAGTTCCAAAAGAAATTTGTGACGCTACCCTTTGTAAAAACGTGATTCCGATTCCTATATGAACGCCTACGACCTGCTTAAAAGTTCTGGCACGTTGCTTTGGTACGTGTTTTACAATAAGCAATTATCATTCCTTCATTTATATTCACTGAATTAACAAGTCGGTCTTCACTGTGGAAATTCACCATTTTTGCTGTGTGAGTGATACTGAAATATTATATACTGTTTAAATGAAATTCATGTCTCAAAAGTGAAATAAATGTTTTTCTTTTGAAATATCCCCTAATATTAGGCTAACCCGTCGATTAGTTTAATCCGAAAGCCGGTCCATCGTACTGCAGTGACGTGGGAGTCCTCTGTTACCCACACCTGTTTTTTAAAATGTGTGGTGATAATTATTAGAGCTGTTATGGCTGTCGCTAGTCCATTTTCATATTTTAGGTAGTTTCACAGGTTTCGAATTAACAGTACAGTCATGCTACTGTAATATTTTCCGCAAATCACAGTGGCCATGAACGCGGTTCGTTTACCTTTATGTTCAAAGTGTTTGTTCATCATATGTATGTAGTGTATTCTGCTGAATGTGTCACAATTAGGGCCAGACTTACTGTCCTCTTGTAAAAAATATCTTGCTTGACTGTCGCATTTTATTTCATGATTTTAAACTTTAATTTTATTTGAGTTTATTTTAACGCCTATTCTGTCAATATACATCATGGCCTTACAATAACTGGCTGGTGAGGAAAGGCATTAAAGTTTCTAATGAAGAAAGTACAAAGTGGCTAGACGAGAACTTGAGCGGGATAAAATTTACCTTCTTTATGCTTTTGACCCTGGAAGTATTCAGTTTTGAAAAATTGTGTTGTAGATATTCCAGATTGTGCAGTGTAAGTGGTTGCTGGATGTGTAACTAAAGGTTTTCCTTCCTTAATGCAAACGTGACTACCATCACTTACACTGCTTTATTACCTATGAACAAGGTTCTGCTAAGCCAGTCATGACAGTATTATCATTATATCTGGTGTGAAGAAAATGTCATAATTAAAATTTATCTTTACTTATATTCGTTACAGCAATTAAGGTCTCCTATTGTTTGTTTCTTTTATTTGATGACATCTAATAACCATTGCAGTTTATGTCACTTAAACCAATAATCACTTAATTTCGCACGTTAGACGGGTAATGAATTTAGGTAGGCATAGTTAATTTATACCTAGTTGTAAAACAAAATTGTGAGACTGGAACAACGTTTTACAACACCTTGTATCTGGATTGATGTCTTCCGGCTGGCGATGCCGTGTAATATCGTGGGTGGTTTCCAATATAAATATGCGTCGCATAACGACGTTTCGGTTAACGACGGACCGCATATATGATGGTGGTCCTATAAGATTATAATATTATAATACTTACCACTGTGTTACAATTGTCTACAGTATTCAGTACAGTAACACGATGAACAGGTTTGTAGCCTAGGAGCAATAGGCTATAAAATATAGGCTAGGTGCGCAGTAGGCTATACTATCTAGGTTTGTATAAGTACACTATGACGTTCGCACAAAGACGAAATCGACTAAGAACGCATTTCTCAGAACGTATCCCCGTCGTTAAGCGGCACATATCTGTATTTCGAAGGAACCTGCTACCTCCTACTTCGGGTAGTGTCATGAAATAAATAAAACCAACTACCAACATCAACACTTAAGTAACTACATCAACTGAACTGTACGTATTGTATCGTGCGGTGGATGAATCTGTTGGGATAATAATTTTTACTTTCATTTTTTTATAATTTTTTCGCCACGCCCAGTTAAAACAAAAGTAGTTTAAAATACAAATAAATGTTCCGTTATTTTGGCACAGATGAAGTGATATATTAATTCTGAAAAACACTAGTCCTGCAACACAACTTTGTATAGTCTTTAAAAAAGTGAAAGTGAATTTTGATATCAAGTGTATGGTCTGGAGGTTCCGCTTTCAAATTGCAGCCTCCAAGATCCACTATTTTGACTGAGGGCTTCCTTAATTTTTCTCAGCAACTGCTGATAAATTAAGTCTACCTCAAATCTAGCCGCGATTTCCAGCCATATCATTTTCAGTTCATTAGGCAATATAAAACTTCAATCTGATCTTTGACATATTGATATGACCCATAAACAATTAATTAAACCAGAACAAAGAGTGTTAATTTTTATTTTAGCAAAAAGCAAAGTGCAGTTTTAGAATACTGCCCCGTGTGTCCGCATCACGACATGCATCTGTATTCGAAAGGGGGGGCCTGGTTTCGATCGGAACAATCCATGTGACAAATGTTTCGAACAAATAGGAAATGAGAAATTTTTCTTCGAGCATTTAGGTTTATCCCTCTCAATTATCAGGCACTGCGCTACAAGTCGGAAGGTCGCGGGTTTGATTCCAGGTGGATTCATAGCTATTTTTCATTGACTTAATCCTTCTGGCCGCACTCTGATCCTCAGGTCAACTCAGCCTCTAAAAGAAATGAGCACAAGGACTATCTCCTGAGAGTAAAGGAGGCCGGTGCGTAGGACTGACAATCTTGTCACTTTCATGTACCTATTTTCTGCAAATTCTGGGTTCCCGAACTGCCTGGTGTTCTTAGGGCTGCCTAGGTCTGCACAGGGATAGCTTAGCTGTCAGTAATCATTCCACCTGTGCCACATTTTTGTACTTATTTATATACCACCGACGCTGCATGCAGCCTATTCTAGATATGAGCAGTGAGGTTGAATAAACTAGTAAGAAAGAGAATCAGGGTTAAAGTTTGAATTCTGTCAGCCTTTCTTTGTATCCTACACGTAGAGGGCTGGTGTTGCATCAAGAGTCCTACTACATGTTTAAGAAATCCGTTGTCCAATAATTAATTCAGCTCAGAAGAGATCAAGGGGACTAATCCCTGAAGGGAGGTTGAAGGAGAGAAAGAGCACAATAATAGAAAGCAGAGGCGTCCTCAGATTTCGCCATGTTAACCCACCTTCCTGGCACAGGATTATTTTCAAACACGTAAAAGTCATCCTAAAATTGTGACTTGTGTAATTGGGATAGTAGTTGATTTCAAATATGTTTACCCGTCACATGAGGAATGAGAAATTGTAGTCTCATCAAACTATAATGTTTTTAAATGTTTTGTGATTATTAGACTTATTATATCAATGTTATGGGGGACATTGACCTTTGTCTAAGGTATATTTTAAGACATGGTTTGGGAAATGGGTCTACCTTCGCCTAAAATGAGTCACGGACTCCAGAAAAGTCCTGCATGTAAAATGTAATTTATTCTGGTATTTTATGTCTAACATGATATTACCACTTGGAACACCAAAACTAATCTAAGTTATTTTGATATGTTCCATATTCCTTGCATTAATTAGGTTTATAAAGTGTACAAACAACCGACAAAAGCACTTTAATTTTATAATATTTTCACGAACTTGTTTCGGCCAGTAGTCCAACCATCTTCAAGGATATGTTATTGATGCAAGAATACAATTTTAGTTCAATATGTCACATTCGGTTCATAATATTACAAATATGTAACTTCGGTTAAAATTTTTCCTTTTGAATAATAATGTAAAATAATATACAATAAGAAAGGATAGTTATAAAATAGTGAAAGTAAAACTATTTAGTATTTGTGGAGTGATGTATACAGCAATTACATGATGAGTTCTAATCAATAACATTGGTGATGTTTTGTCTGTGTGGTGTTCATAGGTGATGTGTTGTGTGTGTGTGTGTGTGTATGTGGTGTTTATAAGTGATAAGTTTTGTGTGTGCGTGGTGTTCGTAAGTGACGTGTTGTCTGTGTGGTGTTCATAAGTCATGTGTTGTGTGTGTGTGTGTGTGTGTGGCGTTCATTAGTGCAGTGATGTCTGTATGGTGTTCATAAGTGATATGTTTTGTGTGTGCGTGGTGTTCATAAGTGACGTGATGTCTGTGTGGTGTTCATAGGTGATGTGTTTTGTGTGTGTGGTGCGCTAATCGGAACTTCCACTATTTTTGCAATTATCCATTTTTATCCTATATTATTTTACATTATTATTCAAATATACAATTTTAAACGGAGTTATTTATTTTAATATTATGAAATGACTGTGCCACATTTAGCTAAAATTGTATTCTTGTATGAAAAATATTCTAAAGACGACTGGATAACTGGCCGAAACATTTTGGTGAAAATATTATAAACGAGATTACATCGTAAAATTAAAGTGTATTTATTTGTTGTTTATACGTTTTATTATTCAAGTTGTATTTACAAATCCACTTCCTACAGAACACACTGTGTTTCAAGTACAAAGAATTATCCTTTGATGCTGTGCGTAGAACTAATTTGTGTTCATTGTGAGGATCATACGAAATGCTTGCGTACAGTGTGTGGGTAAATTGTAAAATTTTTGGGTGTTAAACATCGTGGTACATGCACACTGATCATAGAACATTAAGGCTAAATATAAGAAACTATGGAAATACTAAGTTTAGTGTGTGTAGAGTCATTCTTTATTTTCCTTGACCATGTAGATAATTTGTGGGTCGGGTAGCTCAGTCGGTATAGCGACTGACTACGGGCTGGACGGTCCGGGAATGAATCCCAGTGGGGACGAGATTTTCCGCCCGTCCAGACCGGCCCTGGGGCCCACCCAGCCTCCTGTACAATGGGTATCGGGTCTTTCCCGGGGGTAAAATGCGGCCAGGGCGTGCTGCTGACCACTCACCCCTTTCTAGTGCTACGGTCATGGAAGAGTAGAGCTATACCTGTACCCATCATCTGGGCCTCACCGGGCCTGTAACGGGATCACTTTACCTTTTTTACCTTTATATAGATAGATTCTTCTGAGGAGGCTATCTCTTGTGAATTTTATTTCCTGGATTAAAAATACCGGGCAGCCAACGTAGAAATTTTATAAGTCTATTGAAAGGACTTACCTGTCTATTAATCACCTTCATAAAAACTATCAAGTCAGCTGCCATAGCCCTTAAATAGTCTATACGGCCCTACACACAGTATTTACGTTTCTCGACATTGATAATGAAGGTGAAAATGCGTAATTGCCTTGCCTAAGCAGAACACTTAAAATCCAATGGCCTAGGATGTTGTAAGGTTGTCAGCCTTACGCACCGGCCGTTTTTACTCCCAGGAAATATTCCTGGTACTCATTTCTGTTAGATGCTGAGTCGACCCCAGGGCCATAGTGCGATTGGAAGGATTATGTCAATGAAAAATTCCAATGACACCACCTCGAATTGAACCAGCGACCTTTCGATTTGTAGCACAGTACCTTAACCACTGTGCTACCGCGAAGCAGAACACTTACTTTGTAAAAAACCATTTCTCTACAAGAAACTCCGAAAATAACGTATGACCTAGTAATATAAACAGCCAACTAGATGTAGCAATAACAGATTTTATTGATAATTACAATCAGCTCAACATGTTTCGGGCGATAATTTCGCCCATCCTCAGGAGCACTAGACTGTGTTTACAGTTTACTGTTATTTTTCCATCTAGTTGGCTGTTTATATTATTGTATCAATGATGCACGGCCACACAAATATCAAACTTATAACCTACTTTGCTCTTGCGTAAACGTGGAGTTATACATTTGTAATAGAAGAATATCCTAATTTCTCTTTGATATCCTTTGATTCCTATAAAGATATTGTTAGATACGTATCCAATGTAACTTTAGAGTTTCGCATCGTCAATGAATTAGTAGCTGCGCAGTTGCGGTAGTTCTGCCGGTAAATAGACTGGGTACGTTTGGACTGCTGAGGAAACGGACTTGATTTGCAGCAGGCACAAGAGATTCCTTGCTCCTTCAAACCGGCCAGACCACCTTGGAGGCTCCATCCAGCCTGCTAATCAGTGTGTGCCGGCTGCCCTTTCCCGCGGTAAAGCGGCCAGGCAGTGAAGCTTACAGTCAATTCTAATCTCGTGCAGAGGTTAAGATTGGTTGGAAATGTGCGCCCATGTGTCTTTACGGATTGATGCTTGATAAAAACAGGGACTTTCACTTTCACCCTGCACAGCCTGATGTGTAGTTATGCTTTTGGTCAATTTTCGCTATGAAACCAAATGTCGCAGAAAGTTTAAACTTTAACCATTTTGTTACTTTACGTTGTACAAAAATATTAACTTATCGAATTTGCTGATTTTTCTAAGGTCTGTTACCACATTGTTTTAGAACCTCAAACTAGGTGTCGCTAATGTCGCTTATATGTGATTTTTATGCGTCCGCCATGTTGGAATTAATAATTGTGATAAATTAAGTAGTAACACTTGGACTGAAACCCGGTGCCATAAACTCTACACTAAGTTTCGTGAAGGTTAGTGGTATAATTTAAATTTAAAATGAAAGCACAAGCACAGACGAGGGCAGCATTGCTTGTCGCACAAACTTTGTTTCTATCCGTTTTTTATGCTGGTAGGGAGGCTAAATATTGGGCTAACTTTTCCTAAAGTGTGTTTTTAAAAACACAGTTCGTTGCTGTTGTTTTACTTTATTTCTTCTTTTGTGAAAGTAAGATAAACTATAGTTTTTACTAACAAGCAAAGGGCAATGATGCTACATTCTGGCTGCATATTAACATCTTTACATTAAGCTTATTTCACTATAGCAGTTAGCTCACCGAACTTCTGAACGCCACAAATTAGGGTTGAATTTAAGATGTTGGGGAGTTGCGAGGTTTTGACTGGGAAAGCGTGTTATGAAACGAGGGAAGGTTAACTGGACTGACAACACCTTGCGTAGGAGCTGCCGTCTAATACACATTACTGAAGGAAAGTTAGATGGGAAGGAAAGAGGAGGAAGAAGGAGTAAACAGCTACTGGATAATCTTAAGGAAAAGGAAGATACTGGCAATCGAAAGAGGAAGCACTAGATATCACATTCTGGAGATCTCGCTTTGGTAAAGTCTATGGACCTGTCGTAAGACACATTATTATTATTATTATTATTATTATTATTATTATTATTATCGTCATCAATTAGAAGAAGACGAAGAAAAATTCTCGTCACCGGACGCCTTCTATTCATGTAGTTTTCATTAACTCTCATTTCTAAACTGGACCAATTTTGTTCTCTTTCCTTTAATACACCAGTTTTTAGTATATAAATGTGCCTGTCTGAAGAAACTGAAAACCGAATTGCGTAACTATGAATAGGTCTACGAGAAAATCGAAAATAGTTAAAGCCGAGATAAACCTATAAGATACAAGTTAACCATGGAGCGTTGTATACGCCTATGGTCTACCCTAAAGTCTAGTGCGTTTCTGTGAAGATATTTAGAATTTATTATAAATACATAAATAGCATTACTAAGAAACAGTTAAGTGAGAAGAATCGCGTGCTTTGTATAAAGTGCAAGGTGAAATAATGCCGGTCGCCAAGTGAATAAAAAGCCTGCATTAATTTAAAGGTATTGAACGGCCTTCCAATGGAAAATAACGCGAATCTCCACGTTAAGACAAATTAAAGAACCTCTAATGTCTGTATTTTTGTTCTGGACGCTTTATGGAATTTAGACTCTTTCTGTGATAGTTGTCTAATTCGGGCCCAAAGAAACGTTCGCTTTTTATGAACCTAATTTAATGCGATTTATAAAGTGTCATGAATTTCTGTGAACCAAACTGGAGCCCAAAAACGCCTGGAATTGCAATGTGCATGTAGACTTCAGCTGAAATATGACGGTGCACGGTGACGCACGGAAGGGGAAGGGAAGGGGTAACTAGCGAATGGAGTTGGTAGCCTGTACCCCTCACAACACCTCGGAACATGGTGTATCTAGCATTACTGCCATTACTACCGCTGATGCGCACACCTCGGCTGCCAGTACACGACTGAACGGACGCCCCCGCCGTGTTAAATGGACTCGTCCGTTTCGCCGAAATAAGAAATCTAGTTTCTGCACGTGTGCCATCACATTTCAACTGGTCTCTTCCTCCCGGTTACAGCCCGACAGATGAGCCATTCTTTTCGGTGGGTTTTTGGTTTTCTACGGTCATGCAAGGGAAGTAGCTTTGTCCTGAAAATCATCTTTTCGTCTTACTACGCACTTAGTTTTGCATCGTGGGCCATAATTCGACCTTAAATGGCAATCTCAAACAGACGACTGGGTACAATAATATTCGACACAATTTCTGCGTCTAGAACTGTACACTTTTCATAAAGCCGCACAGATCGATACAAATATCTGAAACTTGCCTAAGTTGGCCAGTGTAGGCCTCCTTTCAGGTTTGCACAAATTTTAAAAAAAATGTAAAAGCCGCTGCAAAATTCTAGGCGCGAGCTAGATGACATAAAGCAAGTTCCTTACTGTGGATCCGTACTTATTAAGCGCCGTACCAAATTTAGTCACCCGGACGACCTGGCCCCCTGAATTTTTGTGCCCCAGCCCCCGTGTATCTGACACTCGACAAATGATGTAACGTATTTATTGTATGCCGTAAGAATAAGTACAGAAATGTGCAGGCGTTTAACACTGCATGTTTTTTGGGGTTCGTAGGAATAATATCCATTATCCGAAAAATTGATAGGGAAATTTTTAACCTACGTTTTTGTCGCAGATGCCTTTTGTATATATCAGTATTGAAAATTTTAACTTCCCACAATTTTCTAAAACTTCTAGAATAGTCTTTATATGTGACGCTTCCACGACTTGCTGCTATTCAGCTTTGTAGTAAATAAAAATAACGATAGGAACATGGCGGCTATAAGAATTTTCGACATATGAGGAACAAAGCCCTTAATTTCAGGGTCATTAAGTACGTTTTCGGTAACTGTGTAGTTTGCTAATGGGGCCTTTTTTTTCTGTTGCAAATACTTCGAATATTATTAGTCTTGTGTTCTGTTTTGTTTATTTAGGAAACGTAAGTTTATAACGTTTAAAGTAGAAACCAAGCACCCACACAAAACAACACATGAAATTACGGACCTTAACATCTTAATTTTGACGTTCTTGGGCAACAGACGGGGAGAAAAATTATTCTGAAAGGAATTGTTGCAGATTTTTCCCTAATTTAATACCCTCTAAATTACTTCGTGAACCCAATTTTGATATTATGTAAGAGCGTTTTGACTAATTTTATTGGAATGGTATTTGTCCTTAGATTAAATATAATGTTAATTTCTTTTCGTGTTTATTAATCATTTTGCTGTCTGTAAATTTACTTTATGAATCGTTAAACAGTCAAGATAGATATGCAGGTCGGAAACGTAAAAAATAAAAGAAAAAATAAAAAACAGTAGCTCGTTTCGTTGCGATCTTGACATTCTTGAACTTGGGAGGTCTGAAATTTAATAATTCGAATTCGAAAATTTAAAATTTCTAGGAACTTGGAAATTGAAATTTTATTTCTTTGTGACAGGCGGAATATTCTGTGCGTTTTCCACACTGCATCCTCCATCATGCTATGGCCTTTTAGCTTTTCGCAAAGGGGTACGACGTTTAAATAATTCTGGTTTCAACATTACATAAGATATAACAGTTCAATGTATATTGACTTAAGTAACTTACGTTATTTAGGCTACATACCTTCCTTAACGCAAAAGACTCTGCTCACCATGCCGTCTCTGAGTGTGTGTTTATCCCTTATTACAGCCAGGTGGCAGCTTTCACTGAACTTGTTATGTGAGTGATACCATTTTGGCCCACCCAGGGACACGCTTTGCAGGTTCTTATGACTACTAATAGCAAATAACGCACACGCCAAATTTTCATAAGGAAGATACACTGGCGTCACCTAGTCTACGGCTCTCAAATTGTGTATTGTACTGAATTTTGGGAAAAAGACCAAATTCGTTAAGGTAATTATTGTGTACAGTGGAAAGCAACATAATAATCTAGCAAAAGCTTCCTAAACTTGAAGCTTGACGGCGATAACTGGCGTTATTGAAGCTAGGCTTATGAAATTTGGCACGGATATAGAGCATAAAAGTACATACGTACAGGAACTGAAGTTGTGAGTGAGTCGGTAATTACGAACACAACGACGTTGCTAATATTCGCGGTTAGTAACCGATAAATTTAAAGTAGTTTATACCTTAAGTGAACTTAAGTAAAAACTTTGTCTTTAAAATAAAACGAAATAAATATATAATAATCTATGTCATAAAAAGACACCAGGACTCGGGATGTGTGTGATAGAAAAACGAAATAAAACGTTTCTGTCGCAACTCCTTGTCTGTATTTTGTGTGTTGTGCTGTGAACTGCGGCTGCAGCTCAGTTAATTTCAAAACTCGGAGCCGTTGCGACGTGCGTTCTATCTTATGTTGGCCAACTGTAACTGGGATGTCGTGTATTCCCTGACGTAACCCTTTGCGTCTAGTAGTTATCACATACGAGGGAGAGTCAAATGAAAACCTTAAAAGTGCGATAAAAATTCGAAACACAGCTCGATTGTCTTGTAAGTTGACAACAATGGTACTCATGGTTTGAAGAGTGGCTGACAGATGGGAATGGAGACTACACAGAAAAATGAGTCATTGTGTACCTTTGTGTTCAGTAAATTACGAGATAAAAACAATTTGAGGTTTTCAATTAACTCACCCTCGTATAACACCACGTTCAACACTAAGACTGCTCCATTTTGTCCTCACAGTGTGTGATTTTTTTAATACCCATTATTTCTGACAGTACTAAACGAACGGTATTTCTAAAGAAAGCGTGCTTTACTCTGTGAGGTACGCACTGAATCCTTAAATATATATAATGTTGTTTAAGGAAGTGCTTGCTATCATTCAGTGCAGAATCTTTTGTCTTCTAGGTTGCTATCCAAAAATTTAAAGATCAAAATATATAGAACTCTAATTTTGCCTGTTGTTTTGTATGGGTGTGAAACTTGGTCGTTGACATTGCGGGAGGAATGGAAGCTGAGGGTGTTCGAGAACATGGTGTTGAGGAGAATATTTGGACCTAGGAGGGACGACGTAACGGGGGAATGGAGGCGATTGCATAACGAGGAGCTTAATGATTTGTACTCCTCACCCAATATTGTGCGGGTGATAAAATCGAGAAGAATGAGATGGGCTGGGCATGTGGCGCCTATGGGTTAGGGGAGGGGGTGTATAGGGTCTTGGTGGGGAAACCGGAGGGAAGGAGACCACTGGGGAGACCTAGGCGTAGAAGGGTGGATAATATTAGAATGGATCTCCAGGAGGTGAGATATGGGTATATGGACTGGATTGGGTGGGCTGGCCCAGGATAGAGACAGGTCGCGTACGCTTGTGAGTGCGGTAATGAACCTTCGAGTTCCGTGAAATGCGTGGAATTTCTTGACTAGCTGCAAACCAGTTAGCTTCTCAAGAAGGACTCTGCACCATGGAGTAAGTAAGTAATGTTGTTTAATGTCAATCTTCAGAAGGCCAACATTACCTTACAAAGGCACACTTTCTTCACTACGCTGACTCGGCACATTCGTAAGAAAACAAACTGTTGGCCTGAACACGCTGACACCACAGAAATGTAACATAAATCAGGCATGTGCTTTAGAAATCACTTTAAATTCTCTGACTCAAAATAATTAAACGTGGGTCTTTGGGACATATCCTGAATTAAAATTTCCACAGACAGCTTTATCAGGTCCTGTTAATTTGAGAATATTTGTTTATACCGGGAGAAGTATTTCTCCTCCTGACTAAATTTTCTTATGTATTGTATGAATTTAAAATTTAACCTGAACCCTTCAACACGGTGAATGCCCTTCCACTAATTGAAAAAGATTTCTAGAAGTAAAAAATTAGACGGTGTTCGAAGTACAACATATTTCTTACCTCATGACATTTATCATCGCGTTAGCCAAAATTAATTAGACTGAATTAAGCCAGAGAAAAAGGTGCCTAAAACACACACAGGCCTCCTTTACAGCTTGGTTGGCCTTAATTTTTACTTTTACCTATCCCACCTGCTCTAGACCTGCCATTTCAGATACAAAACCCATAATCCCCTTAAACTGACCTCAACAATAGAGCGTCTAAATTTTTAGTTTGAATATTTTTCTGAAATTCCAAGCGACGAAAATTAATTTCGTTACGTGAATTTACAAAAGCGAAGTATATAGTTCGTTTTTTTTGGCAATTTCTTCCTCTTCTAGCCAAATGTTATCGAAATAAGTATCCTTTTTATGTTGCCGCAAATATTTTGAGATAAAGTTGTCTCCCATTACTCATTTCCGCCCAGTGCGGTCTATTGGCGAGGACTGTCACCCCTGCAGAGACGTACGTTCGCTTGATATCGCACTGCAAGTATTTTTTTAGGGCGTTGCGTGCTTAGCCGCAGTTAATATTGTGCGTTTATTTATAAGCTGTTTGCTAGGACACAATACGCTTGTTCTGATAAAACGACAGCATATTTACTGTCTTATCTATTCAAACCACGTGAAATTGACACAGTTCATGTGACCTGCAGCTGCTTACTTAGTCTAATTTTGTTACCTTGTTTCTGTCAAAAAAAATTATTTTCAGTTTTCACGATTTATGTGTCATGGCGATGCACTATCAAGACATAGTTTGTGAATGTTTGACATAAATGCGCCAGTTATAAAACAACGCCCTATTCGTATTTACACACTACGTGTGGCAACACTGCATACATTTCCATTCGTTATTTACCGTTTAAACCCTGCTTTTCCCAGGGTGCATAAAGTTGATATATAATAAGAGTGATCTTTAATGTACCCGCATTTAATCTCCAAAACCAGAAAGTTTTGTTAAAGTAGCTACTGAGATCATTGTATTAAGTTCGTCCATTTTTATCACCCTTTTCCATTCGATGTGTGAAGGTCTAAACATGAAATTCCTCAAAACTCACTATTGTTTAAAAATATTCATGACACAAAGGACGGGTTATATCTTACCAATGACAATAAAAACCGTTAATTGTCTGTGATACAATTCTTATTTTAAATATTTTAATAAGATTAGCGTTTAATGAAACGAAAGAACGGTGATTAACAGCATGGGCCCAATATTTGCAGAAATACCATTGATTAAATTCTATGTGAGTGAGATTAGGCTGGAAACGATGTACCATTGAGTAATTCTCTAAACAGTTAACGAAATCTCTGTCCGCAATAAGGCCAGGGATCATGAAGTTTAGTGAAGGGTGCAAATTCTCACATGTAAAATCCAATGTACCCTAGTACATATTCATCTCTCTAACCAGCTTGTCACGTATGCGTCTCAATATACAGGGTAAGAATAAGATGACAAAATTATTCCTGTGCATAATTAAGCACTGTGCCTTAATGACGAATAGATGGTTGAAGAATAACGTCACACATTCCTAACCTCGGTACTGGTTAGAGCTGACTGCTCACATTTATGATCAGGTGGCATTACAGCAGCCGAAGAGCTTATTGTCTGCTCTGGTTAGGAGGATGGGTGAGCCCCAGAATTGACCTGGATGCAGCGGCGAAGGGAAAACTTCTAGCTGCTCCCAAGAACGAAAAACCCCTTCATCGACCTTGTGTTTGCAGTACTGGTCGACAAACTGATAGATTTAAACGCATGTAGTAAAACCAAAAAGTGCACGTGTGTACAATGTGTTTTATTACATATTATTAATGACCAACATGTTTCGATCGCTTTTGCCATCATCAGGGTAGCTTTGCAAGGATACTTAGAAAACAAACTTTCACATTTTGTAAGCAGAATCATTCAGCGTTATAATAGATATCTCGCACATTCCATCTGGTCACAAATTTTCAACTTATATATTAAAACTAAACTCCGTGGCTTTAGTCCGCGAGCGAACTATACCGACAGAGCGGCCGCCGCCGGTAGGCGAAGTTAGTGCCAACTTTTGCGGATAGAGGGGTGTCACGTGGTTAGCGCAACG
>Ga0123357_10005211_pt1 | contig 15515 bp, 11 predicted proteins | sample TergutEmb28metaG_FD_89873 | JGI IMG/M metagenome (GOLD analysis project Ga0123357, IMG submission 89873) | Embiratermes neotenicus P4 segment gut microbial communities from Petit-Saut dam, French Guiana - Emb289 P4 | ecosystem: Host-associated > Arthropoda: Insects > Digestive system > Gut ... | reverse complement strand
CATATAGCTCCTCGTTATGCAATCTCCTCCATTCCCCCGTTACCTCTTCCCGCATAGGTCCAAATATTCTCCTCAACACCATGTTCTCAAACACCCTCAGCTTCCTTTCCTCCCGCAATGTCAACGACCAAGTTTCACACCCCTACAGAACAACAGGCAAAATTATAGATCTATATATCTTGATCTTTAAATTTTTGGACAGCAACCGGAAGACAAAAGATTCTGCACCGAATGATAGCAAGCACCTTCTGAACGGGATCACTTTACTTTTTTTATTATGTAAAGCATCATTATGGTCTTTTCGGGCCGAAAAATATAGCGTGTTACAAAAAAAAAATGTTCGACATTAAATTTGCAGTTGTGTTTGACGGTGGTTTCCTTCCATTGATAGTTCGGTGTGTCCGTGTGCCGAACCCCTTATGGTTATCTCTTGTGTATTCTGAAGGTCTCAGATTTGATTTTCGGCCAATGCGCCCATTGCCCCACAACTGTAGGTCACGGTCGCTCTTGCTTCCCTTGCGTGTTAGTAATCAGTGTCATTTTCCCATTAGGCGCTATCCGGAAAGCCTCTGTCTCTGTAAATTTTTCAGAAAGGCATTTGACTTGGGGCGGAAGAATAAATGTTTTCCATAGCTTTCAGAAGCCTTGAAACAGAAAAGTGAAAGTGACATATGAACATATTTGTTCCTAGAGAGTTCTCCATAAACACGTACAGGGAGCGTGTGGATGAAGCTCCACACTTTTGTAGCTTTGACACTAGTTGCAAATGAGAGATTATTTCCGTCCTTCGGTTCATATTCCATATTAACCTTTTGGCGCCGGAATTATTTTTTTAATTTTAGCACATTCTGTATATAAAATGTGAATAATACAGGAACCAAATACGTTACATTTATGAAACAAACTCCATTTTGAAGGGGAAAAAACGGAGAATATACCATGTTTAAAATATTCAGTACCTATATGTGTTGAATAAATATATAAAATGCAACGTTTAGAGGTTAGCGGTGCGGTACGACCACTATAGTCGTCATTAGGCGTCAAAGGGTTAAGAGACCCCCCATCCTCAAACGCGTTGGATAGCAGGCTGGGGTGGAGGGGAAGAACCGCTTAGGTTGTAACGTCACTGTAAACTAGAAATATATAAATTATTCTACTGTGGTACATGTAGGCCTAATTACGTTTAAGTAGGATGTCCTTTGTCAGCTTGCGCTAATCACCCCACCTGCCTAACCAACCCCTTTGTTTTCATGACGTAAGGGAACGTGCACCAAACCGGGGCGAACTGCTTCATGGCCAAAGAAATGTGGAAGTCCAGTCAACAGTTTGACTGTCTCTCATTTAAACATATGGTTGAACTCACTGGGGTTTCATTTTCCAGTGCATTGTCTTTGTTATATTACCGTCCTCTATCTAGAAACGTCTAAAGTATAGGCTGTTGTTTGACGGTTGCTGTTCTGTTAGTATGAATGTGAGTGGTCAGAGGTGGTGATGATTACGGTACAGAAGGTGACAGTGAAAACCACGCTGGACTGTTCCTGTGTTTCAATGTCTATCTTTGCTGTGGAATTTCCGTTCGTGCTGTGTATAATGGGGGGTACGCAGTTGAGGCACTGCGCTAAAAGCCAGCAGGTCGCGAGTCCGATTCCCGATGGTGCCATTTTTATTGACATAATCCTTCCGGCCGCACTATGGCCCTGAGATCGACTCAGCCTCTAACAGGGTGCCAGGAATATTTCATGGGGGTAAAGACGGCCGGTGCATACGGCTGACAACTTCACCGCCTTCATGTGCAGATTGTCTGGAAACCTGGGGCCTCACCCTGCTGGAACAACCAGGGCCTGTCCAGTCCTGTTACAGAGATTGCTTTAAATCTGTATATTAGCACCACTTAGTGCGTGTTCTTATTGTATCGAGTTCATGGTCATAGCATCGATGTAGTAGTGCTAAAGTTCAAACGTTTTGAACTTTTGCAGTATATGTGTGTAATTATTCGGTACAGTGTTTATTGTACATACGAGTAAAAGTCCAGCGGTTTTATTTGCCCTTGTATGCTTTTTAATTCGTGGAGTTAGAAGAAACGTGTACCTTCATCGTATGTAACAGGTGTTCTGTAAAAATGATTATTTCCGTGACCATTAAATATACGTTATGGTGGTCCTGAGGTCGATGTTCTCACAGTTTGCCTGTTAAAATCTTGGCGCTCACGTGCACTCCCTTGTGCGCCCACAGCCGATACTCCAGTCACAAGTTTTGATACGCATCCTAACCAGCCTAATTATCGATATTTCCAAAGCCACCCGAGTCCTCTTCGTCCCAAAGATCATCACCCACATGAGGTCCCCAGTGAGCTGTGTTTAGTTGCTTGCCCAAGAAGCGTTTCGGCTCGTGGGGCCCACTAACAGTGCGGCGACGAAGGGAATAAGAACTCCTACGGCTGCATCGTCATGTAAATAGCCATTTGAAACAGAAAGGAGGACAGACGGATTCAGGATTTTATTATAGGGAATTTTAATCCTACTGTAATCCTGGACTTAGTGGACAACCAACGTAATTTGTCTCCTGTAGTGGTGAAACAAAACTGTGTTCTGACACTCCCTAGTTTCGATAGGCTGTGAGGACGAAGAAACCAATTTCCTATGCGGTTTCGTGGACCAGTGCTTTTCCCATTTTGCGGGGCTTATCGTAAAATCAAGAGCGCGGCCGAAACTGGGTCATGATATGCCGCCTTCTGCGCAGCCGTAGGATACGGTATGCCTGTCTGTATAACAGAGTGAACTTTTGGGCTGTTGCGTTCCGTACCACGTAGTTTAAACCCATGAGTATTGACTTCTGTTTACGCGTGTGTGCGCAATTTGAGGTTGTCTGGAAATACATGGATTACAGAGGGCGGGTCCAGGGAAGGGGGCGCAGGGGTAGTGCCCCGCTCGAATCATTGGCTTGTCCTTAATTGTAAAAACATTTATTTCTGAAGGTGGGTCTGGATAGTTGAGTCGATGCAGCCAGCTGGAGTTTATGCGAAATCTGAGCCTTTTTCCCAGCAGTGCTGATACCAAACATTCGGTCTACTGAGATGTACCACCGTGTCGATTGATAAAAGACACTGGCGTTTAAAGGAAGCTGGCTGCCGCCTTTTTCGGCGTTTAAGCAGTTCACAAGGTAACACGCTTCTACGAAACGTTCGCAAATCTTTACCAACCGACACAGCGCCATATTTTGAATATGTTACTTCCTCAACAGAGGTGTGCCAACCTTTCTTCTTCAGACTCCTCCTCTTCCTCGTGCGTTCCTGTGACGCAATATGCTGACAGTGACGGTGCTTTCACCCCCGCTTTGGTATATTGATTTACAGTTCGTATTTCTCTACCTCCTCCCACTCCCCTATTCCAGATTCCTACCCTGCGGGTTCCATCCAACAGCAAGGGTTTTGGTGACGTCACTTCATCCCCAGCAACCTGGTCGATTCTTGGCGGTGGTTGCTCCATTGATTGGATTCTTCTAGAGGACATATAGAAGTCAGACCAGGTCAAGGTTACACGAGATACACTCTGATTTATTCTGTTTGTGTAATGATCCACCATCCGAAAGTAATTAGAAAGCACGTTTTGTTTACGGTGAACACTTTTCTCACTCACTCTCAGCAGAATTCGTTTATCCCGTCACATGCTTAAACTCCTCGCCAGTTTTAAGTAAATCGTCTTTAAATTTTACAACTCCTTCTGCGACGAGGTTAGAAATGAGTGGAGCTATATTTCTACTCCCCCTATACGCGGTTCTGGCGTGGGTCGGGACAACTCTGCCTTTCACTTTTTAACTTTGTTTGCGAGGTAAAAGTTCTTCCTTCGCTCGTCAGGAAAACGCACGAAGGAGTGTAGGTGTAGCCGGAGTTTTTCTTATCCTGTACACTGGATGGAGGTGAGTGGTCATCCTTACTCTCTGGCCGCTCTACCCCCTGTACTCTTTAATAGGTGGTCCCTATAGCCAGTCTGATTTAAAATGCACATCATAGGATTTCTAGACCATGTCTCATTTTAATTTTCCTCTCATTACCATCATAAAAATACGCCTGTACGTAACGAACTGTTTGGTTATGCAGTCTGAACATGCCGCATTTGTTACATGTAATACAGCACACTCTGTTACAGCTAAATTGACTTCGCATATTCGTACACAGTTGCACCAGAATTCATTTGAATATTATGTAACGCACTTGGGATGGGGGAGAGGCGCACAGGTCAAAAAAACTAGAAGGATCAGCTTTGAAGACCTGTGAATTGTTTGTGGCAGTGCTTGGGATGGGGAGATACTTATTCATGGACAGCAAGTGAAGCTGATAATGCCCCTTGTCTTTGGGGTAATTGAGATATAGAAGTTGGATGAGCTTATTATATGTATCTTACATTTCACCATCAATAAACTGCCTGTACACCATACCATTGCACACCATCACCAAAAAGCACTGAATAGGATTGATATTATTAAAATGGATCTTGAAAAAAATTGTGTGGAATGGCGTGAACTGGATTTGACTCAGAGTATGGGCAAATGGCAGGCTGTTGTGAACACAGTAAGTGTAAGGTGGACACAGACAGGTAATGTTAAGTTGTGGAAACCAATGAGTCATTCATATTCATCTACATGCTGCAAATGAGCTGAAGCATTGCTATTTCTTGCTGAATTTGTTTGCTCTTTGAGGTCAGTTAAAGAAAGTGCCACTCTCTCCCAGCAAGAAAATTTAACTGTGTATAGCTTTTCGGCTGTGTGAACTATTTATTGTCTTGAAATGTACTGGCATAAGATCTATTGGAATAGAAACCAATCTGGAAAGGATTAACAGATGTAAAACTTTGTTTCAGCCTAGAATATATATTTTCTGTGTACTGTGAAGGCACTTTCCTTCATGTCGAGTAACTGAAGTTCCGTATATATTCTTTAGTTGCCGGTTTGCTGGCCTGAAGTCGGTATCTGGATGGTCCTGCAACCGGCCACCTTGGCACAGGTTTTTCTCAGTTTCCCTGTGTCTAAGCAAATGCTGAAATGGTTCCCAAGACTCGAAGTTGCTATGGCATGCTTCTCTTGTAGGCCTCGTGACTTAAATTTCTTAGCTCCTTATTTCATATTTATGTTATCTTTATTTCATATTTATGTACATACATAATAACCACTGCCACCAGGTGACAACCCATTTTCAGTTAAATACATTATTATTATATTTTCTGCCATCCACAACCATTTATTACTTTTAATACACCAGAACTGCAGAAGTTTGTACTCAATTTCTGCTGTGAACCTCTTTCTGTTTCTTTTCTTTTTCTGCTTTGATAGACCTGAAAACAAGCAGTAATTAGAATAATGTGATTAACAATTGTACATTTTTTTTGTGTTTTCAGGCAAGAACTACCAGTGCCTATGTTCAGCCGCAATGATTTCTCCATCTGGTCTGTTCTAAAGAACTGTATTGGGAAGGAGCTTAGTAAGATCACAATGCCTGTGATATTCAACGAACCACTAAGCTTCCTTCAACGCATGGTGGAGTATATGGAATATGCACACTTGCTGAGACGCGCAACAGAAGAGGCCGACCCAGTGTACAGGATGCAGGTAAGTGCAACATTTTCCACCAAGTAGCCTGCATAAAAATATACATGTCAGTTCACAACCATAAAATCTGTTCGTGTTTATACACAGTGATTGTGCACAGGGAAGATCATGTTTGCCTGTCTTGTGCATGTGTAAGGTGAATCATTGGAACACTGAGTTAAATCCCATCTGCCATCTTTTTGCATTATTAAGAGCTCACCATATTCTTCATGTTAGCGGGATAAGGGTTAATCTATGAAACATACATGTAAGATTTCCATATTTTAAACCAAAAAATGCACTAACTATAATACAAAATAAAACAGATTGTAGAATACACTTCATATTTGATAACTCCTACATGTTTCAGCACCAAGGTGCATTCTTCAGGGAATTTATTAACAATGAAGGATTGTGGACCCAGCACATCTCTCATGTGTCGGTCACTCTCACTTCCATCATAAAAACTGAAAGTTATAAAACATTACATTGTATAGCCGGACACGAGATACACTGTATGCTTCAGCCAGATGAGATCCCTTTGGATCATATTTTGGCACATGTTTGTTTACACAACTCAGAAAATATAAACAACTGCAAATATATAACAACAGAGGCTCATTACTGTGTGGTATTGTTATTAAAGCAATATGGTCTTGTACTTAACATATGTAATCTAGAATTTTAACATTGTATGACTTTTAATTTTTATGATGGAAATGAGGGCAACTAGCACCTGAAATATGTGTTGGACCTACAATCTTTGTAGTTAATAAACTCCCCAAAGATGGCACCTTGGTGCCAAAACATGCAGGAGTTGGCACCTAACACAAAGTACATTTTATAATCTGTTTTATTGTGTTTTAATTAGTGTATTTTGTTGGTATGAAAGATGGAATGTATGACAATGCACAGCAGGAATAAAATAAAATTTACTTGTAAGAATTTTTCTTAAACTTGGTATAGAAATTAATGTGCAGTAAAATATACTGCATGTAACACATAGATATCGTTAAAGCTGTAAGACTCAGAACACGTGCTGTTATTACACAAGTGTAAACCCACGTGCATCAGAACCTACACTGCAAGGTGCACCCTTGTACCGTGTGTGACAGTAATGTGATTGCTGGAACCACCTGTTTCCACTATGCTGGTATGTTAAAGTATACATACTGCAACCTATTTAACAAAGTCTGGACATCAGCATTTTGACAACATCACATAAACAAGAACAACACAACAAGGAACATTACAGCTGTACTAGTATAGTTTTATTTATTGGTTCATTTCCTGTTTAGACAACTAAATTACATATCTGAGCTCTAAAGGTATTGGCCACAAAGAATAGTGCACCACCTATGTATATCTACATAATTAAGGATTTTTAGTGTTCCTTGTGACATAGTCCTACTTATGTGTCGTCCTAGAACAGTCTTTTACAAACTTTTAGTTCATTTACACCTGCACGGTTCACATCTTTTAGGGTATTTGAGTAATAATAATGTGTGTTGTCTGTATATCTGGCTGCTTGGTGTCAATATGAATACCAAGCAATTATCCAATAGTAATGAGAAATGCATTCTTCTGGGATATGACACTGTGTCACTGGGCAATGACTTTCTGACATTTTGAAGGAACATAATGCCTTTGTCTTCAACTGCCTTAAGGTCAAGGTCTAATTAAACATTTCAGACAGGTTGTGTCACTAAATACAGTCTTATTAAGACATGTATGTGTATAATTGATGGTATGTATTCTAATATTTGATGACATTTTTCCAGTGTGAACGCATGATTTCAGTCATTCGCAAATTTGTGATTGTGTGGGTGTGTTTGTTTTTGGAAAAATGTGTTAGCCAGACAAATTTTATGGTTACCAGAAAACAGTAACCATTGTTTTCTCTCACCTTACCGAGTTAGTGAACATGATTAATTCTCCCTGTCATTGTAGCCAGTATACACAATCCAAGCATAAGTTAAATTTAAAATTTTGTTGCTGTGTGTGATCAAGAACCATGTCATGTAGGCATATGATGATGAATTCTTGACCTTGACACTGTCAATCATGGGCAAGATTGTATTAATATTTAAATGGACTAACTGTAGTGACTTACTGATTGCTAATAACTTCTTGGAATGTGGCTTGTTGTTTCTGCAATACCACCAATGATCAAGTGAGGTTGCCAGAACTACAAAAGCCAACTCCTGAATGCCAAGTAAGAAATTACTTACCAGCAAGAAGCTTGCATTTAGCTGTGACAACCAAGCAGCTACATTTCTGATCCCCGGACATAGCGTTTTTTCCTTATGACTTACTCACACTAGGTGTGTGACTTGAATGTTGCCTGCAGCAGTCAGGATTTTATGTTCCTCTCTAAGAAGTTACCTGACTACATGAATTATATGTTTCAGCCCTTGGGTACCTTCATAACCATATTAACCACTTCATTACCGTATTATCCACTAGCCATGCTCAGTTTTAAACTAGTACTTTGCCCATGTGACCTGGGCACATACAGGGTTACAGCACCACGTGTACATAATGAAATAGAATTCCCAGCTTTAGTTTTAAATAGTGTTTAATGTTAATCTCCAAACATATTTATATCTTTGGTGTGTCTTAATTTTCAAATGCAATTGCTGTTAAATGATGATGTCCAAATTCAGTGTTTGTGGAAAGTTAACATTACTCATCAGACCAAAGTTTTAGATCAGGCAGTTTCAGTAATGGGCCGGCCTGATGGCTGAGATTTGAATCCAGGGCCTTCAAAATACAAAGCAGGAATCCTACCCACTTTTCTGGTAATTTAGTTCTGTATAATTGATGACACACATTTTTCTAGTGATACAAATGAAGGACTATGTGATGTCAGTTTGTTAGGGTAATTCAATCAGGAATTCAGTAAAGTACTGTAGCTGTTTTCTCAGTGGTGCTTGCCCCAAGCCTGAGTTCTGCACCGCGAGTATAAAGGGCCGGTCTACAAGATGCAAGGGGCATTCTGTCAGAGGCAGAGGAACTAATGATGGGCTGGACCCTGAAGAGCAAAGCAATTTCCTCTGAAACATGGTATCTGTGTACCAAACTGCACAGTGTCACATCCTAGGAGGGCTCACATTTCTGTCAGAACTTTAAAACTAATTTGCTGATCTTTGTTATTTTCCAGTATGTGGCTGCATTTGCTGTAAGTGCTTTGGCATCTAATTGGGAACGACTGGGTAAACCATTCAACCCTCTTCTAGGAGAGACATATGAGTTAGAAAGAGATGGATACAGGTATGTTTTAGCTTATTGTAGCGTGTGTTTTTAGAAATAACTGATTAAAGTAAAGCAAAAATAGTAAGAGCAGGAGTGGTGGTGGTGGTGGTGGTGGTGGTGGTGGTGGTGGTGGTGGTGGTGGTGGTGGCAGCGGCAACAGTGGTGGATTGGTGGAGAAAGAGGCAGAGGAACCTGTATCATCATCTTTGCTTCTGCCCTGAAGAGGTAGACAGCAGGTTTCTTGAAAATGTTGGTAACCATGTATGTGACTACATTGTGTCTAATCCAGGAAACCACAGTCTAAATTTTTATGCTGTAGAAACTGTAAATCTCACTTAACTGGTAATTCATGATCTTCCCTCAAGTAAGGTAAAGTACTATATTTTACAGTCTTTCAAAACAAGAGTTATTTTTATATATCCTCTTATTTAGTGTTTAAACGTAAAGTTCACCCTAGAACAGGCCATTAAGGCCCAGAGGGGGAGTAGAGGTATAGTTCTTCTCTTCATTTAACCTTACCGTTAGATGGGGTGGATGGTCAGCGCCACTTCCCGGCCACTTTACACCCGGGAATGACCTGGTACCCATTGTGTAGAAGGCTGGGTGGGCCCCAGGGCTGTCCTGGATGGGTGCAGAAAATCTCGCCCCCTCTGGAATTTGATCCCCAGTCTGCTAAGCCCATAGCAAGTTATTTAGTATTTTAGAAAATAAATGCAGTAGAAACAAGTCTGATATTGGACAATGACAAGGGTATCCAGAATTCATTTTTCCAGTAATTTTTATTTGTGATTCCCAGATACATAAGTTCTGAGCCAATTTTGTATAATTTGTTTTATGTACTATAATTAGATTATGATTTTATTGTGGTGTTTAGCTTCATAAAGTGATCAGGTATTTAATTACATCTGAATTATTTCTAGAGGTTTCTGAGCTTTTATTGGTAGTTACAGCATTATTAAATATCACATGCCAATCTGTTAGTAAGATCCCATAATGCAAATGTGTATTTTATGTTTTCAGGGTTGTGTGTGAGCAAGTTAGTCATCACCCACCAATATCAGCATTCCATGCAGACTGCCAAGACTTTATATTTCATGGTTCAATTCACCCTAAGCTTAAATTCTGGGGAAAAAGTGTAGAGATTCAGCCAAAAGGACAAGTGACTGTTGAACTACCCAGGTGAGACATGTTGCAGAACTGCTGTTACCAGCCAGGAGGTACCTTACCATTGCAATAGTATTCAGCTCTTAGTGCCTTTGCAGCTTTTTTTCAGCATCGTGCTTTTGGCTTTAGCATGTTGTTTGTATTTCTGAACATAGTACATGGTGCAAGTACCTTTTATGTACCTGCCTTTCCTTATTTTGTAAGGAAAGGTAGGTTTATGGTGACAGTATGTCCAACCATTTTATGAAAGTTAGTTACATTTTCCAGTTTTGGTTACAATAGGATGGCAGTAATGGGTGCTTTACATTTATACCCAGTTACGTTTCTCCATGCATCTTAATTGTAACTTGTCTATATTAATGAAACATATATTGGATTTCAACATGTTTCCAAATTTTAGAGATTTGAGGTTATCACTATGGTGTAGATGAAGATACAAGTCTTTTGGGTTATGACACTGTATCGGTATATATACATCAGCAATTTAGAGGAGCTTGCTACCTCAGTCGTCAGGGTCTAAACAGACCAATAAGAGTAGCCATCCTGGAAAAATGGGTGTATGTTCTATGTAAAGGCAACTGGAGTAGCTCTGTGACACTCCTGACAGGTGCTGTTGCACCTTGGTTCTGCCAACTGCATAGCAAACTAATCCTATGTAATTACTACTCCAATCACTTGGACCTTTATAATATACAATTTTTTTTTTTTTTGCATGGCTACTCTTGTTGGACTACTTAGCCACTTTAAGTGGAGGCAGCAAACTTTACCAAAATGTCAGTAACTACTTACCATTTGGCACTGCATCATATCCCGTGTTCCTGAATTTTTTGATGTTGAAATGTAAAGTAAACTGTCTTTTTCATTCATTCTTTTTAACTCAGTACAATTTTATGCTGTTTATTTGTTATTATTGGATGAAAAGTTAATGGAACTTGGTGTATATCCTTATTTTTATATTATCATTTCAGGTGGGGTGAAGCATACACTTGGACTAATGTAAACTGCTGTGTGCATAACATTATTGTGGGAAAGTTGTGGATGGAGCAATATGGAACAATGGAAGTAATAAATCATTCCACAGGTTAGTGCTGTTACTGCAGTTCAGTAACCTCTTTTACAATGAAAATAGTTCGTATTATATATTAGAAATATAGGAGAATGGATAGCGTAATTGGTATAGCAGAGATGCTATGGGCTGGACAGTCGAATCTCTAAATTCTGCCAGGGGCAAAAGATGTATGTGCCTGTTCTCCGAAATGTCCAGACGGGCTGTGGATCCCATATGGCCTGTTCAGTGGGTAACAGCAACTCTTTCCTCTGGAGTAAAGCAGTTGGGGCATTATGCTGAGATTAAGAATGATTGGAGCTGTGTTTTCACTTGTCCTATATGCCTTCATGGCATGTACAGAAAGAACTTTACCTCAGCCTCATATATTAAAAATACATTTTAAGGTCGCCTTGCTTTTATAGAATACTGTAATAAATATTATAACATTTCAAAGATATTAAGCACTCTGTGTGTGTATATGCATGAAAACTGAGATTGTGCTATATTCTTGCTGCATAAAATGCGGGTGAGAAGCAGAGCAAGAAAAGCTTGTGAACAGGACTGACACTATGTTAGCCTAACTGCCCAGATTCTGGGTAAGTACTTAGATATCCCAGTCTGGATTCTGTGAAGTCACATGTCAGTTGTGTCTACATGCATTCTGGGGGGGGGGAAGGTTTTCAAATCACTGTACTGTCTGTCATGTCTGTCTATGTAAATTTCAGTAAGTGTAGCAACTGAATGGTTTTGATCAAACTTTGTATGGGATCCCAGAAAGATCATTCCTGCCTGACTTATGAGAAACTATGTGCAGAATAAATTAATACTTGAAGACTGGTGTTTATCTAAATTATACCATTTCCTACCTCACAGAAAATACAGTCTGTCTACATTATAAAGACCAGTTGGCTGATACTCTTTAGGTGAATAATGAGCATTTGAAATGGGAATCAAATGAAATGTGTGCCTACACTGTGTAACAAAATACAGAGTTTCTAAATGTTAAGTGTGTGGTACGTATAGTTACCAGTGACCTTTAAACAGTTGACTACCACAAAATAGTAAAAGGTAATGAGAGAAATAAATGAAGGAAGGAAAAACAGAGTAAAAGAAATAAAACTGAAAATATGCAGGCCTACTGCTAAGTAACATTTTAGTGTGTATATGTTGGATGAATTTCTGTCTTGAGTTATAAACACGTACAAGTATGTGCATGTGGTAAGTGCTGTGCAGTATTTTTCTTTATCTAGAAGTAAGTGTCTGTTTCAGACAGGAGTGTTTCTGTGGCAAAAGCTGTGTTCATGTACCACTGGAGTATGTTATGCAGGGATGTAGCGAGGGTGCAGTGAGTGGTGCACCGTCGCAGGCAGCAGAGTCCAAGTGGTAGAAAAAGGGGTGGAAAAGTGAATAGTTTAAATTAAAAAATTTGTCTGTACTCAACAGATTTTAAATTATTGAGACAAATAAAAGGAAATACAATAAATAATTATAACTTTTTTAAAGTTTGTTTTATCTGTTGGGACAGACATTGTAAATGCTTACCCCACGCATCAAAAACCTAGCTACACCACTCATGTTACGAAAACATTTTACTGCAGCCAGTCACTTTTTTGCCTTTTTTTTGTTGTCTGCTTTTTCATATGCAATAGGGAAGCATAACACTTAGTATGTGAAACTCTTAGTCTTTTATCACATCCATACTGCAGGGTTATAAATGAAACATCCAACATGATGAAACTGTGGTTTTTTTGTGGAGGTTGATGTGTGTTTGATGTTACATGTTGAAGCAGATATTTAACAACAGTTCAAACAGTCATATTCTGTAGTACACGTCAGTGATTTCTAAAACAGGTGGTATTCCAACAGGTAATCGTGCAGTCTTAACCTTCAAGCCAGCAGGTTGGTTCTCCAAAGACCTTCACCGAGTTGAAGGATTCATCACAGACAAACAGTAAGGTGTTACTGTTGGATTTATAAAGGGTTACTATACACTTAGGTTTATGAGGTGTCTGAACTCACTCACATGCCTCATATTTAAAAAATAACACAAGTTTCAAGGAGCTGGGTCTGTTTTCATCCTCATTTCAAAGGATCAGGTGGCACATAGTGGGTTTACATGGAGGGAGTTATTCTTAAATGCAGGACAGCCTGTGTCATTTATGTACTTTTCTGCATGTGCATGCATACACAAGCAAACACAGACATGCGCGCACGCTCACACAAACATGCGCGCGCATACACATGCACGCACACGCGCACGCACACACACATGCCACACAAACACACACCACACAAACACGCACGTGCACGCACGCACACACGCGCGCACGTACACACACACACAGACACAGACACACATACAAACACACACACACACACGCACACACACTCGCACGCACACACAAACACACATACAAACACACACACACGCACACACTCGCACGCACACACGCACGCACACATACACATACCCCACACGCGCACGCACGCACACACACCACACGCACACATGCCACACAAACACACGCGCACTCACACACACCCGCGCACGCACACACACACGCGCGCGCGCACGCACACACGCGCACGCGCAACCCCTGCACACACCCGCGCGCACACCCCCGCGCACACACCCCCGCGCGCGCACCCCCACACACACACCCGTACATACACACGCGCACACACGCGCGCACTCACTCATACACACGCGCACACGCGCACACGCGCGCACATACACACGCACACACGCGCGCACATACACACACGCGCGCGCGCACGCACACGCTTACGCACACGCACACACACACACAAACACACTCACGCACGCACACACACACACACAAAACACATCACACACACAAAACACATCACACACACAAAACACACCACACACACAAAACACATCACACACACACACACACACACTCACTCACACTCGCACTCGCTCACGCTCGCGCTCGCGCGCACACACACACACACACTCACACACACACACACGCACACACACGCACGCGCACACGCACACACACACACACACACACACACATGCACATGCAAATCTGTAATGCCACTTTCCATTGTATCTTAACCTGAATGTTTTTGTTTACTAGTTTGAATTTTTTCTTATTCTGTTTCTGTAATTTACATCTTGATTGTACAATAACCAAAGAACTAATGACAGTCTGATTTCTTAATCACTGCAAAGCCTTATATCTTCATATCTTAGTAGTCACATTATTAGTTCTCTTATTAAATTGTCTATTTCAGGACATTGTGTAGCTGGCATGGTGGGACTGAAAATTATCTGCCACTGCTAGTTTGGAAACAGAAGCAACACTGCATTAATCTAATTAAATGACTATGAAATGCATTGTGCAACAATAAAGACAGTATTTGTGGATTGATTTTGCTGGTGTGGTACTTACTTTGAGTTGTATTTTTTTCTTTTTCATTCATTGCAATTCCCACAGTTTGTGTACCACATTTTCGTTTGTCTTCTATGAATGAAACAGGCACACAAGTGTGGGTGTTTCGTTTCTTTGTTATATCTTAAGTTAGGAAACAGATAGAGTCTGCAAACCATATTGGGGTTTTTAGCTGGAGTTGGTGTGCAGTATCCAAAATATCAGCTGCATCTGGTAGTTTAACTCTTCTTTTGACAATTTAGGACTTAGGGTTTTGTTCATTCATGTTCAGACTGATCCTCTTCCAGCAGGGTATGAGGGTGTCTTTAGAAGAAGTTATTTTGTGCTTCTAACACCACCATTTAAAATCATAAAAGTGGATGGGTACTGTAAAATTTCAGTTTTGCTTACTGCTGCTTATAATTTATAGTGGATTCAGTTTCATCTGACCTTATTTATATAATTTCTGTCCACAGCAAGAAGAAACTGCATTTCCTCTATGGCAAGTGGACTGAGTTTATTCGATGCACAGACTTCACCTCCTATGATGAGTATGTGCGAGAGAATGCTCACAAATTCAGGTGCAGGTCAAACCTTGTTCCATGGTTGCACAACAGAGTTGCTGTTCGCTTGTTATTGTTGTGTAAATGCTGCAGAGAGGTAATGATGGAAGGCAGCATACAGAGTAACTAAAGTGGTTCTCAAATGATGTTCACGTTGTTTATTGCATCATTGTTGCCATACTGTTTTTCACTGTTTTTTGTATAAACAAATGAGAGACATGGTTGGAGTGGTATTAGAGCTTTTATTAACCTTTCAGCTGTTTTTCAACACTCTCCTTATACTTAGCTGTATTGTCAACTAAACTCACATCTGCCACCACTGCCTTAATACACACCTGATATAATTAACCCTTTGACGCCTAACGACCACTATAGTGTTCGTACCGCACCGCTAACCTCTAAACGTTGCATTTTATATATTTATTCAACAAATATAAGTACTGAATATTTTAAACATGGTATATACTCTCCGTTTTTTCCTCTTCAAAATGCAGTTTGTTT
>Ga0123357_10005210_pt1 | contig 15516 bp, 10 predicted proteins | sample TergutEmb28metaG_FD_89873 | JGI IMG/M metagenome (GOLD analysis project Ga0123357, IMG submission 89873) | Embiratermes neotenicus P4 segment gut microbial communities from Petit-Saut dam, French Guiana - Emb289 P4 | ecosystem: Host-associated > Arthropoda: Insects > Digestive system > Gut ... | reverse complement strand
TAATACAGACCTAGCGACCCGAGGCATCAGCGCCGAGTCGCTTCCTTCCTAGTCCTGCGCGGAACGCCCCCCAACCCCGTCATCCTGCGGAGCGAGCGAAGCGAACGGGAGTCGCAGGATCTGCCCTGTCGTCCCCAGGGATTGGCGGGGTTACTTTGTCGCCATGGACGGTATGAATGTAGTATGCTGATCGTATGAAACGACTCACGATTAGCGTGCCCGATATCATCGCCGAGAAGGCTCAACGGGCCGTCGCCGCGCACGACGCCGAGACCGTCTCCGCTTACTTCACCGCCATGGCGGCGCGCGAGCCCGATTGGGCCATGGCCCGGGAAGCCGTCGATGCGATGATAACCCGCGCTGGCGGTCTGACGGCCGAGGATCGCAATTGGGCGTTGCAGACGCTCGGATTGCCGGTGCCAGATATCGACGAGACCGATACATCCGAACTTGACGCTTTGCCGGTGGCAGCATGACTGCGGCCGTGTTCGACGCCGGCGGCCTGATTAGCCTTGAAAAGGGCGACAGGCGCATGATTGCTGTGGCGGATGCCGTGGTCAATTCCCGTGTTTCGGCGTACGTGCCAGCCGGCGTAGTGGCTCAGGTGTGGCGTGGCACCCCCAGGCAACACGACATTGCAGTGCTGTTGAGATCCGAAGCCGTGCGGGTGGTGCCCCTTGATGAGGGCACAGCACGAAAAATCGGTTTGCTTTTGGGTGCTTCGGGGCAATCAGACGTCACGGACGCCCATGTGGCCTACTTGGCAGCCTCCCTCGGAAATGCCGTCGTCTATACCTCTGATGCGGCAGACATCACCGCGATCAATCCATCGCTTGCCATCGTCCCCGTCTAGGTCGATCCGGTTCGGAGCACCCCGTCATCCTGCGCGAGGCGTCCCTTTTTCGTCATCCTGTGCTGAGCGAGCTTGCGAGCGGAAGTCGCAGGATCTGCTCGACTAGTTGTAGCGACTACACCCAGCGACCGTCGGGCGTCAGGGTTGGGGTTCCGGCGACCCAGTGACCGTCGGGGGCCAGTGTCGCCAGCCCGGCGCCGGTGCCGATCCATCGGCCGTCGGGCGCCAACTGTGGCGTGCCCGTCACCCATTGCCCGGACGGGCTGAGTTGCGGCTGCCCCACGTTGCCGGCCCACCGGCCGTCGGGCATGAGTTGCGGCGCCGTGCCCGGCACCCACTGGCCGTCCGGTGTCAATGTCAGGTTCTTCATGATTGTTCCTCTCCTCCGTCAGTCAGGACGACTGGCGTGTCGCCCGTCTGACTCTTCACACTATTCTGCCCCGCCGACATTTTGTATACGGCGCCGCGGGGCCAAAGTGGAACCCTGCGCTGAACGGAGGGGGATCCCCCCTCATGCTGCTGTCATGGAAGGGAGCGCAGCGGAGTGGAGCGAGTTTGACGCCCGGCGTGACGTTTATTCGTGGGTGAGCATGCGGCTATTTTTGGACTCGCAGAACCTGCACGGGTCGCCGAGCGGCCAACTCCGATGGATTGACGGCCACTATCCTGGGACTGGCATCAATTATGGCATGTGATGACGTGGCCGTTTGAATGTTGGTCGAAACCTCCCACACACCTGTCAGAAGTACGGAAGCAGATGCGCCGCGACGCTCTGCCCAAGCTTTGTGGGAACGGCGTTGCCGATCTGCTTGACAATTGACGTCTTTGACCCGACCCAGCGATGCTCTGGAGGAAAGCCTTGCAGAAGTGCTCCCTCGTATGGCGTAATAGCGCGATTCTCGCTCGGATGCAGATAGCGACCCTTCTCCGGTTTCGTGAACTCCGTTCGTATTGTGACCGATGGACGATCCCAACGTAGGCGTCCCATCACGTCGCCAGCACCGCTGGTATGAGCTAGCCAGCACGGCGCTTTCAGATCATCAGGTAGATCGAATCGACTACCGCCCTCTGGTATTACCGCGAACCTCTTTAGTGAGAGATCGGCATAATGGCGCGTGACGTGAATTTCTGCCCCTGTGAATGGCCCAGCAAGTTCAATACCATCGAAAATGACCGACCTACTTGGAAGTGTTGTGCGAGATACCTTCCGACGCACGCCGCGAAGCGCGGTTCGCACATCGACCCAGGTATTCTCATGTGTTGGAATTGGAATCCCGGGATCGTCATCGCCCCGTCGCCAACCAATGACGATGACCCGCTTTCTTACCTGCGGGGTTCCGTAGTCGGCGGCATTCAGCAAGTATGGACGCATCGCGTAGTCGGCAAGCAGTCGCCTCCGTTCTGTCATCCCCTTGAACAGACTGAATTCGGGTGAGCTGAGAAAAGTGGGGACATTCTCGAGAACAAAGAACTTGGGTGAGGCCCTTTTGACTGTCTCCGCATATTGGAGCCATAGTCGATTCCGGGCATCGTTGACGTCCTGTTTCCCCAATGATGAGAACCCTTGACATGGGGGCCCTCCGATCACCAGGTCAACTTGAGGAACAGCTTCCTCGTGTAGCCAGCTTTCAATCGTGCCATGGTAGACGGTATCGGCGCCAAATGTGCATGCGAAGGATGCAGCGGCCATCAAGTCCGCTTCGACCGCCCTTGCTACCGTGAATCTCGGTGAGGCTTGCCGGAACCCTTGGCTGAGACCACCGCAGCCTGCGAAGACGTCGAGCATCCTGATAGCCTGGCGCGCGCTCGCTTTCGTGTCCCGACTGGAGGATGATTGATTGACATGCATCTTATTAGTTTAGCCAGCCACCACGATTGGTGGGAGGGAGCGCCACTGTGAGATTGGTAGTGTCAAACGAGTCGTCGGCGCGGATGGCGAAGCAGGCTATTCGCGATACGGTTCCCGAAATGGTTATCAGAAAGGCATTGTCTGCTGCGGGACTTCGCTATCGGGTCGACTACCCGCTGCCAGGGTTGCCTCGCAGGCGAGCCGATATCGTTTTCACACGCCAGCATCTTGCTGTTTTCGTCGATGGTTGTTTCTGGCACAAGTGCCCCGAACATGCAACATTTCCGAAAACTAACGCCGAGTGGTGGAGGCAGAAGCTACAGCGTAACTGGGATCGCGACCGGGAAACAGACATCATTCTCACAACGAACGGATGGGAAGTCATCCGCGTCTGGGAGCATGAAGATATTGGGTACGCCATCACCGGCATTCTCGAGGCACTCGCCCGAAGCAAGGATCAGGAAAGTTCTGGCTAGGTAAAGTTTGGAATGGACTTCCTGACCTCCGGTAGCACAGCTTCCAACATGCCAGGAACGCCTTGTCCTCCCAGAACCAGTTGGCGATCCAGTAACCGATTGCCCGCTTCACACGACGTTTCGCTGATCAATGCGCATCCGTGGCAGGCAGACAAGTTCAGCTGCGATGATCCTTGACGGTCACTTTCGATGCACACAGGATCATTTGAACAGATGTCTGCATCGTCGAGCGCCGCGATCAGCAAAGGGACTAGCTTGTCGGGTGCCGCCAGACGGACTAGGCCGCCAAGAGTGCCCTGGGCGTCGCCTGCTGCAGTGTAGATAAGAATCCCCGCGGTACGATCCGGCCTTGAACTACTAGCGTAAATACGCTCCTGGAGCGCAGCTGAGGAGTATCCACTTGCGAATGCCAATCGCCGTATTAGGAGGTGGGCGAGTGTGTGCAGAGCGACATATCTTGGCTCCGGAACCTCGAGCCTTTGTGCCCAGGCCTGTTGTGTTCGGCGGCTGATGAGGATGCCAGCACGAGCTTGAACGGACGGGTCTTTCTCCCAGATCGACACCGCTGCTTCGTCAAATCTGAGGAAGAGCCCTTCCCCGAACAACTCGATCGCGGGATAGACGGGGAATCTTCTCTTGTCGGGACCAAGATCGACGCCAACAAGATCGGCATCAGGTGAGTACCGGCGGAACCCTAGCAGAGCTCGAACCTCACGCACGCGCCTCACCTGGCCGACGCTCTTCACCAGCCGTTTCACTGCATCCGGAGCCGCAAAGTCAGAGGGCGTCCAACCATCTACGACGAAGTCTCCAGCCGACTCGTCTCGCGAGTACTGGAGCTTTTCCATAAAAGCCGCCCATTCGCCATCTTTGATGTCCAGAAGCGGAGCTTGTCCATCAGAGCTGGTTTTCCCGGCAGCGACACCGACGACGAACTCAGACGTCACTCCGAGTTCTTCCGCGATCCAGCCTGAAATCAGTTGCGCTTGAGGGCCGCCGTTGTCGGCCACTACCTTGTCGAAGTACACATGGGCTCTCACACGGTCGGCTTGCGCCACCGATTCGGGACGACTCTCCGGAATGCTCAGGGCAGAGAGGCGCTCTGCTATGTAGTTTCCGGTCGCGCCCCTTTGAACAGCAACAAGCGGTTGATCACAGGGAGTCACAACGGTTTCTGGATCTTCCCAGGGCTGGCGACTGTCACATTTGATGCCGTCACGGGCCAAAGACCCGTCGACCACAAGATCGGCCAGTGACCGGGATCTCTTGCACCCCGCGCAGTAGACGCTCAGAGAGTCGAGACCTTCCCCCCGCGATGCCGACCGTACGAACTTCAGTTCCTTGTAGGCGCGACATACTCGCACGGCTTCGGTAACACCGGCATCCGTTCCTCTGTGAGCCCATTGGAACCACGGGATGTCCTGGACGTGGCTGCCTTTTTTGCAGACCGCGATGTACCGCATGGGAACCAGATGTCCTCCACAGTCACATTTGTTGATCCAGCGTCCTTTGTCGCCGCGCGAAAACATGGTCAGCCTGTTGCATCGCTCGCAGAACCGCCAAGCCGGGAAACGCCAATAATCCACGGCAGGCGTATCTTTGGCCACCCGGCTAGCGTGCGTCGGTGGCTGCCGAAGTTCTCCGGCACCGATTCGCGCCAAAAGCCTCTCGCAAGTCAGAACAGGAGAGCATTTCTTGTCCCACCACGAAGTGTCGGCAGCAATGAGTGACTCACCTCGCACATCAACGATCGCGCCAACTCCGAAAGGCGTAATGATCTCGGAAAGGCGTAGATCATGCTTGATCGACTCCACGCTTACTCCTTTCGTTCGGCTCGTGGACTTCTACCGCGACATTCGGTTCCACCGAACGCATCGAATCGGCGACCAACCATCCGTCTCCAAGCTGCCCGAATCGCTTCAGCAGCGCTTCGTCACCGCCCGAGTGCCGTTCATAGTGCAAGACGGCTTCCGCATCCCGCGCTCGTTGTGCTCGATAGTCCCAATCACGTAATAGCTGTTCAATCTGGTTTCGGGTATCAACCGCTTCGCCCGGCTCCGAGCGCTGAACCACCTGGAGAAGGCCGCCGACCAGGCGCTGCACCGCAAGCCTCATGGGCTCGGACTCCAGATCGAGCCGACCTGCACTGTCGTCGTCGGCCAATTCCTGGAACGACTGCCGGATCAGCGCCACCAAAGCTCCGCCCAACGATCGTTGTCTTGACGCGATCGACCAAGGAGTGACACTCGTTGGCTCAACCGTGCGGTAGAGAGCCTCATGGTATCCGCGAAAGGTCTCGAAGAAAGATCTATCGCGGGCGCGATTGGATCGGAACAGTGTGATCACAATGCCACGTACTCCACCGCGTCCGACTCTGCTGGTGGCCTGGATGTACTCTGCGGTTGTTTTGGGTTGACCGACCATGAGCATCAACGCGAGCCGGGGTACATCGATACCGACCGACAGCATGCTGGACGACAAGACGACGTCCACAGCCTCTGCGGTGCGGTCTCGGGATAGCCTCAACGCTCTGAGGTCATTCGGCAGTTCTTCCGGTCTACGTCTGCTGGTGAGCTCGAGCACTTTGTCGGCACGCACGCGACGCAACGGGATACGAAGACGCGTGGCGCGGGTTTCGAGTCGGCCGTTTACGTCGTCGACGACCAGTGTGCCGGTACGCCCAAGCTCTCTTAGGCTGTTGTGATACATCACGAGTGTCCAGTAGGCGTCCACGGGCACCTTGTCATCCAGGAGACCGGGAATCTCGACCAGGGGAGCCGTCGCGCTCACAAGCGCGGATGTTTGCGACACCGATTGCGGCATGAGACCCAAATAGAGGCGACCTTCACCACTTTCCACAGGACGCGAGAAGAACGTCTTGTCATCGTCCAATCCTGACGGTGGATACAGGGCCACCGATCTGCCATACAGGTTCATGACCTGTTCATCCGACGCTCTGATAGTGGCCGTCGAGGCAATCATCTTCGGTGAAGAACCGTTACGGCGGAGGAGCAGCTGAATAACCGCGTCGAAAACGGCGACAGTTGTGCCTAACGGCCCCGACAACAGATGGAGCTCGTCCTGGATGATGAGCGATGGTTGACGAAACGCGGTATTGAGCCCTAGAAGAGCGCCAGCCTCTGGTCTGAACTGAAGACGCGCGAACTTATCCACGGTCGCCAAGACGATTGTAGGGGGGTCTCGATAGAGAACATCATCGATAACCGAGAGCGGAAGAGCGGCAGCAAAGTGGCACTCAGGATTGGTGCAATGGAGAATGACATCCTTTCCAACTTGGCGTACGCCGTAGCGATCCGTGTCGTCCGTACGTTCCTCAGGAATCAGGCGAGTCATGCACCATGGACAGCTTTCGATTTGGAACTCGTTCGCTTCCTCGGGCCGAGCAGCTTTGCGAAGCCTCTCCAGAGCGTTCCTGGCTTGAGACGTGGTTGCTGGCGTAGCTTCGTTTCCGATCCAGAGTCCGATCGAAAAAGGTGCCATTCCACGTACTCGGGGATCCGATCCTCTCAAAATCTCCATGGCGCAAATCAAAGCCGCAGTGCGCTGAAATTGCTGCGCCGTGAGAAGTCGGAGCGTGTACCGAGTAATCACCGCTGTGCCGCAGCCCTTGACTCCGTACTTGAGCCGACGTCGAAATATCTCCAACGCGGCAAGGCCGAGATAGGCTTCGGTCTTGCCGCCGCCGGTCGGGAACCAGATCAGATCGACGAGATCACGATCTGGGTGCGAGTCGCTCACAGTGGAAGCGAGCGCCACCAGCAAGAAACCAAGTTGGAAAGGACGCCATTTGGGTTCGCCGGGTTCTTGCCCGTCGTTGACACGAGACTGACGCATTTGCAGCCTCATCGCCGCCATAGACAAGGCGAAAGCAGTCCGGAGCTGCCCCTGATCCTCTTGTGCGAGCAGGGATATTCCTTCCCGCATGCGATCCACAGCTCTGCGGGATCTCGCAACAATGCGTTCCGCCACCTCGGTCGATGAACCGAATGAATCGACCCGGCTCTCTTGGTCGGACGTCCACCGAGAAAACGCTCCGACGAAGGAGTCCAGCGCCGCCAGGACGTTATCTGGCGCGCTGTCGAGTTCAGCGAGAAAAGCCAACTCAAGTGCCACTGCTTCTTTGCTATCGGGAGAGAATGTCGTGGTTTCCACGGCAGGCACGACGAAAGCTGGAACCGGGGTGAGAAAGACCTCCCGGCAAAGGAAATCCGAATCCAGGAGCCAATCTGCCGCCATGCCATGACCGACCGCGTACACTTTTCGATTTCGATAGCGAAGCCTCAACTCGGCAGACTCGTCATCCATATCGAACGACCGCGAGGTGTCGTATTCAAGTATCTTGCCGCCGCCTGTCGGCTTGACTCGAAGCCCGACCTGGAACAGCATCAAAGGAACATCACCTTTGTCGTTCCCGGTGCTCCGCGTCTTCAACCGAATGTGGACTGTGATCAAGTGTCCCGAGCCGTACGGCCTCCAGCGCGACCCCACTTCGACAGGCACGGTGCCTGCCGTGACGTGGCGCACGCGGTCAGTTTCAGAGAGCTCGATCCCTGAAAAACTGAAAGGGTGTCGAAGCCACCTGGGAGGCCCGTCGTCATGGATCGGCGCATACGTCCCGCCGCGCACCTCGCACATTACAGAAGATGACTCGGTGACGAAGGATATAGCGACAGAAGACGGCCTCCAATCTTCTGCCAGCGGCACGGTGGCACCGTCTTCTTCGAGATCGCCCTGTTCGACTCCAAGGGATAAGGCTTCGTCCTCACCCTCGATCGATGCAGTGCCTTCTGCATCTGGAGTGGTCGCGTCCGAAGGAAACAACATGCCGACCGCATATTGCAGGTGCGGACGATTTAACAGAACCTCTTCGTCACCTTCGGAGGGGCCGACGTAGGTGGCTCGCAAGTGATCGAGTGCGCACTGTTGCGCCAAATTCAATGTCATATCACGGCCTCCTTGTTTCGCGAGCCAGCCAATTGCTCTCGCGCCAATTGCTGTAACCGACGCTTGTCGTCAGCGGAGACGACAAGATGAAGGGCGACGCGAGGACGCGTGACGGCGACGTAGAACGCTGCAGTTCCCGCGTCGTCGAATTTGGCTGGGAGATCGCACATGATCACGTGATCGGCCTCCAGCCCCTTGGCAAATCGGGGGCTGGTCACAATCACGCCCTCAGGGCTACGGAATGGAGTCGATTCGGAATTTGCCCGAATAATCCAAATTTTGTCTTTTCCGACACCGCCATCGATGAGGTCGACGGCTACGAGACAGGCCTCCTCCAGAGGTGTTCTATTGTTGCAGAACTGCCATTGCACAGGCTCCCCGTTCACGATACCGGGGTCGCCAATATCTGCACCAAGATACGACTGAACCATATGCACTACGGCCCTGGTATTCCTGATATTCAAGTTGAGATCGATCAAGGTCGTTTCCTCGGAAACGAGGTCGTAGATATCTTGATCGAACCTTCCGTCGACCTGGGCCTGATTATTGGGGTCGAGGAACATACGCCACCGACCGCCGGTTCGACCACCGGAGACCACGGAGTCGATTCGATCCATCTGATCCGCCGTCATCAGATCCTGCGCCTCGTCGACGAACACGACGTCGTACATCTTGTCGCTCGTAAGATCCCCAAACGGGATGACATCGATCACCTGTCCTTCCAGCCGCGGCTGGAAGAAACGCATCAGTTCCGGCGAGTAGAAGGTAATTAGCGTGGACCTGCCCAGGCCAGCCTCCTGCTTAGCTCCTTCCACGAGTACAAGTGACTTACCTGTGCCAGCCCCGCCAACGACCATCAGGCGTGGGTTCTTGGCCAGCGATGAAAGAACCCGCGCTTGCCCCTCGGTTGCTCGATTCTGTTCTTCCAGGATCGCTCCGCGGAGGACATCGATAGCTGGCATACGCGTGAACTCGCCGAACAGCCGCGCACGCAGAACGTCGGGACTCGCCAGTTTGACACGGGGAGGCGGCAGGCTTGTTTTCATCACTATGGCATCTAGCGCCTGTCGGAGCCTTTCTGCGCTCATGTCATCCTTTGTCAGCCAGTGGGTCGGTTTCCATTCGACTGCGTCCGGCGGCGCATCGATATCGGGTGTCACGACTGCTGCTTCATGGGCATACCATCCCACGCCTTCTTCGGTCAGTATTTCCCGGAGGGCATACATGGCTGACCGCGCCTGCTCCATCGGGGAGCTCGCAAGACTGTGCCAATCACCGTAACGATCGATGGAGTACCACGATCCGTCGGACTTCTTGACGCCACCGCCCTTGACTTCCAGGAGGATTACGACACCATTCCATAGCACCACGAAATCTGCCTCGGCCTGTTGTTTGTAAGGATGAGAACGAAGCTTAAGCGACCAGAAAGCCACTGCGTCTTGGCGAGTCGCGATACCAGCCAGAAGTCCGGCAACAAACTTTTCTGCATTGCTGGTGGCGGTTTTCGCAATGTCGGCCAAGCTCGGCACAAGGATCACGACTGCTCCTTCCATAGCTCTTCGTACTCTCGATAGCCCAAAATATCGCTGATGTCGCCGAAGTTGTCAGCCATATCGACGATCAGACATTCCTCCTTGCCACCGTTCGCCGAACCTCGAAGGCCTCGACCTGCCATCTGGATATAGGCGTTTGGGCTGAATGTCGGACGGGCAATGTACAAGGCACGAACGCCAGGCGCGTCGAAACCTTGGGCAAGGAGGTCGCAGTTGGCCAGAACCTGGATTTCTTCTTCCTTGAACGCCCTGATCACTTCACGTCTTTGCTGCCGGCCGGTTTGACCACTGACCGAAGCCGCACTGATGTTTCGGTAGCGAAGCGTTGCCGCAAGTACCTGAGCCGACAGGACGCTAGGGGTGAAAACAAGGATGGGCCACCCTGGATTCTTCGCGACCAGCTCTTGGATGTGTTTCACAAGTATGGCCATGCGGGCCTGATCCTGACCGATTCGATCCATAACCTGCGCGCTGACGAGCCTTCTGTTCACGACATCGTCTCGTTCGGCCTTCGAAAGCACGACTTCGACACCGGGCAACACCTCGTGCCGGATTCTGGCCAGCACATGCCGTGCCGCCAACTCTCCATACGGGTCGATATCGAATGCACGCAAGATACGGTTGCCGAAGCGTGCAGCAAGGCGTTTGGTGGCCTCTTCGGACGTACCTTTGAACGGTGTGGCGGACAACCCGATCAACGGACGTTCCCAGTTTCGACCATCCACACCGAGGCGAGATAGGAGCCGCGTGTATCTAGTCGATTCACCTGCCACGTGGCCCTCATCTATTATCACGGCTTCCGGCGTCCAGAGCCACCCGTACTCGGGGTCATCGAGGATTGCAGCCAATTTCGCATCGGTCGCGACAACGACGCTGAACTCCGTGTCGGGTCGATGGACTGTGTTGCCCTCCCAGAGACGTCCGATAGTGAGCGGTCGCTCATCGCGCAATCCGCGCCAGACTGTGCTCCAAGTCTGCACTGCTTGTTCGCAAAGCTCCTGAGACTGGGCGATCCAAAGCACAGTGCCGCTGAGTCGGCCTTCGATGAAGAGCTGAAGGACAGTCTCGGTCGCCACTCTTGTCTTGCCCGCGCCTGTCGGAAGCTCCACCATGGCCTTGCGCGCGTGGCCGTCGGACTCACGAAGCGTCAACACATCTCGTAAGTCCGTGCTGATCTCCTTTTGGAAGTCGTGCAATTCATTGAGGGACACGGCACCAGGGATAACGAACTCAGCGTCCTGTCGCTCGGATCTTTGACCAGCGAACTCCGCCCCGAAACCCATCTTGCGGAGCCAGGAGATCGTGGCAGCCCCTCCTGCCCAAGTGGTCGGAACATCATCGAAACCGGCTTGCCTGAACGGGTCGGCGAGAAGTTTTATGGAGTCGACTCCGTAAACCGTCAAGTACAGATCAGCTGCAGAAGTGTTCTCGTCGATCAGACCTTGTCCGTCAAGCGCTTGCCAAAGGCCCTTCGGCAATGCCTCACGTAGGTCATCCTTTCCGAAGTAGATGCCCAGGCGATCCCTGTCTGACTCCGCCGACAGCGCCTCTTGCCGTAGGAGTTCAAGTTGCTGGTCCAATCCGGCCTGGAGAACGGTCTGTAGGTCATGATTGCTTAAGTGCAGGCCAAACGCCTCATTGATGATGCGCAGGACCTGGTTGGCGTCGAGATCACTTTGAACAAACAGACTCAGGCCGTCAAGGTGCCACGGAAGCGATTGGTCCTCGACACCATCCACTGTCGTCACGCGTTTCGTCAACCTCGCGGCTGTAGTGACGGTGGCGTTCAACACGAGGTCTGAGCTGATGGTGCTGCGAAGCCCTGGGAACATATCCAAAATGGGATCAGAATCTTGTTCGCCTTCTATCAGGATGGAAAAAGCAAAGCTATCCTCAAAACGCTGGCACCCGACGATGTCCGAGAACTCGTCAGCACGAGTCTGATCGACCATGAGGTATGCACGTTGGTGATCTCTGAGGAAGTCTCTCTGATCTTCGTTTATCGCGAGAAAAACAGCACGTGGCGGGCGCATTTCTATGGCCCGTCCCACCCTTGCCGGGATTCTTGCGGGGTGAGCACCCGGATAAGCGATCCTGCTCGCGGCCAACAAAAAACTGACGAGCGTTGCGTCGCCAATCGTTGGCGGTGGTGCGAGATGGGCAAGCGAAGCTTCGAAGATGGCGGCAGGAACGCTCTCCAAGGTGTCGGGTAGGTTGAGTGTCTTCGCGACTGAACTCGAGCCGGCGTAGAGCGGGAGAAGATCGCGGTACTCGACGAGTGACGGAGAAACTACTTCTTGGGGCCGCTTGTAGCCTGATGTGGAGTTCACGATTCCAGCCTCTCGAACAGCCCACATGACCGGGGATAGCACATGGCGACTCGTGCCCGAGTCGATGTCCTCACACACCCAAGCGGAATCGCCAAAAGTCAAGAGTTGGCGCGTCCACTCTTCCCGAAAGGCAAACTGGACGTCTGAGTCCCGCAGAGCCATCAGTAGCGAGAAGGGGCCGGGGGTGTCTCCAGCGGACGGACAGAGGCTGATCCGTTCGATCGGACGTTCACCGGGTCCCAAGTTGTGGTTCAGACTGGTCAATACCCACAACTCGTAGTCAGCCTGAAGAAGTTCATCTTCAATGCTGTAGTTCTTCACGGGTTGACGAATAACTCCGAGCCAGTGCGCGACTTCAGGCAAGCATCGGGTGCGATCCAACTTGATCGACGAATAGCGGTCGGAAAGAGTGGCATCGATGTCCACTGCTTGCTGTGGCCAAGTCCAGCCTCCATCTATGGTCGGTACTTTGACGGCCGCGTACCGGTGGCGGTTCAGCACGCCTATCGTGTCGTGAGCCGCCACGTCCATGGTTGACTCCCAGAACCGAGTTAGGTCATCTTCGCCCGAGTCAGGCGTTAACTGATCCAGCCGAGCTTCAAGGATAGCCACAGGGTCAAGATTCCGAAACCCGCATTTAAGAAGAATGTCCTCAACTCCGTGCTGAGCCAGGAAGTCAGGGTCTACAAAAACAGCACCCTCGATCTGCACCTCCTCCTGCCGAAGAAACACTGTGCTTCTGTCTGACAATGACTTGATTCCTTGGGACGTTAGGATCACTTTCGCCTGATCAATTCCCTCCACCGTCCTGTTGCGATAGACGAATTTCAATGCGTTGGACGCCGATACGGGGTCACTGCCGTCCGCCCACTCGCGCAGCCAAGAGAGGAGGCCTCGTTTTGGTATCGCCGCCAGCGCACGCTTCATGTCCCGTCCTTCCTCTTCCAAGAGATCGGGAGTGGCGGCGATTGCGCAGAGCTGACGCACCCGCGTGCTTCGTTGTTGCGAGCTGTAGCAGCGCCAGTGGGGAACATCGTTCGCGGTGTTGGGAGAGAATATCCATGCCTTGAAGACCTCTTCCGGCACCTGGACCGGTGCAGAGAAGTCAAGCGGTCGAAGAGCGCCCGCAAGAGTGAGCGTTCCTGTAGCATCAGGAATCAGCTCTCGGGAAGATGCGAGGAGAGGAATGTTCGTAGCAAGGGACATGGCCCCAAATGAGGAGGTCTCTTCGCGGCCGCGAGCTGGTAGGTAATCGAGATGGGCGGCAGGATCATCGGAGGTCCGAACGCGCGGCAGCACATCCACGAACATCTCTGCAAGGGTATTTAGGATCTCCTCATTGTATCTATTGTGAAGCAGCGTGGTCCGGTCGTCATTCACGCTCCAGGGAGCGTTGAATAATCCCGAAGCGGAGGTCTCGTCCTGAAGCGGGAAATAGGACCAAAACCTGCCTTTCCTCTGGGCGGCGAATCGCGCGGGTATGGCTACTGTCACCTTGATTCGGTCACGAGAGACAGCCTCGCCAACTTCTTTGCGGGCTTCGGACGACGGCTCGTGCATGCGGTTCTCGACGATCCACTCTTCGCCGACTCCGTCGGGGCTCTCGATCTTCAGTACTCCGTCTCCAAGGTCTCTGGACACGTGCGTCGTCTCGAAGCCGTCATCACCCAGAACCCGCAGCGTAACCTCGCGAACCGCGCTGACGAAAAGCAAGAACTCGGAGTGAAACTCCTTCATCTCTCGGCGGAGCAGGTCGAGCCTGTTGGCATTCGGGAGTCTGACTATGGTTGCCGCCCATTGCGACATCTCGGCGAGGACTGGATCTGTGGTGAACGCTTGTTGAGCGTCCAGCAGAGCCGGGGTTCGTAGCACGGGAAATCGTTTCGTATCCAACGCCACCGCCGCGATAGCGCTTTGAGCCTCAGGCGAGTCGAACTGGAAGGATACCGATCGACTGAAGACTTGCGGTGACTTGGTGACAGCCAGCACTGACTTGAACCCCAGGCCGAAACGCCCAATTTCATCACCTCTCTTGGCACTCAAATAAGCGTGAGAAATGGCGACTAGTCCATCCTTTGAGAATGGTCGTCCGGAGTTGGCGCAATACAGCACATGGCTTGACGGGTCGAGCACAATCTCCACGCGCCCAGTCCCATCGCTCGTCTCGTTCGCGACTCCAGCCATGGCATCGGCCGCATTCTGAACCAATTCGAGGAGCGCCCGATTTGCGTATCCTCCTACTTTGATTTGTTCTTCATGATTGGCGTGTTCCGTGATCAATTTTGGATTTGCTCGATAAGACTCTATTGCTTGACGAAACTCGTCGTTGATTTCTTGCGTGAGAACAGGATCCGGTGTCCAAGCTTGCTGGTTGATCGTCACAGTGACCCCTCCTTAAGGTTAACGGCACTTGGCATGTGGATCCAAGGATGGACTGTCTTCACTAATTATGCTCCGTCTCGTGGGCTTTATGTTGAATCATGGCGAAGCCCTCAATCTCGGTCGAATGCAGGAGCGCGGCAATGCGGGCGCCTAGCCAGCGGATCTTGGGTAATACGGGACCGACTGTTGAACTGCCTTGGCCAGTAATACGGGTCGCGACCCGAGCGGCACCCTGTGGCACTGAAGGAGCATACTGGAAATAGCACCGATTGAAGGGAGCAATCATGACAACGCCATTCGACCCGTTCGGGGTGCCCGACCCGTCCCAGCCGCATTTCTTGAATCCCCAGATGAACCCCATGCTCAACCCGCGCGTGAATCCAGCGTTGAACCCGCAGGCTAATCCGATGTTGAACCCCAAGGCCAACCCGATGCTCAACCCTAAGGCTAACCCGTTGCTGAATCCCTGGGGCGAACCGGAGGACCTCGGCATCACGTCCCAGTGAACGCAGCCCGTCTGAGGTTTGGGCAGATCCTGCGACTCCATTCGCTTCGCTCGCTCCGCGCAGGATGACGGAAAAGGTTGCAACACGCAGCAGGATGCCGGGTTGGCGCTTGCTCCGCGCAGGATGACCCGAAAATGGGCACCGCCGGATGACCAGTAAGGCGCGCCACCGAGCGACAAGGGCTGTTGCGTCTATGCTTGTGCCGTGAGCAATGAACCACTTGTTTCCTTGCGCGGAATGTGCGCGGCTTATGGCAAGACCGAGGTGCTGCACGACATCAGCCTCGACCTGCCGCCTGGGCGCATCACCGGGCTTGTCGGACCTTCCGGGCATGGCAAAACCACCCTGGTCAGCGTCATCGTTGGGGCTTTGCGGGCCAAGTCTGGCACCGTCACCGTCCTTGGCGAGCCTGCCCCGCCCCGTCGCGTCAAGAACGAAATCGGGTTCATGCCGCAATCCGAGGCGCTGTATGCCGACCTCACCGGCGACGAAAACCTGCGCTTCTTCGGCGGCCTCTACGGCATGACGGCCGCGCAAATGGCGCAGCGCATCCCCGTCGTCCTGAAACAAGTTTCCCTGCCGCAACAGGGCGGCAAGGTCGT
>Ga0123357_10005209_pt1 | contig 15518 bp, 18 predicted proteins | sample TergutEmb28metaG_FD_89873 | JGI IMG/M metagenome (GOLD analysis project Ga0123357, IMG submission 89873) | Embiratermes neotenicus P4 segment gut microbial communities from Petit-Saut dam, French Guiana - Emb289 P4 | ecosystem: Host-associated > Arthropoda: Insects > Digestive system > Gut ... | reverse complement strand
TCCGAAGTTACCCAGATTTTTTCTTCATGCTTGTCTATTATCGTTTTTACAATAGACAACCCCTATCCCGCTCCGGTTTTGTCAAGCCCTCTTGAACGGTCGGCTTTAAAAAACCTGTCGAACACAAACGGGATGTCCTCTTTTGATATGCCGATTCCGGTGTTATATACGGATACATATACTTTTTTTTCTTTATCCTGTATATTTATTCTTATAATCCCTTTTTCCGGAGTAAATTTTATAGCGTTTTCCAAAAGATTATTCAATACCCGGCGAATATTATCGGGATCTGCGTAAACATACATCTTTTCGCTGTCGAACAACAACTCAGGTTCAATATGTTTAGCTTCGATTGCATGCTCCAAAAATATTAAAGACAGACGAGCAGTCTCGCAGACGTCAAAATTTTTCTTATTTAATTTTGTCTCTCCCGATTGTATTTTCGTAAGGTTAAACAGAGATTCGACAAATGTTCCAAGCCTTTCAGTTTCCGCCGAAACTATATTCAAATAATATTCATGCTGCTCTTCCGGAATTGTTCCGTCGAGAATTCCGTTGATATATCCCGCAATATTTTGCATAGGCGAACGCAGGTCGTGAGACACGTTTGCCACAAAAGCGCGCTGTTTTTCGTCAATTATAGAGAGAGAAGACGCCATATTGTTAAAAGCCACCGCAAGTTCCGCGACTTCGTCCCTGCCTATTACCGGAACCCTTACGTCGAAATGTCCGAGAGCGAAACTTTTTGCCGCTTTGCTCATCGTTCTCACGGGCGATATAATTTTTTCCGTAATAAAATATATTATGACCATAGTGGCGACGAGAATCCAAAGACAGCTTAAAATAATAGCGCTTATAATCTGATAAATAAACGAATTGGTGCCGCCGACAGATGCGGAACAGAAAAATAAAACGCCGCATATGCTCCCGTCTTTTGAATTTAACGTTTGGGTAAATATCAGATGCTTGGAATAAAATACCCCGTCAAGAGTTTGAAAGCGTTGAATTTCCTGATTTTGCAATAATTGACTCATCAACTGCTGGGATATGTATTCTTTTTTCATATAATTTGCGGCGGGAGGAGCGGCGAGGACTATCGTTCCGTTTAAATCCGTGATTAAAATAAGCGAGTTCTCAACTAAGTTGGCGTATCCCACAAGTTCATTCGGAAGAGAATCCCTCACATCTATTATAAAATCGTCGAATTTGTCAATATTGCTGTTATTAAAATTTTTTTCTATACTTTGTTTGGCGAAACTTGCGGCTGTAGCCATAGACATCTGTTCCGCATTAATTGAATACTGTATAACGCGCGCGCTGATAATGCCTGCAAGTATAGTAAAACTTATGGTTATAATAGCAAGAAACGCTAAAATATATTTTATAAATATGCTTTTAAACATAAAAAACAAACCTTACACTCTGGAATTTGTATTGTAATTATATCATAAAAGCGCATAGGTGTCAAGCATTATTCAACAGTGACAGATTTTGCGAGATTACGGGGTTTATCTACGTCGCAGCCGCGTAAAACAGCGGTATAATACGCGAAAAGCTGCATCGGCAGGATTGCGGCTATAGGAATCAGATTGTCAAAAATTTTTGACGCTTTATTTCCTCCGTTAATATCAGCTATATCAATCATATTCGGAATAATAATAGAATCGTCGCACAATTCATTTATATTCATATTTTCTGATTTTGCCGTATTTTCACCGCAGACTAATAAAACCTTCGCTCCTCTTGCGCGTACTTCTTTTATATTTACCGCCGTTTTTTCAAATATATCTGTCTGTGTCGCTACAGCGACAACGGGCGTGCCGGCTTCTATGAGCGATATTGTGCCATGTTTCAATTCGCCCGCCGCGTATGCCTCGCTGTGTATATACGAGATTTCTTTGAGTTTAAGCGAGCTTTCCACTGACAGGGCGTAGTCAAGCCCTCTGCCGATATAGAAAATACTCGACGCATTCTGATATTTCGACGCTATATACTGATAATGTGCCGTGTCTTTTAACAAAATCTCGTCTATTTCAGGGATTTTCAAAAGCTGTTCGACAATACTTTTTTCGTAATTTTCAGAGATTATGCCTTTATGCCGCGCCATTGACACAGCGAGCATTGTCATAACCGTGATTTGCACGCTGTATGCTTTTGTGCTTGCGACGGCTATTTCCGGTCCTGCCCATGTATATATAACGCTGTCTGATTCGCGGGCTATCGACGAGCCGACGACGTTAACGACCCCGACGACATATGCGCCTCGCTCTTTTACGAGCCGCAGTGCGGCGAGAGTATCCGCCGTTTCTCCCGACTGCGAGATTATAATTACGCAGTCGTTTTTATTTAATATTGGGTTTCTGTATCTGAATTCGCTGGCTATATCGACTTCGGCGTTAATCCGCGCATACGACTCTATCATACGACTGCCGATTATTCCGGCGTGCATTGCCGTGCCGCACGCAACTATGTATATTTTCCCCGTAGTCAGCAATTTATTCATCATAATTTCGTCGCCAAAATCTATCAATCCGTCTTTAATTCGCGGTGATATAGTTTCTCTGAGCGCTTTAGGCTGTTCGAACATTTCTTTCAGCATGAAATGCTGATACCCGCCTTTTTCCGCCGCTTCGATGTCCCACGAAGCTGTGTGAAGCTCTTTTCCCGCCGTTATATTCTCCCCTGTGAATCCAAATATCTTTATATTTTTACTGTCTATGACGGCGATTTCATTTTCCCCAAGTATGTAGTAATCCTTTGTATATTTTATAATTGCAGGTATATCCGACGCGATAAAATTTTCGCTCTTATTCCCAATGTTTTTCCCTTTGCCGATTATTAACGGACTGCCTTTCCGCGCTGCATAAATAACCCCGTCATGTCCCCTGAACATAACGCCGAGCGCGTACGAACCTTTTAACTTCTCCGCCGTCTCGATTATCGATTTAAACGGGTCTTTGCTGATATTATAATAATAGTCTATTAATTTGACCGCCGCTTCAGTATCTGTTTCGGATTCAAAATTATATCCGTTGTTTTCTAAAAAATTCTTTAAAGTCAGATAATTTTCAATGATGCCGTTATGCACAATTACAACGTTTTTACTGCTGTGAGGATGCGAATTTATATCTGACGGTTCTCCGTGCGTTGCCCACCTTGTATGACCTATGCCGCACGAGCCTGTTATTCCGTTTTCTTCTTTTATTACTGCTTCAAGATTTGACAATCTTCCTCTGCATTTTCTCGTTATTATTTCGCCGTTTTGCATTACGGCTATGCCTGCGGAGTCGTAACCTCTGTATTCAAGCTTGCGAAGTCCGTCGAGCAATATATCGCTTGTCTCCATTTCTCCTGCGTAACCTATTATTCCGCACATATTATTTATTGACTCCTCTTTTATTCAAGATATTTTATTATCTATATTAAATAATATATGCAGATTTTTATTGTATTGGTATAGTTAAATAACACGGCAAAGACGAGCGTATATATTTTACGCCCGTCAATAATTATTCATATATATTTAAAGTTTGTTTTAAGTTTACTCTAAATATATCTTAGTTTTATTTTAAATTTAATAACCTTTCATAAAAATCTGCGCGAACGCATACCCTTCATGTCCGCTGCCATCGGGACATTCCACAACGCACACCGCGGAATATTCAAAATCGCGCAGAATATTGTCTTTGTGGGATTGGGAAGCCATCATGCTTGATACCATAGTTTCAGCAGCTTTATATCCGATTCCTATATTTTCGCCTATCGAATAATATTTAAGTTTCTTTTCGTCAAAAAGTGCTGACACATTTGAACCGTCGGGGCGGGTATGCGAAAAAGACGTCAAAATCTCCCCGGCTCTCACCTGCGCTATTTCATATAAAGTGTCATCCCAGACATACGGCGGCAGCTGCACTTTTACGCGTTCTTCGTTGCACAGATCAAACACGCTTTTAGCTATCTGAAGAAGCTTCTGAGAATTGTCGTCTGCTGACGTCAACGAGTCCGGCGAAGCGGCAAGCGGAACAGCAGCGTCTCCGAATTGCGCCGTCCCTGAATCGCCTGTATTGCCGGCGCCGCCTGCATCATACGTTAAATTAATCGTAGACGTTTTATCATCCCAAACCACGTTAGCCCCGAATAGTTCGGATACGGCTCGGACAGGCACATATGTGCTGCCATTCATAATAAAAGGCTCAATTATATTGCCTGCGCTGTCTTTTAAAACAAATTCCTTTCCGTTGAGCGTTACTTTTATACCTCTGTAAGAAATCGAATTTTCTTGGCTGCCCGTCATAGCCAGAGCCGAAGAATTTACAGAAATAATCAAAACTAAAAATATAAAGAGACAAAAAATTTTTTTTAAACTACCCATACCTAAATAACCTCCTTACTGAGTGAAACTCAGCTTTTTTACTTTCCTTTAAATTTTATTACACTTCTTTTATTTATCTCATGCATTTTGTACGTCAATAATAATATCATAATGTAATATGCTATAAATTAATATATTTGGAATAAAATTCAAACAAATTTTAAAAATTTTAGATTTAGCAATAAATTATTAAAATATACTTAAAATATGTTATGGCAATAAAAAACAACGGCTGATTTTTCAACCGTTGTTTTTTATTAAATTTATTTTTACTGCATAATTAAAACCGGTCTTTGTACACTGACTTTGTAGAGAAAACGCCCGCAAAAAATTCTTTTGCTGCGCAATATTTATCCACGAATGTGACGATATATCCTTCTGTATATTTCGGAGGGTGCAGGGTTATCAGCCACATATGACGTCTTATTATATCGCGTTCTTTTTCGCTTAAATCGCATATTTCAAGAGCGTTCTTTAATGCGTCTTTGGGATGCTGGCGTAGCATTTTCACGTTTTCACGGAATCCCGAATCTTCGTGAAAAGATAAATCATGCATAAGACCGGCTTTCCCGGTAGATATATAATCAAGTTTTAATATTTTGGCAATATAAAAACTGAAATATGCGACATCAATGGAATGTTTGAGGCGTGTGCTTTTATAATGCTGTCTATATTCGGCTAAACGCAGTATCTTTTCATTGTCGAGCAAATCTGACATTGTCGATTTAAACTCGTTTCGCGACCTTAAATTGTAAGATTTTATTTTTTTTACTATACTTCTTTTCAAAATACATAATCCCCTTTTGCTGTTTTTGTTTCTGAATATTCGGGAAAATAAAATTCGACATTATTAGTATATCATCAATTTAAATAAAATACAACCGATAAAATATATATTTTTTGTGAAATATATATTTGCCTCAATTACCGTTTATTCCGAACAGAACATTAAAAATAATTTTACATGTAAACTCAAAGCCGTTGAAAAATCCATGTTTATGTGATATGATATAAACATAATTATATACGAGGTAAAATTAAATGGAAAATAACGTGCAAAATCGTAAAATCCCGAAAATGATAATATTCGACTACGGACACACGCTCACTTATGAAGAAAAGTGGGACGGAGTAAAAGGCGAAAAAGCTTTGCTCAAATATGCCGTGTCAAATAAAAACAATCTCATGCCCGAACAAGTCTGCGAATTTGCTGACGATTTATTTTTGACTACAAACGCCGGACGCAGAAATGGACTGGAAGTTCATGAGCATCAGTTTCAAAAATTTTTATATGAGTACTTACAGATAAAAGTAAATTTGCCGCCGGTTAAACTTGAAGAAATATTCTGGGATAACGCTTCTCCTGCGCACGCTATGCCGTATATGATAGAAACACTTGATTATTTGCGTAAAAATAAAATAAGAACCGGGGTTATCAGCAATATTTCTTTCAGCGGAAAAGCGTTGAAAAACAGATTAAACAGAATTTTCCCGGATAATCGGTTTGAATTTATAATCGCGTCAAGCGAATATATTTTCAGAAAGCCAAATAAAATGCTCTTTGAACTTGCGTTGAAAAAAGCGAATCTTGCGGCAAATGATGTGTGGTATTGCGGGGATAGCGTCGAATTTGATGTTTCGGGAGCTTCTTCCGCAGGGATTTTTCCTGTTTGGTACGAAAGCGAAATTGAAAGCTGGTACATTGAGCGCGGAAAGCAAAAAATACCGGAGTGCGAACATTTACATATAACAGATTGGCGCGAATTAATAGATGTGCTGGAAGGACTGAAATAATATAACCCGAATTTTACAATAAAACCATAAAAATATTTCAAATTGAACGGATTTTTACAAAAATGTATAAGAAATTCATTGAATATTTTTTTTATATTTGATAAAATATACTCACTTGAGCTATGCTCAAATATAAAAACATAGGAGTATATTTATTATGAATGTAAAAAAATGGATTGATGATATAGTTAATTCTGAAATAAAAAAATCTCTGCCGGTTTTATCTTTTCCGGGAGTGCAGCTGATTGATGTCACGGTGAATGATCTGGTACATGACGGCGCATTACAGGCAAAATGTATGAAAGCGATTGCCGACAAATATGATACATTAGCTTCCGTGACATTGATGGACTTATCGGTTGAGGCTGAAGCGTTCGGAAGTCCCGTAATCTTTTGCGAAGACGAAATCCCCACAGTGGTAAAACGGATTATCGAGGATATGGACGACGTCGAAAAATTGCAGATTCCCAAAGTCGGCGACGCGAGAACCGGCGAATATATTAAAACTGTCCGAGAGGCAAAAAAGCTTATCACAGACAGACCGGTGTTAGCCGGAGCCATAGGTCCGTTTTCATTGTCCGGCAGACTTTTGGATATGACGGAAATCATGGTTTTAACTCTGATTGACCCTGACATAGTTCATGCAGTTCTGGAAAAAGTGACGAAGTTTATCACAGCATATGCAAAAGAATTTAAAAAAGCGGGAGCAGACGGCATAATTTTTGCAGAACCTGCGGCGGGACTTCTATCGCCCGATTTAAACAGGGAATTCTCTGTAAAATACATGAAACAGATAGTAGATGAAATCAAAGACGATAATTTTATGATTGTATACCACAACTGCGGGAATACTATTCCGCTGATTAAAGATATTCTGAACATAGGCGCGGATTGTCTGCATTTTGGAAACACTATAAAATTACATGATATGCTGCCGCTTGTGCCGTCTGATATTCCGGTCTTGGGAAATATAAGTCCTGCAAATCAGTTCAAAAACGGAACAGTCCAAAGCATGAGGGAGAATACGCTTGAAATACTCACAAAATGTAGTGTGTATAAAAATTATATTCCGTCGTCTGGATGTGATATTCCGCCGCTGTCGCCGTTGGAAAATATTGACGCATTTTTCGCGGCAGTAAAAGATTTTTATAAAGAATAAGAAGAATAAAAATCCTATTGCTTTTTTATCGGTTTGATGTTATAATTATCACAAATAAATTATATAGGGAGCAGAATTATGGAAAGGCGCAAATATCTTGGTAGGGCATATAAGGATTATTACAAAACATTCGCTTCTAAAATTATCAGAATAAACGAAGAAGATGTTAAAGGCTATGTATCTCTGGTTAAAATTGAAGAAGTTAATCGCCCGTTGATAGTGGGTGAAAAAGGCTCGGAGATTTGTCTTAACGATAATGGTTATAAAGAAATAAGTTTTCTGCCTGATAATGAAAATTGGAAAATTTGCGCTATGTATGATGACAAGGGGATTATCATTGAGTGGTATTTTGATATTACGCGGAAAAATTCTATTGATGAAAACGGAGACCCATATTGCGACGATATGTATCTTGACGCGGTTCTTATGCCTGACGGTCGGATTCTTATTTTAGACGAGGACGAATTGCGCGACGCTCTCGACAACGGTAACATAACGCAGGACGAATTTGATATGGCATGCCGTGTTTTGAATGAATTGATAGAACGTAAAATAATAAGTATAGATTATATGGAAAATCTGTGTTCGAGATTATTGGCACTTTTTGAAAAATAGGGGGCATTTTGTATGGAATCCGGTTACAGCGACGCAATTTTGTTGGCGAGAAAAAAATTAACAAGTCTGTCTCCCGAAAAAGTCTGCGATTTATGCGGAGTGAAATTTGACGGAGAAAAATATATAATCAAATGGATGTCAAAAGAGTATAATTTGCCGATTAATTCAACGGTTTCGACGGATTATCCTCAAATGCTGGAAATTATATTGCTGCATTATCTGACGTCTGAGGGCACAAAACAGCCGGAAAATAAACTAATGTCATACAGGGAAGTGCCGGGGGCATTATTTTATGAGCCTAAGTTTATGATAAGAGCCGTAAATCCAATCGTCAAATGTTTCGGGAAAAATCCCGAAAAACTGATTGAAACCGGCGGACTTTTCGGCGGCGTAAAATCGTCGGAGTGCGGCGATTCGGCATATGCTTTAAAGATAAATTTACTGCCGTATATGCCTGTGACTTACATAATTTGGGCTGGAGACGACGAATTCGAACCGTCCGGCAATATTCTTTTTGACAAAACCGCTTCGGGCTGGTTCTGCGCCGAGGATTTAGTCGTTGCAGCGTCGCTCGGAGCATATGAATTGATTGGGGAATATAAGAAAAATAATTGAGGGATATTTTGAAAATGAAGTTAAGGGAATATAAATCCGAAGATTGTGAAGAAATTGCAAAATTATTCTATGAGACTGTTCATTCAGTCAATTCCATAGACTATACAGAAATTCAGATCAGTGCGTGGGCTCCAAAAGACGTTGATTTATTTAAATGGGACAATAAACTTTCAAATAATTATTCTGTTGTTGCAGAAAAAGATAATATAATTGTTGGGTTTGGAGATGTAGACAGCGCGGGATATTTTGACCATCTGTATGTCCACAAAGATTATCAGCGAATTGGCGTTGCTACTTTGATTGCGGATGAAATAGAAAGATATAGCCGTAAAAATGGTATTAAAATCATTACAACAGATGCTTCCATTACGGCAAAACCTTTTTTTGAAAAGAGAAAATATGTTGTTCAGAAAGCGCAAACTGTTGAAACGAGAGGTCAAATATTGAATAATTTTAAAATGCAGAAGATATTAAATGAAAAGTAAAAAATTTATATAAATTTAAATTTATGATTATAAGGAGAATATATTTATGTCGAGAAAAAAAATCTCAGAAGTAGTTAAAACGGGTAAAATATTGGTATCGGACGGCGCGTGGGGAACGTTTTTGCAGAAAAAAGGCTTGAAAGCCGGCGAATGTCCTGAACTTTGGTGCCTTGAGCATGCAAACGACGTGGAGGATATTGCAAAAGGCTATGTCGATGCGGGAGCGGATATGATTGAATCCGACAGTTTCGGCGGCACATGCTACAAATTGGAGCATTACGGTCTTGCGGACAAAGTATCCGAAATCAACGAAGCGGCGGCGAAAATTTCGCGCGCGGCGGCTGGCGACAGCAAATGGGTTATCGCGTCGATTGGTCCGACTGGAAAAATGATTGTCCCTGAAGATGAGGACGAAAAAGATTACGAGGGAGACGATTTATACATATCGTCTGCAAAAGCATACGACGCGTTTAAAGTGCAGGCAGTCGCACTTGAAAAAGGCGGCGCAGACGCCGCGTGCGTCGAGACAATGAGCGACATTAATGAAGCGGTTTTTGCGATAAAAGCAGTCAAAGAAAACACAAAACTCGAAGTCATATGCACATTCACATTTGAGAAAACAGTTCAGGGCGATTATAAATCCATGATGGGAGTATCTCCTACAAACGCCATAAAAGCGGTAGTTGACGCAGGCGCGGATATAGCAGGCGCAAATTGCGGCAACGGTATCGAGAGAATGATTGAAATCGTTACGGAAATGCGCAAAATCAATAAAGACATACCAATACTTGTACACGCAAATGCAGGACTTCCGTGCAACGTCAACGGAGTAGATACTTTCCCTGAAACTCCGGAGGATATGGCGAAAGTCGTCCCGGATTTAATCAAAGCCGGCGCGAATATAATCGGCGGCTGCTGCGGTACGACTCCGGCGCATATCGCAGCAATGAAAAAGGCGATAGGGTGATTGCAGAGGTTAAATATAAAACGGAGATTAATATGGAAAACTATGAAAAGCTCAAAGACGAAGTGTGGGAAACATTAAAAGATTATCCGATGCATATGGCGAGTGTGTGGAGTCATTTTTACGGTGTTGCGTCGTTATGCGCATTTTTAGGGTTAAAAAGAGGTTTGGATATGGAAATATGCAAATGCGCCGGACTTTTGCATGATTTATGGCTCTTTCTTAATGTACCGATGGATATAGATACGCATAAAAAACATGGGTATCTCGGCAGTGATTTTTCACGGGAAATATTAAACAAAAACGGCGGCTATTCGGAAGAACAGACAGAAATAATATGCAGAATGATATACAACCATAACGACAAAGATATTTTTCACGATGAATATTCGGAAACATTAAAAGATGCGGATGTGCTGGAACATTATTTAAACAATTCTGGTGATGAAAATTATAAATACTATGGGCGAGATAAAAAAATATTTGACGAATTTATGATATTTGGAGATTATTTTGAGAAACATAAAGCTATATCAGGAAATATATAAAATAGTGGCAGAAATCCCCAAAGGCAAAGTTATGACATACGGACAGGTTGCGCGTTCGGTCGGGAATCCGAGATGGGCGAGGCTTGTGGGACAGGCTATGTTTAACGCGCCGGAATTCGACGTAACAGGGCGTATTATTCCGTGCCATAGAGTATTAAACTGCAAAGGCGAAATGTCCCCGGGCTATGCTTTTGGGGGACAGGACATACAGCGTAAAATGCTCAAGGACGAGGGTATTATTTTTAAACCGAACGGGTGTGTGGACTTGAAGAAATCAGGACTATAATTTTAAATTTAAAGTTTTTAAATAAATAATTAACGAAAGGGTACATAAATTTATGAAAACAAATTTTTTATCAACAGCAATAGGCAGTATGCCGTTTAATGACGCAGAATACGCAATAGACGTTTCTCTTGGCAGCTTGGACGCTCCGATTTGGCCTCAGCTTTCGGCATTCGGACTTCTGGAACAAATGGAAATCCAGTACAGCGAAAATATTCCCTGCGCGACAGTCGATTTTGAAAAAGCGCGTATGTATTTCAAAACAGACGGAGATTATTCGGAGGCGTTCGGCGAATTTTATGAAAAATATGAATCTGCCAACGAAACGGGCAATTTTGAGTTTATGGCAATTTCAGAAAAATATTCCAAAGGGCTTTATACGCTTCTGAACAGATTGCAAAAAGACGGCGTAAAACTGCCTTGGCTGAAAGTCCAGACGACCGGTCCCTGCAGTTTCGCATTGACTATCGTCGATGAAACCAAGAGAGCAATATATTATAATGAAGAATTCAGGGATGTTATAGTAAAAGCGATGGGAATGAAATCGCGCTGGCAGATTCAGAAATTCAAGCCGTTCTGCGATAATATAATCTGTTTTATAGACGAGCCGATTTTATCCGCATTCGGGAGTTCCACATATGTGTCGGTCAGCCGCGACGAAGTTGTCGGGATATTGAGCGAAGTTATCGAAGCGGTTCACGCAGAGGGCGCGCTTGCGGGAATACATTGCTGCGGCAATACGGAGTGGAGCATATTAATCGACGCGGGGGTTGATATAGTCAATTTTGACGCGTTCGAGTACGGCGACACAATCGCAATGTATGCGGATTCCGTCAAGAAACATCTTGAAAACGGCAAAATGCTCGCATGGGGAATAGTCCCGACGTCTGCGGCAATAAGAGAACAGACTGTCGAAAGTCTGGAAGAAAGATTTGAAAAACGTCTTGACAATTTGGCGTCAAAAGGCATAGATAAAAATCTGATCATTTCTCAGGCGATAATCACTCCGTCGTGCGGAACGGGTTCTCTCGATGTCGCCGACGCCGAAAAAGTGTTCAAAATGGTTAAAGAGTTGACAAAGAGAATGAAAGAAAAATATGGTGTGTAAAAATGAGTGAATTACGCTGGCCTGTTCCAGGGGTTGCCGTTATTGTGATGGACGGAGAAAAGATTGCTTTAGTGAAACGCATGGGCAGTGAAAAATGGAGCATACCTTGCGGGTGTATTGATTACGGCGAAGATTTTGTTCATGCCGCTGTTAGAGAAGTAAAAGAGGAAATCGGCATAGACTCCGAACCGGTGAAAATTTTTAATGTTGCGTCTAACAGTTGGTCTGCAAACGGTTCCATGTGGATTGGCAGTTCTATAGCGGTTGTACTGATTTCAAGACCGTTGTCTTTTGAGCTTACCGCAGACGGCGTTGAAGTTACCGAAGCAAAATGGTTCGACATTACCGGCACATTGCCGGAATTAGAATTTGTTGCGGATAAATATCCAATCGAAAAAATAAAAGAAAGTTTGTTGTCCCAAACCGAAATTTCGGGAATACTTCTTTCGGACCGCCAGACCAGTTTTATTCAACTGTAGAAATAATCGTTTTTATAAAAAATTAAGAGGTGTAAAATATATGGATAATTTGGATTTAATATGCGATATATGCGGAGAAATATTGCCAGAACATTATGTTGTGTACGAAACAGATAAAGGTGAAAATTTTGAAGTTTGTGATTTATGTAGAAAACATATTGATAATTTACTCAATGAAAAAGATAAAAAGATTTTAGAGCCAAGTATAGAATATTTTAACAGGTATTTATATATCCAAAAAATTAAAAGTAAAGTAGTAGCAGATTATGTAAAAAGTATTATAGAAAATCCAAATTCTCATTTACCTAAAGACAAACAAAAGGTTCAAAACAATACTTCTCAGGATTATGTGTATCAATCTAATGATAAGCAAAAAACATCAAGCGGTTGGATAAAAGGAATGAGGATTTTTGCGTGGATAGCGTTTTGTGCGATTATTATAATCGGAATTGTAATAAGCGTGCCGTTTTGGGATAATAGTCCGTTTATTGGGGTTGTAAGCGTATTAGGTGGTTTTGTAACGGCATTTTTATCAGTTGCGTTTATAATGATTTTCTTGGATATAGCTGAAGATATAAAAGCTATACGCAATAATACCGAAAATAATAAAAAACCATAGGAGAACAGAAACATATGAAAATCGCAATATCTGGAAAGGGCGGGGTAGGGAAGTCCACAATCGCCGCCGCAGTCGCCTTGACGCTGGCGAAAAGGGGACAGAAAGTGCTTGCTCTCGACTCCGACCCCGACGCAAATCTCGCAAGCGCGCTCGGAATCCCAAAGAGCGTAAAAATCCGTCCGATAAGCGCAGAAATAAAATTAATTGAGGAACGCACCGGAGTTCAAATCAACGAATACGGCAAAGTATTTAAATTAAATCCCGAAGTGTCGGATATTGCCGAAAAATTTGCAGTAAGTCTCCCGAACGACGTTCGGGGTAATGGCGTGAATCTTGTTGTACTCGGCGCAGTAAAAAGCGGCGGCGGCGGGTGCGCATGTCCCGAAAACACTTTTATACGCAGTCTTGTCGCAGATTTGGTTTTATACAAAAACGAAACCCTTGTCATGGATATGGAAGCGGGGATTGAACATCTCGGACGCGGCACTGCTATGGGGGTTGACGTTATGATAATCGTCGTAGAGCCGGGACAACGTTCGATTGACTGCGCCGAAACGGTGATTAGATTGAGCAATGAAATCGGATTGAAAAGATTTATTGTCGTTGGCAATAAAATAACGTCGAAAAACGACGAAGAGTATATTATAAATTCCCTGCCGAATCATAAAATGACGGCGTTTATGCCGTATGCGCAGAATATCCGCGAAGCCGACAGAGACGGCGTTTCGGTTCTGGACGCGTTTAATCCGGAGCAAATAAAAGTCATAGAAAGTTTGATTGCGGAGATTGAGAAATAAAATATTGTAGGGGCGAACTGTGTTCGCCCGCAAAATCTGTGCGTTTTTCCAACGGGCGAACACAGTTCGCCCCTACAATGTCACAAAAATCGAGGTGAAAATATATGAGTTACATGATAGCCGTCACAGGAAAAGGCGGCGTAGGCAAAACTACGTTCTGCAGTCTTGTGGTGAAAAATCTGATAGAATCGGGCAAAACGCCGGTTCTCGCGATTGACGCAGACCCGAATAGCTGTCTTGACGCGGCGTTAGGCGTAAAAGTCGCAAACACGGTCGGACGCGCACGGGAAGATATAAAACAAGAGGGTACATCGGCGAATATATCTAAAAAAGAACTGCTACAGATAAAAGTGAACGAAAGTTTGGTCGAATCAAACGGGTTTGATTTGATAGCAATGGGACGTCCTGAGGGCGCGGGCTGTTATTGCTACGCCAACGACGTTTTGAAAGCGGTTATCGCCGATTTATCGGGGCAATATCCATATGTCGTATTAGATAACGAGGCGGGGCTTGAAAATCTGTCAAGACGCATTGTGCAGAAAGTCAACGTAATGGCATTGGTGTCCGACAGTTCAAACGCCGGGCTTGAAACTTTGAAAAGACTGTATGAACTCGCGGTTGAAATGGAAATTCAGTATGATAAATTGGCGTTGGTTGTAAACCGCGTGAGAAATGACAGAATCCCGGCGAAACTTGAAGAAATCAAGAATTACACAAAAGCAAATTATATAATCGCGCTTCCAGACGACGACGGTATCGCCGAGTTTGCAGAGACAAACCGCAGTTTTCTCGAACTGCCGGACGATAATCCGGTGAATATAAAAGTGAACGGGTTTGTGAGGGGAATTTTGTAAAAATGATAAAATATATTAAATTACGGAGAATGACCGATGATGAATATATAATCTGGAAAGAATGGTCGAGTAAAAACTATATAAAATCCTTAATGGAAGCAAGACAATGCTCCGAAAATGATGCGAGAGCACTGGCGGATAAAGAAGCGAAAGAATTTTCATTGCCAAATGATAATTTATTCGTTGCGGAAAATAATGACGGTAATCCGGTAGGTGTGATATGGTATGTAATCCAAGACTTTAATCATATATTTATTTTAGATTTTGTCGTTTACGATAAATACCGACGAATGGGATATGGAAGCGCAATTTTAACTGAATTGGAACGCAAAGTGAAGTCAGAAAGATTTTCAATTATCGTGCTTCACGTTTTTGAATATAACAAGGCTGCTATAGAGTTATATGAAAAATGCGGATATAAAATAGTGCAAAATACTGGTAGCGGCGGCATGTATATGGAAAAACAAATTTAAAATATTACGGTATATTATAAAATTAAAAGCAAAAATATATTAACACGAGGTAAAATTTAAACATGGAATTGGATATTGCATTACAAAGGGTCAGCGACGAAGCGTCTGCAAAGATGCTCATGAAAGCTGAGGAAGACTGCGTCGAAACCTGTTTCAGCAGGTATGACACGCAGAAGGTACAATGCGGATTCGGCAAAAGCGGCGTATGCTGTAAAATCTGCCATATGGGTCCGTGCCGTATCACTCCGAAATCGCCGAAAGGCATATGCGGGGCGACGGCTGACACTATAGTTGCGCGCAACTTTTTAAGGGAAGTCTCAGGCGGCACTTCCGCGCACTCAGACCACGGACGG
>Ga0123357_10005208_pt1 | contig 15521 bp, 11 predicted proteins | sample TergutEmb28metaG_FD_89873 | JGI IMG/M metagenome (GOLD analysis project Ga0123357, IMG submission 89873) | Embiratermes neotenicus P4 segment gut microbial communities from Petit-Saut dam, French Guiana - Emb289 P4 | ecosystem: Host-associated > Arthropoda: Insects > Digestive system > Gut ... | reverse complement strand
GCGATCTGGAACGCGGACCGTAACACGCGCAGCAAGAAGATCGACTGGCAATTCCAAACCAAAGACGCAAGAATCAAACGACGACGACTTTACCCGAAAATTAAAGAGGAATGAACCAGTAGTGTCCCACGGCGGCGCGGCTGTTGCTGCTTGCCGTGGGCTACAAGCTTTGGCCCCTGCCGGGGCAGAGTGGCATGCAAGCATGCCGGCTAAATAATGCTGCGCAAACTGCAATCTTACGATTGCAGCTCTGTTATTTTTTTTGCGTATGTTAATTTGTGAATCGTTTAACGATGAGGGTGTCGTTTTGGCCGCCGAAGCCGAAACTGTTGGACATGGCGATGTCGACGGTCGCTTTGCGGGCGACGTTCGGAACGTAATCGAGGTCGCATTCCGGGTCCGGCTGGCTGTAGTTCGCCGTCGGCGGGATGATGCCGTCGCGGATGGTGAGGATGCAGGTGATGAGTTCGACGGCGCCGGCGGCGGCGATGAGGTGGCCCATCATGGATTTGATGGAGGAGATGGGGACGTTTTTGGCGTGAGGGCCGAAGGTGGATTTGACGGCGAGCGTTTCGGTGGAGTCGTTTTCCTTGGTGCCGGTGCCGTGGGCGTTGATGTAGTGGATCGCGGTGGGAGGGAGGTTGGCGTCTTTCAGGGCTTCGTTGATGGCGACGATCGCGCCGCGGCCTTCAGGGTGCTGATCGGTCACGGCGTGGGCGTCGCAGGATGAGCCGTAGCCGATGACTTCGGCGAGAGGCTTGGCGTTGCGGGCGAGGGCGTGATCGAGGGATTCGAGGATGACGATGCCGGCGCCTTCGCCCAGAACGAAACCGCCGCGGGTGGCGTCGAAGGGGCGGCAGGCGGTTTTCGGATTGTCGTTGAAAGTGGAGAGGGCGGTGAGGCGGTTGAAGCCGGTGACGCCGAAGGGGTGGATCATGGAGTGTGCTCCGCCGGAGATCATGATGTCGGCGTCGCCGTGGCGGATGATTTCGGTGGCTTCGCCGATGGCTTGGGTGGAGGCGGCGCAGGCGGTGAGGCAGTTGAGGGAGGGGCCGCGGGCGTTGAACTCCATCGCGAGGTGGGCGATGGTCATCGAAGGCTCCTGCTCGATTTCGGTCATGGTGTTGAAGGATTTATTGGCGATAGAGCCCCATGTGTTGGTGTTGAGGGCGCGGGCAGAGTCGTTCCAGGCGGCGAGGGCGGTATAGGTGAAGTTATCGAAGTCGAGTCCGCCTTCGCCGGCGCCGGTGTAGGTGCCGACGGCGTAGGGGTCGAGTTTCGCTTTGTCGAGCCCCGCCATCTTCCACGCCTGCGTGGCGGCACCCAGTGCGAAACGAGAGTTACGCCCGGCATCTTTGTGGCGAGCATAAGAAGAGCCGATGGCTTGCTGAAAATCGTAGTTCTTCACCTCGGCGGCAAAGGTGGTGGGAAAAGTACGTGCATCGAAGAGCGTGGTGGGCGTGATGCCCGAGTCGCCAGCGAGCAGACGTTTCCAGACGGATTCGATATCGTGGCCGAGCGGGGTGACCCAGCCGATGCCGGTGATGACGACGCGTTTACGCATATGTTTTCAACCACAGAGACACAGAGGCCACAGAGACGCACAGAGAACGACGACGGCATCTTATTTCTACCGTCAGTTCAACGTAAAACGTATTCTACAATCCCGCATCTTCTCGAACAACGCTCCCCCCTCCTGGGTGTGATAGGAGTGCAGGACATTTTCTGCGCGCCGGGGTGAGCTTTGCTGATTCGTAAAATTCGTATAATTCGTAAAGTTAGTCAAATTAGTGGAGAGCTCTCTCTCCTCCACGAATTTTACGAATTGAACGGATTTTACGAGTGAGATGGCCGCCTGGAGTGTCATGCCCTCTGACGTGAAATGCATTTCTTCTAAAAATTTTCTTGACACAGCTCATTTTTGGTGTAATTTATTTTCAAGTGATAGAGGTTGGCCACCGTGGCGGCCTCGTGGGAAAAATCCCGTACAACAGGAGAGCAAAGGATCAGGCACCAAGCCCAAAGGTTTGTTGCGCGCACAACGAAGGAGAGATGAAATGATCTCACGTCCCGGACGTACCGTTGCCGTTTCCTTGGCTCTGTCAGTCCTCTTCACAACACACCTCGCTCACGCCGCCACCCTTTACTGGGACATGAACGATTGGCGACCAGGCATTACCGACACCGCCAACGCCAACGGAAACTGGAACTCCACCCTCACCAACTGGTCCACCTCACCCGACGGCACCGTCAACACCGAACCCTGGGTCGACTACAGCGACGTCGTCTTCACCTCCGGCTTAAACTCCCCCGCCACCTACACCGTCACACGCGAATCCTACGCCTACGTCAATTCCTTCACCGTCAATGCCAACGTCACCCTCAAAAGCACTTCCAGCTCCACCATCTACCTCAACAACTCCACCCCCATCATCAACGTCGGCTCGGGTTTTACCTTCACCATCAATACGGCAAGCGGCAGTGCCGTCTCACTCTCCGACTCGCAAGGACTCACCAAAACCGGCGACGGCACCCTCAACTTCACCGGCACCGGCACCAACTCCTACTCCGGAAACACCAAAATCCAGGGCGGTACCCTCATCTTCAACAGCGACGGCCAACTCGGTACCGTCCCCTCCAGACCCACCGCCAACAACATCATCCTCTCCAATAACGCCGCCCTCCAAAACGGCTCCACCCTCACCCTCGACCCCAACCGCGGCATCATGATCTCCTCCGGCGGCGGCACCTTCCGCGGCACCAATTACGTCACTATGACCATCCCCGGCGTCATCTCCGACGATCCCAACGCCAAAGGCCAACCCATCACACACGCCTCCATCGCCACTCTCGTCCTCTCAGGCGCAAACACCTTCACCGGAGAGTTCATCCTGAATAATGACGGCGGACACGTCGTCCTCCAAAACTCAAACGCACTTGGCTCACCCGCCGGCGGAACCACCGTCGGCCTTTCGGTCTTGCATCTCCAGGGAAACATCGACATCGCCAGCGAACCTCTCACACTCAACAACTCTTCCGGTAATAGTGCCTGGGGGCTGGTCAATGACTCCGGAAACAACACCTGGGGCGGTCCCATCGCCCTCTCCGGCAGTTGCTTCATCAACAGCGCCGGCGGCACGCTCACACTCACCAATACCATCTCCACCGCTTCCGGCACGCCAAACCTCACCCTCAGAGGCGCAAGCAACGGCATCATCACCGGCGCCGTCAACCACTCCGGCAATCTCACCAAAAACGACGCCGGCACATGGACCCTCGACGCCCCCGCAAACGCCTACACCGGCTCCACCACCGTCAACGCCGGTACCCTCATCATCAACGGCTCCACCGTCTCCGCAACCACCACCGTCAACAACACAGGCACCCTCGGCGGCACCGGATCACTCCACGCCGTCACCGTCGCCAACGGCGGCGCCATCTCGCCCGGTCTCCTCGGCTCGCCCGGCACCCTCTCCATGACCAACCTTACCCTCAACGACACTTCCATCCTCAACTTCGATCTGGGCTCCGACTCCGACCTCCTTGCCGCCACCGGAAACCTTACCCTCGACGGCATCCTCAACGTCACCGCCGGCGACGGTTTCGCCCCCGGCTCCTACACCCTCATCACCTACACCGGCACACTCACCGACCACACCCTCGAACTCGGCAACATGCCCGACGGCTTCTCTTACGCCATCTCCACCGCCACCGCACACGAAGTCGACCTCATCGTCACCGGCATGCTGGGGGTGGGCCTGCAGAGGCCGCAGGCTGTACCAGAACCCGCCACTCTCGTTCTGCTTCTGCCCTCCCTGCTGATCCTCTCCCAAAAACGCCGCAAACCCACAACGTAAAAAACAAGGAGCACCGTGCGGTAGCACGGTGGCTGGCTCTCGAATGCAGTCCATGCACACATAAAAACATAAAACCATGAATACAAACCACCGTGCTACCGCACGGCGCTCCTTGCCCTGCATCGAACTCACGTTATTGAACGACTTGACGATTTGACGATTGAACGCCATTTTCGGAGCAACTCTGCCATGATTACTTCCCGCAAACACCGACTCGCTTTGACCCTCCTCACCGCCGCCATCACCGCCACCGCCACCCACGCCCTCGCCGCCACCAGTGCCACCGACTTCTGGGACCTCTGCGGCTACAACCAACTCTTCGCCGAGTGGGGCCCCAACACCCCCACCGGCGCAGGCATCCGCGTCGCCGTCGTCGATCCACAGGAATTCCCAACGGCCGCACAGGCCACCTCCTGGGGCGTCAATATCATCAACTTCGGTACGACATCCACCGGGAACCACGGACAAGGCTGCGCTGGCGTCCTCTACGGCAACAACTCCCCCTGTAACGCTAAATTCAACGGCGTCGGCACAGGCGTCACCAACGCCGTCGCCTGTTCGGATACCTACTTTTTCTACTCCTACGTCAATCCCAACCAAATGCCCGCACCTGCTCCCGCCGGTGACCCCATACGCGTCTGGTCTCACAGCTACATCAACCCCAGCGGCGTAAACTACGACAATACCTACTACAGAAACATGGATTACATCGTCAATCGCGACCAGTGCTCCCAAGTCATCGGCGTACAAAACTCCGTCCTTTGGGCCGTCTGTTACAACACCATCAACGTCGGCGACATCGGCGAGGACGGTGGCTCCACCGTACCGGGCAATTTTGACGGAGCGGGACGAACCAGGATCGACGTCGTCGCCCCCGGACTTTACACCAGCGATTCCGTCCCCGTCGTCGGAACCATCGCCACCGCCCTCTGGGGCATGACCGGCAACGATCCCAGCAACACCAACAACCCACTCCACAACGCCGCACACCCCGAAGCCATCAAGGCCATCCTCATGGCTGGCGCCACAAAAACTTTCCAGGCTTTCATCTCCGACACCAACAGCGTCAACTACAACACCTGGCAAAACAACTGCGACAGAAGCGGCAATCCCTATAACTTCTCCCACACCCCCACCGACCCCCTCGACCCCCGCCTCGGCACAGGACAGGCCAACATCTACAACAGCGCCCACATCATGGCCGCCGGTCAGCAACCCTCAGGCCCAGGCACCACCGCCAACACCCTGGGCTGGGACTACAACTCCATCGCCGACGGCTCACCCGTCACCTACTACTTCGACGTCGCTCCAGGCCAAACCCTCTCAGAACTCTCCATCATGCTCACCTGGAACCGCATCATCACCCCAGACGCCAGCGATAGTTGGTATATCCCCCTCTGGCACCTCGCCAACCTCGACCTCTTCCTCTACAACGCCGACGGCGACACCCTCGGCTCCCTCATCGACTCGAGCATCAGCGTCCTCTACAACGACGAATACATCTACGAACCCACCGATCTCCCCGCCGGACGCTACGCCATCCAAGTCGTCCAGCAATGGTATTCCGACGCCGACAATCCCTCCACCACCTACGCCATCGCCTGGACCGGCAATCTCACCGGCTCCTCCGTCCCCGAACCCACCACCGCTCTCCTTCTCTTCCCCGCTCTGACACTCCTCACCCGCCGCCGCAGGTAAACACCAACACAATGGACATGTGGTTTAATGAACTCTCTTGAGCACGATGGCTGAATTTTGGCCGCCAAGGGCGGTGGCGAGGATCAAGGCGTGCATAAGAGAGGTGGATGTTTTGTGGGTGGTGATGGGAAGGTCGGCGAGGGGTTGCGTGGTGTTGGCGGTGGGAGGGAGGGTTTGGGATTGCAGGGCGAGGGCGGCGGCTGCGAGGTCGAGTGCCTGAGCGCCTGCGCCGCAATCGCCGATGCCGGCGCGGACGGGGGCGATGGGGGGAATATTGGTATTGAAGACGGCATGCAGGGCGGCGGCGTCGGACTTGTCCCAGGTGGCGATGCCGTAGCCGGGCGGGACGATCAGGTGGATGTCGTTCGGAGTGAGGTTCGCGTCTTTGAGTGCTTTTTGGATCGCGACGGCGGGCGCTTCGCCGGCAGGGTCGGGATCGATCACGCTCTGAGCAGCGTTGGCGGACGAGCCGATGCCGACGACTTCGGCGTAGATGGTGGCGTTGCGGGCCTTGGCGTGTTCATATTCTTCGATCACGAGCACCGCGCCGCCTTCCGCCAGCACGGTGCCGTCGGCATGCACATCATAAGGTTTGCAAGCAGTCGCGGGGATGTCGTTGCAGTGCGTGGAGAGGCGATTGAGCTTGCACCAGCGCATGAGGGCCATGGGGTTAAGTTTGGATTCGCATCCACCGACGAGGGCGAGGTCCGCATTGCCACGCTGGATCGTGCGAGCGGCCTCGGCGAGGGCGAGGCCGGCAGAGGCCTGGCCGCAGGTGATCGTGTTCGACGGGCCTTGCGTGTCGTGCAAAATCGAGACGTGGCAGGCGAGCATGTTAGGAAGGTATTTCAGGAGCCAGAGGGGTGTGAGGCTTTCCATGCCGGAGGTTTTGCCGGGATCGTCCGACTTGCCCCACTTGGCGAGGGAGAAGGTGTTGTCGGGGTTCTTGGCCTGGACGAGCGCGGCGGCGAGTTCGTTGAGGTCGGCGCAGATCAGGCCGGCGCCGATGTTGCAGCCGACACGGGCGGGGTTCGGAGCGTGCCAGCCGGTTTGCTTGAGTTCGTCGAGATTGGTGACGGTTGATGCGACGGCTTTGGTGAGGAGTTTGGCGTCTCGGACGGCAAGGTCCGCGGCGATGACGGCAAGCTCAATGTCGCGGGCCATGATCTTAGTGGCTTTGCGATAGCTCTTGGGAACGTAGTCGGTGGTTTTGAAAGCGGGGACTTGGCCTGCGACGCGGGAGTCGAAGGCGGAGGGGTCGAAGAGTGTGAGCGCAGCGGTGGAGGACTTGGCTTCGAGCAGGGCGTTCCAGAACGCCGGTGTGCCGATGCCGTGGGGGGAGATGGTGCCGAGGCCAGTGATAACGACTCGCCGCATGTGGGCCCTTTGCGTGGGAACAATAACGAGGGGCATTGTAGGGAATTTTTAAGACGAATGCGAGATTTCATAAGATCGGTTAAGCTGTATGTCATGCGACATGCCTTTTACTTTGTTCTCCTTCCTTTGCTGGCATTCAGCCTTTTCTCTTGTGCCGCTCTGCCGTCTGCACTTGCACCGTCTGCTCGTTCCGCCGCCGATCGGCTTGATCTTGCCGAGGCTGTATTTCGCTATCAATTTGAACATAACGCCTCCGGCAGTCAGAAAAATTGCGATTACTTTTTCATTTGTATCGAGAGAGAGGATCCTTCGCCGGAATTGCTCAGACGCTTCGCCGACAACAAGCCGAAAGTCGTGCCCGCTTCTGATGCCACCAGCAGCGGGAGAGGCGTCAGCCATAAAACCCTCGGCGGAACCGGACTCCTCTTCACTATCTCGGACATCACCTGGCTCAACGACAATACCGCCGACGTCGATGGCGGTTATTACGAAGCCAACCTCTCCTCCTCCGGCAACACCTACCGCGTCGAACGCCGCGACGGCAAATGGATCGTCACCAAAAACACCATGCATTGGATCTCGTGATTTTTAATCTGGTGATTTGGCGATCTGGTAATCTGGTTATTTTTAATGGTACTTCCGCATCCGCGACAGCGCAAATCACCAGATCAAGAGAAAGCTTTCATCAACTTTGTCCTGTCGAACGCCATGTTATGTAACCAAAACCAGTCTACTTTTCCCGCGTTGTCGATGGATTCGACGGCGCCGGCCAAGTCACCTCGCTTCGCCTGTTCTCCGGCGATTTGCAGATAGAGCGAAACTTTTGTATCGCTGTCTTTGAGCTGTGCGGCCGCTTTTTTTGCTAAATCGAGCGTTTTGTATGCTCCAGCCATGTCGCCCGCTTTCGCTTGCGCAATGGCGATGCTTTGATAGGCATTTGCTTTCTTTGCATCGTCATTGATCTGGGAGGTCGTTGTCTTCGCGCCGGTGATGTCGCCCATTTCCGCTTGAATCTCGGCAATGTCCCAATAGGCATTCGCCAACCGGGCGGCGTTGTTGATCCGCGAGAGCGTCTTCTTCGCTCCGGCGACATCGCCCGCTTTTGTTTGAGCCGCGGCGATGGTCCGGTAGATATTCGCCTTGTAAGCATCGCTGTCGATCAGCGTCGCCATCGCCCCGGCTTCAGCGAGATTCCCCGCTTTCGCATAAACCTCGGCAATGGCTTGGTAGATCGACTTCTTGTGATAAACGTTATCGCCGAGCAGCTTCGCTGTTTCCATAGCACCGGCTATATCTCCCATTTTTACTTGATCGTCGGCAATCGACCAATAGCAATAAAAACGCTCGTCCTCTTTGTCGATTTTCAAGGCCGCGGCTTTGGCCAGTTCAATGGTTTTGTTCGCTCCGACTATGTCTTTCGCTTTCACTTGAGCCGCGGCAATCTTGCGGTAGGTTTCCGCTTGCGTCTTGTGAGAGTCGCCGCCGTCGATTTGTGTTACCGTTTCCTTGGCCAGTTCAAAAGTCTTGCGAGCCTCGGCCATATTTCCCGCCTGAGCGTAAGCCTCGGCAATCTCCCGGTAGGCCCACGCCTTCCAATAAGCGTCTTTGCCGCTCGGCGGTACCGCTTCCCTGGCTTGATCGAGCGATTCGCGTACATCGATCGTGTCGCACGCGGCTTCGGCAATGTTTTGGCAGGTCCGCGCCCTGGCAAAGGCATCGCTCATCAGCGAGGCCGTTGCCTTGGCGTCGGCGAAGTCGCCCGCTTTCATTTGCGCCTGGGCAATGCGCTGGTAGAGAGTATTGGATATGTTTCCACTCGCCGCCGCCGTTTCTTTGACGCCGGTAATGTCGCCCGCTTTTAGTTGGATATTGACAATGCTCAGGTAGGCGTCCTCTTTCCTATAGGAGTAGTTGATTTGCGACGCGGTTTCTCTGGCGCCGGCGATATCGCCCGCCTTCGCTTGAGCCGCGGCAATGTGCATGGCGGCCTCCGCCTTGCTGTAGTATTCTTCAATTGGCTTCGCCGTTTCCTTGGCGCCAGCGATGTCACCCGCTTTCGCTTGAGCCCTGGCAATATCGAGGGGGGCATATTTCTTGAGATAGTTGCCGATGAGTGTTGCCGTTTGCTTGGCGGCGGCGATATCTCCCGCTTTGGCCTGAGCGGCGACAATGTCTGCATAGGTTCTCGCTTTGGAAAAATCATCGTCGATCAGTGCCGCCGCTACCTTGGCCTGCTCAAAGCTCTTCCGCGACTCGGCCACATCGCCCGCTTTCGTCTGCATCTCGGCAGCCCACAGGTAGGCCCTCGCTCTCCCCCACTTCGACGGGGCTTCGTTGCCCAGCAGCATCGTTCCTTTGGCTGTAGCAATATCTCCCATTTTCGCTTGAGCATCGGCGATCCACGAGCAGACTCGACTTTTGTCCGAGGCGTCGCCGATTTTCGCGGCCGCTTCCCGGGCCTTATCGAGCGTTTTGCGAGCACCGGCCGTATCCCCCGCTTTCATCTGTGCCATGCTAATCACACGATAAGCCAGCATCCTGCCGCCGTCGTTGCTGATTTGGTTAGCCTTCTCCAATGCCGTGGCGGCGGATTTTCGGATGGCATCCCGTTGTGCATCGGTCCATTGCGATTGCGTCAACAATGGCTTTTCAACGGTTGAAGATACTTTCCCCTGACATGCGGCAAGGAACAGAACCGCCGTCAGAGAGATCGTTCGAGCGACTCGACGCATGGCACACTCCTTCTGGTTCATTTTCTGGTTCATTGTAGGGCATGGCAAGAAATCGAGAGCCGATCCCGGCTAAAGCCGGGGCTATATGGGTGAATCTTCTCTGGGCGTTATCGTCACGGGGAATCCATATTGTTTGTTGTCGTCGCGGAGGGAGGTTCTGCGAAAGCTCCACCAGCAGGCCGTCGCGGTGGATGCCACGAAAAACCAGTATGGCACGAGAAGAAATGTTCCGAAAGCGTCATGCTCCAACTGAATCCCCCAAAACGATCGGCTCTCATCGTATTCCAGCCCGTCCCATAGCCCTCCCGCCCGTTTGAAGTCCGAATAATAATAATGGATAAAACTGACTTCGATTGCGAGACCTTTCCCCACGACCTTCTCATTTGTCTTGCCGCATTGGACGCCGCATGGATTGATGCTGATGCCCCACGTCGGCGTGCCGACGTATCCGATCGCCACCTGATACCAGTGGCTCAAACACCAGACGGATAACGTCATCAGACAGGCACTCACGAGAACCCAGCGTATGACCCACAACGGCGCCGTGGCCTTCCTCCAACTGACCGGCTGCGAACGATGAACGGACGTAAGCCGCCAGATTGCCCACAGACAAAAAGCAGCAAAACAGGTCAAAAACCATAATGGCACGATCATGCAAAAGAACGGTATGGTCCACGTTGAAACAGGCAAATGACCTCCGGCTTCACGCGTGAACGAGAAATCGAACCACCCAAACTTTCTCTCTCCTCTTTTTTCCCCATCCGTATCGTAGTCGGATGTGTGATATAACATATCCTCATCGCCTTTGAGTATCTGTATGCGCTCGAGTTTTTGCCGGCCATTCCTGCATCCAAAACTCTCGAATCCCGTTTCGACGCTGTAGCGTCTGATTTTCCACAGCGATACTTCCTGTTCAGACACGCGAATGGCCCAGGTCGTATCCTCCTTGCGGCCTTCAACCCAGTCCGCATCCCCCTTGTAGCCTTCCGTGTAGCCAACGCCGAACGTGTAATAATGGCTAAGCGTCCACGCCACGAACACAAGAAGCAGCAAAGCCGCGAACAAAACACGAAGCCCGAGAGAGAGGAAGGATCGTAATTTTCGAAATAAACCGTACATGTTATTTCCCAAAGCTATCCGAGCCGCGACCGTAAGGGAGCGACAGGCGGTATTTTCGCATGGTCACACGGGTCGCTCCCTTACGGTCGCGGCTCGGATTTCTCCGCTATTTCAACGATCGTGACCTTTGCCGAATCATCCGGATCAAATGGACTGCCACTGGGGCCTTTTTCAAAGTCTTCCAGGTGAATTTCAAAGACGGAAACCGTTGAGCCCAACCGCACGCGAAACCGCGGATGTACCCGGTCTTTGTCTCTTTTGTAACTTGTCAGTTTGATCTCCTGGCTCATGTCTCCCCTGGCTCCAATCATCCGACAAGCGGTATCGTATGGGCTTGAGCAGGATTCACAGGTTTCGCCATTGAGTCGCATCAACCATCCGGTGAATGACAGCTTGAGATCGCTCTGGTCTGGCCGATTACTGGATGGGAGGGCAGGCTCAAAAAGGATATCGTCCAATTCCACCACCACGAATCGCGTTTGTCCCGTTTCTGTCTGAAGATCCCCGAGAAAGAGTATGGGCCGTACATAGGCATTTCGGAAATAATTACCGTATTGGCATTGCCCTCCGAACCGCCGCGGTCGATGCATGCTGTTGGCAAGCTCCAACATTTTTTCCCAGCATGGCGGCCACGACCGCAACTGAAACGTCCCTCCGCCGCCACCGTTTATCCACCCGTAATCCTTGGCGCCATAGCCACGCCCATCCTCCCCCCGCCCCACAAAATCCTTCCGATTGCTGGCCACCACACGGTCGGCCTCATCATAAAATCGTTTCGCCTGTTCCACCGCCGCCGCCCAATCCCGTCGCCACAGATGCCTCGGCAGCCAAAAGGCGAACACCACAATCACGCCGACGCCAACCCCCACAATGGCCAGTCGTCGAAACACTTTCAACATCATGGCTGCAGTCTATCATCAATCGTGTGCAGGATAAAATTTTTCAGGTAATATTTCCGTTTGATCGCTGGTAATTCGTTCCTTGGAGTGGATGTCATGATTCGTGTGGCTTTGGTCGGTGCGTGCGGCGTGGCGAGTGCTTATCGGCAGGGGTATGCGCGGATTCCGAACGTGCAGTGGAAGGTCGCGGTCGATGTGGATGGGGAGAAGGTCAAGAAGTGCCTGGCTGAGGGGTGCCAGCGGGTTTCGACAAAGTTTGAAGATGCGTTGGCAGATGATGTGGACGTGGTGGACGTCTGGACGCCGAACCATCTGCATGAGGAGCAGGCGGTGCGGGCGCTCGAGGCGGGCAAGCACGTGCTGCTGCAAAAGCCCATCACCAACACGCTTGCCGGGGCGGACCGTATCGTGGCGACGGCCAGGCGAATGAACAAGACGGCTGGCATGTACATGACGTTGTATAACAATCCGTTGCTGTGGGAACTCAAGGAGATGATCCAGCAGGGTCTCTTTGGCGAGATACAGAACACGCGGGCTCGCAATGCGTATCCCTTTCAACGACACAATACGCTCGGCCCGGAAAACTGGCGAAGCGATCAAGCCAAAGTCGGCGGCGGATGCTTCATCCAGTTATCGATCCATTCCATCAATCTGCTTCAGTGGCTCGTCGGGCGGCGGGTGACCGAAGTGATGGGTTATGCGGCCAATCAGTATTCGCAGGGAATGGTCGGCGGAGAGGACGTGGCGATAGCATGTGTGAAATATGGCAATGACAACAAATCACCAATGGGAATCTTTGACGCAAGCTATGCGGCCGATGACGTATCGCTGGAAATTTACGGTACCCGGGGATTCTTCAAACTTGAGCGGAACGGCGAAATAACATTATCGCTGGGAAAGAATCCGTACCAGGCGGACAAGCCGTTTTCGTTTCCGATGATGAACAACATGGCTTCTGGCGAGCCGGTGCGGTTCCGCCGCGCGGAGCCGCACGATTCCGATGTATCGCGGCCGTGCAATCAGCACCGCATGTTTTTCACAGCGATCCAGGAAGGCCGACCGCCACACGTGACGGCCGAGGACGGAAGACACGATCTCGCGGTCTGCATGGCAGTATATGAATCGTCCCGCATCGGCAGAGCGGTGCGGGTGTGATGCGGTCCCCAATGAATCGTCAAGTCGTTCCATCGTTAAGTCGTTAAATCGAATTGGCAAGGTTCATCTTTCGATTTAACGACTTGACGCCGCAGTTTCTCAATCCCTCGGCGACAAAAAAATTGGTATCCTCGTCCCCAGGGGTGCATGACGTTTTAGGCGGGATGCCGCCGATTGGAATTTGGAATTTGTTTCGAGTTTCGAGTTTCGAACTTCGAATTTTTCCTTGCCTCTTTTCGCTGTATCTGTTAATTCCATACTGACCGCGAGAGGTATAGCATGCCTACGACGCCTTTCCAATCTCCACAAGCTTCATGGCATCCTTTTGCGGCCACGCGATGGAGCATCGTTCTTGCGGCTGGGAATTGGCGAGCAGGGGAGAGAGGGTCCGCGGCGCGTCAAGCGATGAATGAGCTGGCCGGGCAATACTGGTTTCCGCTCTATGCTTATCTGCGGCGTCAAGGGCATTCGCCGGCTGCGGCGGAGGATCTCGTGCAGGGGTTCTTTACACGGTTGCTGGAAAAAGAGGCGCTCTCCGCGGTCGATCGGTCCAAGGGGAAATTTCGGTCCTTCCTGCTGGCGTCGCTGAAACATTTTGTCAGTGATGAATGGGATAAACGTCGTGCGGCGAAACGCGGAGGGGCGGCGTCCGCTCTTTCGTTTGATGCGATGGAGGCGGAGGTTTGCTATGCAGCGGAACCTGTGGATTCGCGGACGCCTGAGCAGGTTTTTGAACGCCGCTGGGCTTACGCGATTATCGAGCAGGTTCTTACTCGGTTGCGTGATGACTATGTTGCTCGCGGGCAATCTGAGATTTTCGCGGCGCTGCGGCATCTCCTTGTCGGCTTTTCCTCCGGCAAGCGTCATGCTCAGATTGCGGGAGAATTGAAGATGACGGAAGCTGCCGTGAAAGTTGCCGCGCATCGGCTGCGGCGGCGGTACCGCGAACTGCTGCACGAAGAAATCGGACAGACCGTTTCCGATCCCGCTCTCATTGATGAGGAAATTCGGCAATTGCTGGAGAGCCTGTAACTTTTTTGGATTTTTTCCTTTGTAATAGATGTTAGCCCCTGGCGCTGCCGGGGGGGCGAAGCAGAGAGGATCATCACCGGTATGCTCCCCCGGCAGAGCCGGGGGCTAGTGAGATTGGACAAGCCATCGGAGATATGACATGAGCAACCCATCCTCCGGCATCTGCCCTGAATGCGGAGCACAACTGCCTGCGGATGATTCGCGAGCGATTTGCGTGGCTTGCCTGCTCAAGCGTGGGCTTGAAACCAATACGGTCGGCTACAGCGCGGACCGTCCTGCGGCCACTTGGGCGCCGCCGTCGCTGGAGGAAGTCGCGGGTAAATTTCCGGAGTTGGAGATCGGCCGCCTCGTGGGGCGCGGGGGGATGGGGGCGGTCTATCAGGCTCGGCAGAAAAATCTGGATCGCATGGTGGCGTTGAAGATTTTGCCGCCGGAAATCGCGGGAGGGGATGGGGGGTTTGCTGAGCGCTTTGCGCGGGAAGCGCAGGCGATGGCGAAGCTCAATCACCCGCACATCGTCGCGATCCACGAGTTCGGCGAACGCGGCGGATGGTTTTATTTTCTCATGGAATATGTTGACGGGCTGAATCTTCGCATCCTCCTTGACTCCGGACACGTCTCCGCGAAAGAGGCACTTGCGATCGTTCCGCAAATCTGCGATGCGCTTCAATACGCTCACGATCATGGCATCATCCATCGCGACATCAAGCCGGAGAATATTCTGCTGAGCAAACAGGGGCAGGTGAAGATTGCGGATTTTGGTTTGGCGAAGTTGATGGGGCGACAATCCGAGACGCGGCCGTTAGGGAGCGTTTCCCCTGGGCTGAAAACGCTCCCTGACGGTCGCGCCTCGGATGATCGCGGCTCTGATTGTCGCCAAATGAAAACTGACAAAGTCATGGGCACGCCGCATTACATGGCACCTGAACAATTCGAAACCCCGGCTGAAGTCGATCATCGTGCCGACATCTATTCTCTGGGTGTGGTTTTTTATCAGATGCTCACCGGCGAACTGCCGCGAGGGGGAGAATTCGATGCTCCCTCCAAGCATGTACAAATCGACGTTCGTCTCGACGAAATCGTCCTCAAAGCCCTCGAACGAGAACCGGAGAAACGCTACCAGCAAGTCAGCGAAGTCAAAACCCAGGTGGAAACAATCGTCGGAACAAGCAGCCCTCCGCTGGCGGCCCCCACCGACAAAGTCCCGACGGCAATCCCATCCCCTCCGCAAACCTCTCCATCGTTTCTCAAATGGATCAAGGCTCGCCTCAATGCTCGTTTCTGGGAACCCCCGCTCGTAGTGCGAAGGAACGGACAACGAATGATCTACTGGCCGGCCCTGGTGGAACGCGGCGTCCGAATACTCTTCATTGCCACTTTACTTGCGCTCTACGCGGGATTCTCCATCGGTACAGCCATCCGAGGAACCAATCTCGATACCTCCACTCCAGGAATCTCTCGCGGTACCTACATCGGCCTGGGCGTATTCAGCTTCATTTTCGTGATCGCCGGCTTAGCGACGATGAGACGTATTCTGGTCGGACTTGCGCGACCGCTCCACGAACTGCCGGCGCGTGACCCGGAGAAAGGAACCCCCACCATGCAACGCGAATCACCCAACGCCCCGACTTCCGCCCACTCGCCGAGACTCG
>Ga0123357_10005207_pt1 | contig 15523 bp, 19 predicted proteins | sample TergutEmb28metaG_FD_89873 | JGI IMG/M metagenome (GOLD analysis project Ga0123357, IMG submission 89873) | Embiratermes neotenicus P4 segment gut microbial communities from Petit-Saut dam, French Guiana - Emb289 P4 | ecosystem: Host-associated > Arthropoda: Insects > Digestive system > Gut ... | reverse complement strand
TGAGCTCTGATTCCTGTTGTCTTGTCAATGTTTGGGTCATTGTTGTATATTCTAAATCTCTGAGTTGTTTCTTAAGTTGTCTGAGCGTGTCGCTTATAATCATATTCCACCCCTCGTTATTCTTCATACTCTTTAATGTCCCTTCTTATGAAGAAATTCGACGGTTCGAGAACTAGGTACTGTTCCAGATTCTCCGAATGCTTCATACTTTTATTACAAGAGTGCAGTCATTTTTTAAAGATATATTTTTTATTATTAAACGACGAGTCGAAAGAACCACTTTCAACCGATGCCTTCGATTTCCTTACGCGTTTAAGATGGGGGGTGCAGTCGCATATCTGTCAGATTCGCTCCCATATACCAACGAGTCCCCTCCGGTTATGTAGGCAACTTTAGGAAAAAGTGTTGAGGTCATCAGCATCCGCTCCCTTTGATGACCTCTTTCACACGACACCTGTCTGTGGATGAGAGGTACCCTAACTTACACATCAATGACTTTCTCGGTACCGTTCTGGTTTTCCAGGTCTTTACCACCGACTCCTTTTCCAATCCCGCGGTAACAATATCGAACACATGAATGTCGGATCCGTATGTCGGCGATTTGCTACTTATTTCCGCGATCGTACATGACAAACCGTTTGTTTCCGTCACCAATACTGGTCTTTTCTTACCACTGGTATCGTCCTCGAACGGGACGTATGTGATCCACACCTGCCATGCTGAAGGTGTGACGATCTTTTTCTTGAGCCTGAATTTACTCATTCTTAAGACCTCCTGTTGCAGACCATCAGCGCCAAGAGGTTACCTATTGCCTTCTCGGTTTCTTTCAGCCGTACGAGGTATGATTTCCATTGCTTCGGAGTCATGATCATTTTATCAAAATCTGTTTTGAAACAGAATTTGAAACGGTTGTTGCGGGTTTTATCCACGTCCATCTTGGCCGATTCTATTTTGCTTTTTGTTGTCATCAATACAGATGATGAGATCAATGTATATGGAAAAATCATTTAATAGTTAAATGCAATATTTGATTAATATGAGGCATGTACACATATGTTCTTTAGGTTTTCATCACGAACCCATACTCGAACCTATAATGGGTGGTGGAATACCCTGCGAAAAACTATATTTGCTGTGGAATGACGATGCGAAAATCAATGATACCTTGAACCGCGTCAAAGAGGGAATATCGAAAGCTAATGGCAAGATGGCGGTCGAAATAAAGGAGATTGACCCCTTCGACTACTATTCTGTTATAAAAGCTGTCAAGGAGATATCGATAGAAGAGAAGAAGGATAACGAAAAGGATGTGAAACTTTACATAAACATAACCGTCGGAACGGGAATAATCGTAGGAGCATTATGCGCCTCCTCATATTTCACGGACGCTCAGGTATATTACAACATAGACTCCAAGATAGCAAAGGCCGATACCCCCACGTCAGAACTTATCAAACTGATAGATACTCCAAAAATACCGGACGCCGAAAGAATGGACAAGAAACAAAAAAAGATAATGCGCTACGTGGCAGACCAGAAAAAGCCTGTGTCGAAGAAATCCGTGATGGAGCTGTTCAAGCCGTATAAAGGATCCGATAAAGCACTCGCCTCATTGATAACACACCACCTTAAGATTCTGAAAAGAAGTGGGTTGATTGAAATTTCGGACAATGATCGTAACCGTAGAGAAAGGGAAATCGTAGCAACAGATCTGGGCACAATGCTAGCGCTGTGGCTTCCAAAACTAGATGGCTGATGAGTGGCGGAACATCGCATATTTTCATTTCAGATCCTTAAATCGGTAAAGTTATGAAAATATAACTCATAATAGCAGAATCCCGAACCTTACTCCGGCAAGACACTTCTGAGTTCAGCTAATGATCCAAATTCCTCGGAGAACAGCTCGTATGCCTCATAAACCACAGACAGACAAAGGTTGCACGTTTTAATTTTATCCAAATCTATAAAGAATATTCTTTCTGGATAATCTGGTTTTCCTCCGAATCCGAGGGCAAGATAATACTTGCAAAGAGATTTTTCTCGCAATTCTTTAATCATTTTTAATCGATTTTTTGTCTTTCCGCACCAATTTATAGAATATGATTTATCATCATGGTGTTGCATTGAATCATAATATTGATCGTTATTTTCCTGCATCCTGTCATAATACTGGCATATCACCTTGAAAAATTCTGCGGTCAATCTGTCCCTGAACAGCCCCGAACCTTGGTATATGAAGGATGTATCAGGCAACAATTTTTTTGTAACATAACCTTCAAAGCGCTCTTCATTCGTGAAAGGACCCCCACAGGATTCTTTTAACCCCTTTTCAGTTTTCATTTTGTCGTATCACCCCGTCTAAAACTTCTGATAGATTCGCCGTTGAACGATTCTAAACTCTAAAGTATAATTTCAAATATATATCATTGTCGGATGATGGGGCCGCGTTGAACAAATCATGCATGACATCTGACCTTGTATGAATTGTACGATCCTATCCTCCAGTCAAGCTCGTTGTTAAGCCTTTCCGTACTCTTCGCTCTCAGCGATTCTCCGAACAGTCTCTTCAGCGAAGAGAACGCCGTCTCCTCCTTCCATCTGATCGTGTACCCGACGTATTCATACCATTCCTTCTTACCATGCCTATGAATGTACAGGACGTGTTGTTCCTCGGGAAACAATTGTTCGATGTTACGGCGTTCTCTCTTGTGTCAACTGCATAATCTCTAACGAAGGACACAATCAAGATTGAAAATAAGCTGTTGCAATCTTTTAGATACGATGAAATTACAGATGGGGTGCAATTCTAATATCATGCAATCAATTATGCCGCGAATGGATTCGCTTGAAGAACTGAAATCCGAACTGCGTCAATGTCGTGAATGCCGGGATCTGTTCGGTTTCGAACCGAGACCGGTGTGCATGGGGAACTCATGTGCGAAGATCGTGCAGGTGAGTCAGGCACCTTCAATACATGTACACAACACAGGGCGTTCATTCAACGACATAAGCGGAAGAAGACTGAGAGGGGAATGGTATCACATATCCGACGAAACGTTCTATGATCCAAACATCTTTTACATCACGTCCGTCGGTCACTGTTATCCCGGTAAATCAAAACATCAGGGAGACAATCCTCCGCCGAAGATCTGTGCGCAGAAATGGTTAAAGCGTGAGGTGGAACTTGTCGGCAACGAGATATTCATACTAGTAGGCAAAGCGGCCGCGGATTTCTTCTTCCCGAAAAGGGATTTCGCTGAACTCGTGTTCAATGACCAGGAGATTAAGGGAAAACCAGCCTACGTCTTACCTCATCCCTCTCCTCTTAACGTGAAATGGTTCAGGGATTATCCGCAATTCGAAAAAGAAAGGGTACTGACCGTAAGGGATGCGGTTCACAGACTGATCCGATGATCTACTTCTTCAGGTAGTGATGATACTCTTGATATTGCGTAATTGTCATAGATTATGCCGAGGATACATTCATCATTATGTGCCCAGTATCGGCCGGCCGCAGGATCGTGTTCGAAGAGTTGCGTGATGTAGTCGCACCTATCACCAGAAAACACGGTGTGTCCCGCGTATATCTCTTCGGGTCCAGGGCGCGCGGCGACAATACCGAGAATAGCGATTTTGACTTCCGCATAGATGTTCCTACAAGTTTCGATATCATTGACATATGCTCCTTCCTGAATGATCTCAAGGATGTCCTCGGGAATGATGTGGATGTTGTCTGCGAAGACAATTTGCGCGAAAAACAATATTTCATGGAGGGGATGCTTCGTGACAGAAAGATCATCTTTGAAGCCTGACTCGGAACCATTGCAGATGATTGTGAAATATTGCGAGGATATAGAAGATTTCATCGCACTTTACGGTTCGATGAAGAAGACTTCTATGATAAAAAGCCGCTTCAATATTGTTGCGCATTCTCGCTGATACAGATCGGTGAACAAATAAAACGGCTTTCTTCTGAATTAAGAGATGCGTATCCAGATGTTGATTGGAGAAGTGCTGCAGGATTGAGGGATTTTATAGCACATAAATATGGCGACATAGATATTCTGCGTGTCAGGTCGACAATACTGAACAAGGTTCCTTCTCTGAAAGATTATTGCGTTTATATCATTGGCCGTATCTGAGAACCTCGATTTTGACAAAAATATCAGATTTCACAGAATAGTTCTTATGTTTCTATACATTTTTTAAAGGAATGGCATCCTGCAGTTCAGACCGATTGTAGAAGATCATCCCGGAGTTCAGTCTTTGATAGTTGTCTGATCCTTTACAGATTGTTGGAGATGTGGTAGCCCCCGGCAGATTCGAACTGCCGTCGCAAGATCCAGAGTCTCGCATGATTGACCGCTACACTAGGGGGCTGTAGTTCCGCCTAATACCGCATTGTTTTTAATTCTTTTCGTGCGCGGTCCGAAAGAGAAGGCCCAATCATCGGACACACAAGATGTGTTTTTCCATTTTAAACACCATCTTTCACCCGTAGTTCTTAAAAATCCTCAAGAAGGAAGTCCGCCAGTGCCGCCACCCGTATGCCGTTGATGTTCTTTGCAGGGTATCTGTGAAGTGTGATTATCGTCTTTGGGAAATTATCTTTTATAGCGTTCAGGGATCTTGTCTCCCTTTCCTTGATCTCGGGCGTGGACGTCTCCAGGGTCACCTGATAATATTCTCTGGTGTCTTTTTATGCAATTGTAAAACGTACTTTACAATTTATTAAAGCGGTCTCGACAGATGGATTGATATTATCACACACCTTTCAAAGGATCATGGCAGCAGAAGGTCTGCAGTTCAGAGGCACGTTCATCATGAAGTTCCTGGCCGGAGAACTCGACCGCGCACGTCGGGAGATCTCCGGTCATTCTTTGTCTGAAATGCGGGTGCGGTACGGTGACGATGTCTCCCGCATCATGTACTCAAGATACTGCATCAAACCGCTCAGCCTTCACGAGGACAGTATACAGAAGAACGAGATCATCGGATTCCGTGACAGGAACCCTTTCACTATACGTCCGCTGTTGAGTAACGACCGCAATGTTATCCCATGCAAGGTGACCGAATACAAGATACCGTTCGAGGGCGACGAACGTCTGTTCAATCTTACCACGCGTCCGCTGCCGTTCTACCCGTACGGCAGGGTGGAGGACGGTTCGTTCGTCATACGTTCGAAGGACGGGGAAGAACTCTTCATCAGCGATTACGAGTACAATCTAACTCTTTTGAAAGAATGTCTTGAGGTAATCTCTTTAGCGGTGGAATGTTACAACAACGATCTGAGAACGATGATCGATGAAATGATGGGATGAAAATGTTTCACGGCCGGATCAGACCGTTCTGATCGCAATCTCCCTCAGTACGATCGCTGTCCGATCTATTTCAGAGCCTTCTTGATGTTGGCGTATATATCTTCGATGTCCCCTTTGCCGTCGATATTCACGAGCTTCTTCCTGTCCTCATAGTATTTTATCAGAGGGAATGTGTTGTCCCGGTATACCTTCAGCCTTTCTCTGACGGTCTTCTCGGTGTCATCGCTTCTCTGGTACAATTTCGCTCCGCACTTATCGCATATGCCGTCCTTCTTCGGTTTCTTGTATATCAGATGATACACGGCATTGCAGTCCGGGCAGGAGCGTCTGTTGGTCAGCCTTTTCACTAATTCTTCGTCATCGACATCTAAATTCACTGCTACATCGATGTTCACCACAGTGCCAAGCGCGTCGGCCTGTTCTACCGTTCTCGGGAAACCGTCAAGGATGAATCCTCCTTTGAGTGTTGACATCTTATCTTTCATCAACCCTATGACCAGGTCGTTGGGAACGAGTTTTCCGGAGTCCATGTATTTCTGTGCTTCCTTCCCCAATGCGGTCTGATTCCTTACGGCTTCCCTGAGCATGTCTCCCGTGGAAAGTCTTGTCAGTCCGAGTTCGTCATCCAGTCTTTCCGCCTGTGTTCCTTTTCCCGAGCCTGGGGGGCCGAGAAGAACTATCTTTGTTTTCATGGATGGTGGATAGACATTCTTAGATAAAAGGGGTCTGTAACACATAATGATTTTTTCAGACCGTTAATCTATAGAGCCTATGGCAGAGGGGGCTGCCGATACTCACCCTCGTTAGGGCCCCATAACTTAGTACCACAGGCAATGATAACGATGGTTTGTTGATCAAAAAGTACTGTTTTTTTCTATTTGCCAATATTTTATCTCAACCTCTTTTCCTGAACAATCCTTTTTTCATCGCAGTTTATGAACTGCATTGTGTGCCTGATTGCCCCGACGCTCCTCTGTTCATAAGTAGAGACACAATCTCTTGAGCCATTCTTCCGCCTCTTCCCTCTTCGGGTACTTTCCCTCCTCTTTGAGGAAATCAGGACCGTGTCTCCTTCCGAACAGGTTGAACCCGACCATTATGTGAAGGAATTCGTGATAGACGACGTAGTCCAGAACGAACTCCGGTATCAGTTTGTTATCGAAAACGGACGATATTGCGATCACCTTCATCAGTACCGAACAGTATCCCACGCGTCTCAGGTTCGGTTCTACGGTCCATGAAACATGCACATCCGGATCATGTTCGATCAGACCCGCCTCTATCAGTCTGCGGTACGAATCATTCAGGTCCCTCGAATCTCCTTTTGTTGATCTCGTGAGGTTCCTGCTCCGTTTGAGATAGGTCGGCTGCTTGGATCGTACGAAAGATCCCGATATCATCCACTCGCTCATCTCCTCCGGATATCCGGTGTCGCACCCCGATATCTTCGAGAAGAGCGACCTCGCCACCCCTTCAACGACCTTCTGTTCCGCATCATCAAGATAATCGGACACTCTGAAGTCTGCCTTTCCTCGGGACCTCTGCCATTTTATCTTGAATTCCTTGAACGCCGCGAACTCGGCGCTCACGTCGTCGAAACCGTATTCTTTCCCAACCGTTCTGAACGTTTCATTCAGTATCCTTGCTGTCATTCTTTTTCCTCCGTAACCTTGGTCACATATGGTCATTTTTCGAAAAAGATTATAAAACGAGCATACTACAGTTAAGCTAACTCCAGAATCTTTGATAACTGATGAGGTGGTTTCAGTATCATGGCAGACGATGACGACATAGTAAAAATGATGCTTGAGAAGATCGAGAAACGTTACGGATCCGTTCCGTTGGTGAATCAGATACTCTCGGAACGCCCCGATCTTTTCATTCCGTCGGTGAAGTTCAGCACTGCGGTGATCGAAGGCAAAAGCCAATTCGACCACAAAACAAGATATCTCTTCGCCGTAGCGGCCGCGACGGCGCTCGGTTCGGAACACTGCATCGATGTTCAGCTCGAACACGCCGTACAGGCCGGAGCGACAAGGGACGAGGTCATAGAGGTCATGTCCATCGCATCCTTTATGGCGATGACGCGCTCGCAGTCCGTTGCATTCCGGAAATTCGGAGAGAAATTCGGGGAACGCGGCGAAACCCGATAGGATGATTCTGATTTGGTCAGATTGAGTTAAATACTCTGTTGAAATTCCCGATAATGAGTGATACCAATGGTAACAGTAAAGCCGGAGGCAGCTAAATTCATAAGCGACCTTCTTGAAAAGAATGGAAAGGTCGGGTTCGGTGTCAAGATATATCTCGCAGGAATGTCATGTTCTGGACCACAGTTCGGAATGTCGTTCCAGGAGAAACCAGAAGATGGTGACAACGTCACAAAATCTGATGGTTTCTCGTTGTTCTACAACGACGAGACGAAAGATGTCCTTGACCCATGCGTGGTGGAATTCGTCGACGATCCCAACTTCGGTACGGGCCTGACGATATACGACCCCGACGCGAAAGGATGCTCATCCTGCGGCGGCGGATGCCACTAAGTACTTTCGGGCAACCCTCAGCAACCTTTTTATCATCTTTTAATCTAAGTCATGACGATGACGTTCGTTTCGCACCCGCTGATCGCACCAGACACAGTGGAGGACAGAGCGTATCAGGCCAACATATCCAAGAGATGCCTGAGTGCTAACACGCTCGTCATATTGCCCACTGGTCTCGGTAAGACCGTCATAGCGCTGAGGGTCGCCGCAGACATATTGGACCGGGGCGGCAAGGTCCTCTTCCTGGCGCCGACCAAGCCGCTTGTCGACCAGCATTTCCATAGTTTCAGCGAACTGCTTAACGGTCCGATGGTCGGTATCATGAACGGGAACATGGACCCGCTGAAAAGGAAGGAGATCATGGAGTACGGTGACGTCGTGATATCGACGCCCCAGGCAGTGGCCAACGATCTTGAGAATTCTGTGTACGATCTGAGCGGTGTCCGTCTTCTGATATATGACGAGGCGCACAGAGGCGTCGGGAACTATGCTTATGTGGCGGTCGCTGAATATTACGACAGGCTGTGCATGGGGATGACTGCATCCCCGGGTTCAGATCTCAAGAGGACCGAGGAAGTGTGCGAGAACCTTTCCATAGAACAGATCGAAGTAAGGAATGAGGAAGACCCAGATGTCTCGCCTTATGTTCACGACATATATACGAACAAGATAGAGGTGACCATACCCCAGGACCTTGAGGATATCGTCTCGTTACTGAACAGGATGCTTGACGGATATGTCCGGGAATTGATGAACATGAGGCTGATGGACCCGAACTGGCCCGCATCGACGACGCATATGCTGATCATAGGTGATTCTCTGAGGAAAAGGCTTAACAGGGGAGAGAAGACGAATGTCATCTTCAGGGGGATGACTGTACAGGCGATCGCGATAAAACTGCTCCATGCGATAGGACTCGCAGAGACGCAGGGGGTCACCGTCCTGAGGAATTATCTGAAGAAGATAGACGAGGAGTCGACGGAAGAAAAAGGCGGAAAGGCAGCCAAGGAGATCGTAAGATCGAGGGAGTTCGTAGAACTGTGCAAAATGGTCTCTGCGACGAAAACGGAGCACCCCAAGATATCAAGGCTGATGGGTTTGGTCAGCAGGGAGATAAACTCCGGACGGAACAGCCGCATAATCGTGTTCAGCCATTTCAGGGAGACGTGTGACCTTCTGATCGAAAAATTGTCGATGATAGATGGTGTCAGGGTCGGAAAACTGATAGGGCAGTCAAAAGGCGGTCTCCGGCAGAAACAGCAGATAGAGCTGCTCAGTGACTTCAGAAGCGGAGAGTACAACGTAATCGTATCGACGTCGGTGGGTGAGGAAGGACTGGACGTAGCAAGCACTGATGTCGTGATATTTTACGAACCTGTTCCTTCAGAGATAAGGACAATACAGAGGCGCGGGCGCACGGGAAGGAAGAACGACGGTGAAGTATACGTCCTGATAACGAAAGGCACCAGGGACGAGGTGTTCCAGAACAGCAGCCGGAAGAAAGAGGACATGATGCGTTCGAGATTGGAACAATTGGGTCGTGAGCTTTCCATTAAGCGAATCAGGGCCGGAAAGGAACAGAAGAACATAAGGGAGTTCTCAAACTGACCGTTTACGTGGACAAATAGTGAAATGTACTGACTCGCAGGAACAGATCTGTAAACATTCTCTCAGGTCATTCTGTGGTCGTTGCCCGAGGTGGGCGGATCGTGCAGGACCGGCCACAGGAAATGTCTGGTCCTGCGTCAGGCGGGCGGGATTTCCACAATAACATCCGGGCCTACATCAGAAAGCTGCGGAGGTACCTCGTCAACTTCCCAGCCGAAAGCCGTTGTTTCGCATGCATAGAATATCAGATCATTGGCCTTATCCGTATACCACCCTGTCGATATGTTCTCGTGATCCATTGGGGGATCCGGAACAGTGGTCATGTTCACTGCAGCCATGGCGTGCCCTTGTCCCGTTCCGTCGATGTTCCAGAAAATGAATAGTGCCGTAGGCAGATCCTGTATCGCCCGCAACAGTGACATCGTCAGCATCGACAGGTCCTCACAGTCACCCTGCGCATAGAGTGTTTCTGTGGGGTATTTCCAGTATTCCTGATTACCTGTTGACGCCAGGTCTGTCACGTATCCTATTGTTTGTACGAACATCATTATGCAGTCAATGCGGTCCATCTGATCGCTCAGACCATATTTTGTGAACTGATCCTCGAACTGTTCGATTATCAATTCAAAAGCACCGTTGACGGTGGACGTACCATTGATCACAAATTCTTCTACAAGGTCTTGGTTCACAGCACCGCCCGGAGCTCTTCCGTTGAAACCTTCAAAAGAATCATCAGCATAAGGCATCTTATCCACATAATACGTGAAATCTGAATCTTTTATAGAGATCATGATCGAATAATCGTTGCCGTTGAACTTCCATTCGATGAGCTTGTATTCGAAACCGTAACTAACAGCATCTTTGGACACGCTGCGTTCAATGCCGGCGTATGTCCTCACATTCAATGTCACTTTGAAGACATGAAGTCGCTCACTGTCATCTTCCAAGTTATCGTTCCATGTTGCTGTGTTACCCTTGATGTTCGAGAGTATCTTGTTCCCGTAATACTCTTCGACATTCCATGAAGCCCCAATGAACACGCCGGAGGAAGTGTTCCGCAGAGTAAAATTGCCGTCGTTGTCGCAAGTATACTCGAAATTCGGGGATCCTCCGACGACAAGTAAAGACGAGACTGCGACTGTCGCCATCAGTGTGACCGCAACGATCGCAATAAGCTTCGGACTCGGCATCTGAATACTATAGACAAACAGCGGTTAAAAAGATATCTTTAAAGGATCGTTCACTCGAACGGCAGCCATGCGGCCTGATAGCGGCGCATAATTTTTATCCATATCAGAAGGCGGCTCCGCAGGCCACGATTCCCGACAGGATATGCTTTGAGATTGTTGTTTATATATAGGGAGCATCATCGCAAATTCATGTTCGAGATAATCAGACGTGACGGCCTTGCCAGGATCGGTAAGTTGGAGATCAACGGAAAGGTCATTGAGACCCCCGCCTTGCTGCCGGTCATCAATCCCAAGATCGCCACGGTGTCCGCCCGCGAACTGTACGACGAGTTCGGGTTCCGTGCGCTTATCACGAACTCATACATCGTCAGGAACAGCAAGGATCTGAATGAGAAGGCGAGGAACGTTGGTCTTCATGAGATGCTTGATTTTCCTGGTATCATAATGACAGATTCCGGCACGTTCCAGTCGCATATGTACGGCGAAGTTGAGATCACGAACGAAGAGATAATCGAATTCCAGAAGAGCATAGGCACCGATATAGGTACTGTGCTCGATATATTCACCGAACCGTTCTGGACCAAGGAAGAGACGGCAAGTTCCATCGAGGTCACACTGAAGCGGACCGAGCAAGCTGTAAGCATGAAAGGGGACATGAAGATCGCCGGGGTAGGCCAAGGATCAATATATCAGGATCTAAGAGAGGATTGCGCACGCAGGATGAGGCTGATGGATATAGACATCCACCCGATCGGCGGGGTCGTCCCGTTGATGGAACAATATCGTTATTCTGAACTTGTTGACATCATTGTCGCTTCGAAGAAAGGCCTCTCTCCCAACCGCCCCGTGCATCTGTTCGGAGCAGGTCATCCCATGCTGTTCGCGTTGGCATCACTCCTCGGTTGCGATATGTTCGATTCTGCTTCGTATGCTAAATTCGCACGCGACGACAGGATGATGTTCATAGACGGCACGTTCCGTCTTCAGGATATGCAGTCGCTCGACTGCAGGTGCCCTGCCTGCATCGGTCACGATCTGGAATCGCTCAGGAAGCTCGACGATAAGACGAGAACGAGAACGATAGCAAAACATAACCTTTACGAAATAACGAAAGAACTGAACCTGGTCAAACGGTACATAAGGGAAGGGAGGATATGGGAGCTTGCGGAACAGAGATGCCGTGCGCACCCTGCACTTCTCGATGCTTTGAGAAAGCTGAAGGAGCACGTCGATTTCCTGGAGATCCACGAACCGATAAGCAGGGACGGCGCCATGTTCTATACCGGCCCGGAGACCCTGAACCGGCCGGTGTTCGCGAGATACCGGAAAAGACTGTCCGAACGTTTCGTTCCCTGTACGGACAGGTCGGCCATGTTCGAGGATTCCGGAAAACCGTACAGTCGGAGATATGAGAGTGATTTCCGCAGGGTGATGAGCGCAGGGTACTCCCCCGTGGTGGCATCCCACTTCGGTCCGGTCCCTGCAGAGTTAGATGAGATATACCCTCTGGCACAGTCACTTTTTCCCGAAACTGATGATGCGGAATCATCCAGTCTCAAGGATTCAGCGGCGTTGGAGATATTGGATATTGGGTTCAGGACGATCGAATCTCACGAGAACATAGATAACGGCACAGAGCCGTTCGATCTCGATATGTACAGAGCGATTGCCACTGCGAGGTATCAGTTTGGAATACCGTCGGCGAACGCTCTGTTCAAGGGGGAGATAGAACTTGTCAAAAGTAAGAAGACCGGTAAGATAAGGAACGTCATATCCGGCGGAGAACACATCCTCTCCATGCGTGCGGGGGACGGTCTTTACACTCTCAGGCCGGAGGGTGCGGAACGCATAATAAGGGATGTTCAGGCACCTCATATGCGGGTCGTGGTCAACGACGATGCCGTCCCGTTCGTCTCAGAAGGCCGTAACGTGTTCTCAGCGTTCGTGACGGACTGCGATGAGAACCTGCGTCCGATGGACGAGGTCATGGTCGTCGATAAGGACGACAGGCTCCTTGCGGTCGGACGCACGATGCTCACAAGGGACGAGATGTTCTCATTCCGTAAAGGTATCGCCGTCAAGGTCAGGGACGGATCCGGTGACAAGTCCTGACGCCTCTTCGGCTATCTTGATGCAGGCCAGGAGGTCATCGGCGGTGCTGCGGAGCGTTCCGGCATTGTCCGCCTTCATCCTGAATATTATTCTCTTCCCGGCCAATTGCGATTCCACATAGGCCCCGTTGTCCGGAGTTACGGATCTGAGTATCAGCTTCGCGGTTTCGGGGTCAGCGTAATCCAGCACGATCTCAAGGGAAAGCATATCATCCCCTCCGGTTCAGGATAAGTCCGCATATCTCTTTGCCCACTGCTTTCGTTCCCATCTTTCCGCCCAGATCCGATGTCATCTTCCCTTCATCCAAGGATCTCCGTACGGCATCGAATATCATCTTACCTTCTTCTAAGCATCCGGCGTTGTCGAGCATCATCTTTGCCGCCAGTATGGCAGCGACGGGATTTGCCTTGTCCGTCCCGGCTATGTCCGGAGCGGAGCCGTGTATGGGTTCGAACATACTCAGCCCCTTCGGGTTGATGTTGCCGCTCGCACCCAATCCGAGCCCGCCCTGCAGCTGCGACCCCAGATCCGTCAGGATATCGCCGAAGAGGTTAGGGACCGCAACGGTGCCGAATGTGTCGGGGCGGACGATCATCGCCATCGCCATGGCATCCACCAGCATATATTCCAAGGCGATCCCGTACTCTTTCGCCTTCTCTTCGAATATCGAACGCTGCAGACCGTATATCTCGGTGCAAACATTCGCCTTATCGACCAGTGTGATCTTTTTGTCGTCTCTTTTCTCTGCGTATCTGAACGAATAATCGGCGAAGCGCTCTATCCCTCTGCGCGAAAGCAGACCTATCTCGAACGACATGTCGTCGTTCAGTCCTTCCGCAGATAATTTGAGATCCAGAGTGTACAGTTCTCTTTTTACTCTTATATCGGCAGTGTTCCCTTTCCGGCTGAGCCTGCCTCCTGCCCCCATATAGAAGTCCTCGGTGTTCTCTCTGAGAAAATGTATATCGAAATCGAAATGTTTCTTCAGCGGAACAAATGGATGCCATGATGAGATCGGGCGCAGATTGATGTACTGGTCGAACAGGGAACGCATCCTGAGAAGGATGCCCTTCTCCAGTATACCCGGCCTCACTCTGGGGTCGCCTATTGCTCCGAAGTATATCGCATCATATTTCCTCAGTTCGGAGACATCCTCGTCGGTAAGGAGCTCGCCGGTCCTGAGATAGCGTTCGGAGCCTATATCGAACATATCTGTACTGTACTTGAATGATGATATCTCCGATACGGCATCAAGTACGTCCAGGCCTGCCGCGACGACCTCCTTCCCTATGCCGTCGCCGGGTATGACCGCGATCCTCATTTCCTTTCACCTTTCCTTTCGGCCTTGATCTTTGCCATCAGGCCGCCCGCGGATATCAATGAGGCTATGAACTCAGGATACTTCTGGAATGTGAATGTTTTCCCGGCATCATCTTTTATTGTCCCCTTATCGGGATCGACGGTCATTGTCCGTCCCTCCGATGTGTCTGTTTTACATTCCACGAGAAGCAGTCCGACGTTTATCGAATTCCTGAAGAATATGCGTGCGAACGATTCCGCTACGACACATTTCACTCCTGCCTGCAGCAGAGCGCGCGGTGCGTGTTCCCTCGAGGAGCCGGATCCGAAGTTCTTTCCGGCCACAATGATCCCGTCACGCATCTGTGACGCCACGCCCGGCCTTACTTTTTCGAATATGAAGTCCCCCATGTGATCGAGATTCTCGGAGACGAGACGTTCCGCGGGAATTATCTGATCAGTGTCAATGTGATCGCCGAATCTCCAAACCTTTCCGGTGACGGTCCTCATTTCACCGCCTCCAGTGCGTCAGGGGCGACGATCCTTCCGGCCACCGCGCTTGCCGCCACTACGGCGGGTCCCGCAAGGTACACTTCGGATCCCTTGTGCCCCATCCTTCCTATGAAGTTACGGTTCGTCGATGCTACTGCCTTTTCACCGTTCGCCAGTATTCCCATCCACCCGCCGAGACATGCTCCGCACGTGGGTCCGGATATGAATGCCCCAGCCGTAAGGAATATGTCGATAAGACCTTCATCAAGCATCTGACGGTATACGCGTTGGCTTGCCGGGACCACAAGGAATCTGATCCCGTCGGCGACCTTACGGCCTTTGATAACTTCCGCAGCGATCCTCATGTCCTCTATACGTCCATTGGTGCACGATCCCAGATAGGCCTGGTCTATCACGACATCGGCATCCTTCACCAAACGTCCGTTCTCCGGAAGATGGGGGAACGCCACCATCGGTTCGATCTTCGAGAGATCATATCTCATGACACGGCAGTATTTTGCATCAGCGTCTGCCGATACAGGTTCATATTCCCCCTTTACGGTATCTTTTATGTGCTTCCTTGTCAGATCGTCAAAGGGGAATATTCCCGCCTTTCCGCCGGCCTCTATGGCCATGTTCGATATCGTCAGACGATCGGCCACGGGGACGTTCTTTACGCCGGGACCGGAGAACTCCATTGCTTTGTATGTAGCACCGTCAACGCCTATGTCTGTTATTATTTTGATGATGAGGTCTTTACCTCCGACGTATCTTTTGAATGACCCAGACAGTTCGATCTTTATTGTCTCCGGAACTTTAAACCATAGCTTTCCGGTTGCGAACACTGCCGCCGCCTCAGTGGAGCCGACACCGGTCGAGAACGCATTGAGTCCGCCGTATGTGCATGTGTGCGAATCCGCGCCGACTATCAGTCTTCCGGGTGCTGCGAACCCCTCTT